>Ga0209394_1000826_pt1 | contig 21266 bp, 13 predicted proteins | sample JNZ201metaG_FD_184122 | JGI IMG/M metagenome (GOLD analysis project Ga0209394, IMG submission 184122) | Hot spring microbial communities from Jinze hot spring, China to study Microbial Dark Matter (Phase II) - JNZ 20120812A (SPAdes) (version 3) ... | reverse complement strand
AGCCTGTTAAAATCTTAGTGAATGCTACAGACGACTTAAGCGGCGTTAAATGGGTAATACTCTCATACTGTATAGGTGATAGCCCATCATGGACTGACATAGTCATGAGCTTTAATGCCACCTCCGGGCTCTATGAGGGTATAATTCAGGTGGAGCAAGCAAATGTTATCGTCAGATATAAGGTGACCGTGTATGATAATGCTGAAAACCAAATAGTTGACGATAATAATGAGCAATACTACATTTACAACGTTATACCAGAGTCCCCCTCAACCACAATCCTATTGACACTAGTCTCCCTAGCAACAGTAATAATAGTGCTGCAGAAGAGAGTAAAACTCCCAGAGAAGCGAATTAGGATGAAAGAGATTGAGCCATGTGCAACTCTCTCCTCATACATACACGTCTACCACAGGTAATAGTCACTATAAAAATACCCAAGCTGTTTTGAACAATTACCTTTATATTTTAGTCCTTAAGAATTAGTATGCGGTATTATTGTTGGGAGGAAGGTGCTGTTGAGCCACCGCCAGCGCCAAGTATATTAAGTTGCGCCAAGGTGGATGCTGCTAGGCTAAGAATAGGCTTTAGAGTTGATTTTAGTGGGAAGAAATTGGAAATGGTGATGTTTTATGGATGAAGAGGGGACTCTGGATTTTAAGCCAAAGATAAAGGATAAGACTTGGGACCCATCTAAGGAGATGATTTTGTTCAAGAAATGGCAGGAGGATGGAATCTACAGATTTGATGAAACTTCTAAGAGGGAAGTTTTTAGCATTGATACCCCACCCCCATACGTGAATACTCCGGTTCATATAGGGCAAGCATACACGTACGTCTGGATGGATATATTTGCGAGATACAAGCGTATGATGGGGTATAATGTGCTCTTCCCGATGGGCTTAGATAAGAATGGTTTGCCGATAGAAGTTCAGACAGAGAAGACGTTTGGTATAGTGATGCATGAAACCCCTAGGGAGGAGTTCATTGCAAAGTGTAAGCAGCTACTTCAGGAGAGTGGGGAAGCATCGTTAGAGACATTTAAGCGTTTAGGCTTGAGTTGCAACTCATGGGATTTAGAATATAAGGTTGGGGGCAGATATGAAACTGACGATCCGGAGTATAGGCGCCTAACACAGGAGACGTTTATAGAGTTCTGGAAGAGAGGCTTAATCTACGAGGATGAGAAGGTCACGAACTACTGTCCGGTCTGCCGCACAACAATATCGGATGCTGAGGTTGAGTATGAAGAAGAGGAGACCCTACTAAACTACATAAAGTTTAGGGTTCAGGAGACCGGTGAAGAGATACTTATAGCCACAACTAGGCCGGAACTGTTATGCTCATGCCGCATAATTCTCTTCAACCCATCTGATGAGCGCTACCAGCATCTTAAGGGGAAACATGCGATTGTCCCATTATATGAACATGTTGTCGAGATTATTCCACATCCTTACGCTAAGCCGGACTTCGGCTCAGGGCTGGTTATGATATGCAGCTTCGGCGATTATAGTGACGTTAGAATACTCAGGGAGCTCGATTTAAAGCCGATATTCGCCATAGATGAGAGGGGTATGATGAATGAGAATGCCGGGAAATATGCCGGCTTAAAAGTTGAGGAGGCTAGAAAGCGCATAATAGAGGACCTTAAGGCTGAGGGCTTACTCGTCAAGCAGGAGAGAATTATTCAGCGAAGACCAGTTTGCTGGAGGTCCAAGAACCCTATAGAGTTCGTCCCAATGAAGGAGTTCTACCTAAAGCAGGTTGAATTTAAGAAGGAGATACTTGAGTTAGCCGACCGAATGAGATTCTTCGCACCGGAGAGCAAGCAGATACTCATAGACTGGGTTAACTCGATTGATATAGACTGGGTTATTTCAAGGCGAAGATATTATGGAACAGAGATACCCCTATGGTATTGTAAGAGCTGCGGTTACATCTATGTGCCCGAGCCCGGAAGATACTATCAGCCCTGGAGAGAGCCTCCGCCAATCGATAGATGCCCAAACTGTGGTGGAAAAGAGTTCCGCGGTGAAGAGCGAACATTTGACACATGGTTTGACTCAGCGACCTCAGAAGTCTACATACTCGGCTACTTATGGAACAAAGAGTTCTTCATGAAGAACTTTCCATGCTCACTTAGACCGCAGGGGAAGGAGATTGTTAGGAACTGGCTGTACTTTGCTGTCTTAAAGTCCTTCCTGCTCTTTGGGAGAGAGCCCTTCAGAAATGTTTGGATACACATGCATGTTGTTGATGAGCAGGGCAGAAAGATGAGTAAGAGCGCTGGAAACGTCATTGACCCACAAGATGTTATAAGGATGTTTGGCAGCGAAGCCTTCAGAATATGGACTGCACTTGAGGGGAATATAACTAAAGGCGATATAAGATGTTCCTTTGAAAGGATAAAAGGAACATCAAAATTTCTGACAAAGCTATGGAATATTGCCCGCTTCATATCCTCGTTTCCGCAGGTAAGCGAGGACTATGAGCTCGCACCGCTCGATAGGATGATATTGGCCAAGCTTAATGAGCTAATAGGTGAGTGCCGTAAGGGCTATGAGGAGATGAATGCATTTCACGCTGGCACAGCCATAAGGACGTTCACATGGAATATATTTGCGGATCACTATCTTGAGGCCGTTAAGTCAAGGGCTTATAACCGGGATAAACTTTTTAATATTAGGCTCCAGCGAGGCGCATGGTATACGCTCCATAAGTGCTTAGAAATTATACTAAAGCTCCTAGCTCCAATATGTCCATTTATAACTGAGACGATATGGCTAGAGCTATACTCCAAGGAGAGTATACATATTCAGCGCTTCCCAGAGGAAAGGGAAGAGTGGAAGAACAGCATAGTCAATTTACTACCTAAGTTCATGGACTTTAATAATGCGATCTGGCAATACAAGAAGAGGAATAATATTGCTCTAAACCAAGAGCTAAAGGGTGTTGTCGTTTATGCACCAATGGACCTAAAACCATTTGAGGATGACTTAAAGGCCATGCATAAAATTGAGAATTTGGTCTTTGGTAAACCTGAGATTGAGGGAGTTGAAAAGGTTTCGGAGGAAGTCTTCATAGTAAAATGCTAGGTTTAGCCTAGAAAACTGCTTAGGGTTCTAGCTTTCCCCTCTTTTTTGCCGCTTATAACTATCTCTTTTCCTATCAGAACTCTCATTCCGTCAAAGGCCGCCTTTGTTAGCACTCCCGTCTTTTTCTCAATTAGCTCGGCCTCCCTTTCAGGGCCTCTAAGTATCATCTGCATGCCGAAGTGTGTTATTAGAGCCATTTCTGGACGGGTCTCCTCAATTATTCTTATGGCGTCGTCTGTAGTCATGTGTCCCTCCCAAGGCTGACCAGATGGTCTTAATACGGATAATATGAGAAGCCTTAACCCACTATAGAACTTTGATGCATCAGTGAAGTATTCTGAGTCAGGTATGTAGGCGAAGCTACCGAACTCTTTTGATTCGAAGCGGAATCCAACGGTGTCGGGGTCTGAGTGGACTGCTCTACATACAGTAACATTTAGTTCGTCAAGCTTGAAGGATTTGCCAACTGTTGCCTCAATAACTTTTTCCGGCATTGCCTGGTGGTATCTTGATATAGAGTTCTCGCATACTTCATTGCCTTTAAGGACGCTGCTTGCCGCCACTAAGACACCGCGCTTCTTAGTCGTTCCCTCACTCATGGCTTCTATGAGCGGCTCAGCATCGTTCGCATGGTCTAGATGCGAGTGTGAGACAAATATGGCTCTTATCTTCTGCGGGTCTAGACCCATCTCCAAAGAATATATAAGCGCCCCTGGTCCCGGATCAACATGTATATTAATTTTGTTCTGCTCCGAGATTATCCTTATTCCACCAGTTCTCCTTTTCTGGGTTATTGTTGCAAACCGCCCGCCACCAGTTCCGAGGAAAATTAGCTCAAGCATCACTTCTCCCGGCTCTAAATGACAATTTAAATTTTTAGTTAGCGATATAATTAAATTCTTTGTGTTCCTAAATTGAGGTTGCGGTGTTCATATATGAGAATTGTTATGAAAGTTGGCGGTTCAGTTTTAGCCTCACCGCCGAATCCGGAGTTAATTCGGAAATACGCTGATTTAATAGGGGATTTAAGAGCTAAAGGATACGAGATTGCCATTATAGTTGGTGGTGGTAGACTGGCTAGGGAGTTTATAGGTCTAGCACATGATTTGGGACTCTCTGAGAGGGAGCAGGATGAGCTGGCAATATCGGTCTCGAGGCTAATTGCTCAAGTATTAGCCATGAAAGTCGGCGGATATGATTGGAGAGATGTGCCCACAACTATCGAAGATGCTGCTAAGGTGCTGAATGAAAGGGGTATAGTGATCATGGGTGGTATTAAACCCGGCATGACGACAGATACCGTGGCGGCCCTACTAGCATCAGAGGTTAAGGCTAGCATCATTATTAAGGCGACTGATCAGGATGGTATATATACCAAGGACCCGCGCAAATATCCGGACGCTAAGAAAATAGATGAGTTGAGCTTCGATGATTTAGAGGGGTTATTAACTGAGAGCAGGCATAGGGCGGGAATACACCAGATAATCGATCCAGAAGCCGTTAAAATACTGAGGGAGAAACGCATAAAAATGATTGTTGTTAATGGCTTCAGACCCGAGAATATTCTTTTGGCCATCAACGGCGCGAGGATTGGAACAATAATTTGTTGAGACATCTCCTTTTCGCCTACAAGAACATTTGGAGAATTTTATCAGGGCTTTTTGATATTCTCTTTAGCAGTAACTTGATTTCTCATATCTTTCTCCCCTCTCCGCATTCACCACAACATGTTCCTAATAATTTTAGATCAGCCTCCCCAAATTATAGGAAAAAGTGATGGCGGGCCCGCTGGGATTTGAACCCAGGATCTCCGGCTCCGCAGGCCGACGTCCTAATCCTGACTAGACTACGGGCCCGGAACATTATTGGGATTTATGCATTAAATATTTCGGGACAAAAACTAATAAACGCTTTGTTAAGGGGAGCTTTTATATTCATGAAGAAACTAGATTATTTCTCGGTGTTTATATTGGGTGTTCAAATATCTCCTGAGGATTTGGCCGAGGCTGAGGATATTGACTTTATTGAGGAGAAGGAGGACTGGAATATTTATAAGTTGAGCGATGGCTCCATACTTAAGGTTAAACTTGTTTTAACAAGTGTTAAGAGACTTAAGAAGTGGAATCCTGATGGAACGCCAGTCTACGTAATTAACTCACAAAATATTGTGCGTGTCATTAACGTTCCTAAGGAGTTAAAGGCTAAGCCTAGGGGGCCAACCTTTAAGCCAACATAAAGCTGGAACTTTAAATTCCTAGGTCCTTTAATAGGTCGCTCACACAGTCCTTAATTGACTGTAGGAAGGGATGCCTAATTCTCTCCGGTTCAGAGAGTTTCTCTAACCTTTCTATTCGGAATGAGAGTGGTGGATGAGGATCCATTCCAAGCCAGTTTCCAATCCTACCAGAGGCTCTCTCCATCCACACCCGCCTATATCCTATCTTTCTTAGGGCGTTTGCTAAAGCATTCGGCTTTCCTAGAACTATAGCCGCTTCCAAATCGGCCCTTGCCTCGAAAAACTTTGCAATAAAATATATGATGCTTAGCGCAAAGAAGAAGTATAGGAGACCAAAGAAGAAGATTATGGGGAAGAAAGGTAGGAGAACATATACTCTAAACAGGTACTCGGCTGATGTTATGGCGAATAGAGCAAGCGGATCCCTACTTTTAACATGGCTTATTTCATGACCCACAACAGCAAATATCTCCTCCTCATCTAATTGAATAAGCAAGCCAGTTGTTATTAGGACAAGGCTAAATCTGGGAGCGGGTCCTGTAGCGGCGGCGTTAGGAACTATGATGTTCGCTATCCTAATTTTTGGAATGGGCATGTTAAATTGTTTAGAGGCCCTTTTTACAATCTCATAAACATTAATGCTTTTTATTAGGAGGTTTTCCGGTCTAATATTTATGCCATGCTCGTGAAAAACCTCCTGAACAGTTTGGGTGTCGATGCTCTTTCCGAGCGCCAAGGTTCTATTATAAATATCCCTTTTGATTTGGAGAAGGCGCTCCCTAGGATAGTTTTGCCTAATAAATTCGAGGTCTTCTGGGGGAATGTGATATTGGAGTATGTGAACTTGGGGTGAATCTGCGGTAATGGACCAGTCGCCCATTCGCATTATAATCTTGTCAGCAAATAGAACTAGAATGAATTGTGATAATATGAGGATTATGGGCGCATACTGCGGCCCAGCAATTACAAAAACTACATAACTGAAGGTTATGAAGATGATAAACAATAATAACATATTACCAGTAAAAATCTGACTTAAAATTTTCTTTCTCTGTGTGAGTTTCTTCTCGCTTACAATCTCCTTACTCGGAACCCAGGCAAAATAAAGTGTTGTTCTTCTGAGCTCGTCTTCATACATTTGGGTTACAATTATTAAGTCCTCTTTAATCTTGCTTAAAATATTACGAGGTGTATAGGCACTAGGTCTCATTCTAACTTCAATGGGATTTCCGGCAGTGACCTCGACATCAACATACCATAGGCCGTTAGGATCTAGAAATGTAAACGCTAGGGTCTCCCTACCGTCCAGAATCCAGCGTCTAACATTTGTGAAGTTCCGATAAAATGGAACTATATACCTCTGATATATAAAGAGAAGCAGACTATTATAGTATGCTGGTGCCACCTCAGTTTCTATTTTAAAAGTTTGTTCCTCTAGGATCTCCATTTCCATATCATTCCACGACGAATCTATTAATATAAAAAGGGGACTTACTATTAAGCATATTCCTAAGCCTAAATTGTGGTTCCACAAAAATTTGAGCGCTGAGTTTTTAAGCTTTTGCAATAATGCTTTTATAGGGTAAAAACTATTTTTGGTAATAGCGTGGTTCGGCGGATAGACCTATGGAACCCAGCAAAAAACCATTAAATGTGCTAATAAAACAGATGAACTCCTATATTGGTGTTACATTGAAAAATAATGTTGAGTATAGGGGAACAATGATACACTGTGATAGCTACATGAACATAATACTTGACAGCGCCTCAGAATACAACGATAACCAGCTTGTTGCAAATTATGGTAAAGTTCTGGTCAGGGGGAACAATATACTTTATATAACGCTGAATGCCTCGCCGAAGAAGGAGCAGCAATAGTCGCACTACAATTAATCAAGAAACGACATCAAGAAATTCTATCTATTAAGTATAGTAGTGGATATAATTGTGGGGGTTTCAGAGTTTAAAAGGTTAAGTTCGAGAGGGAATAATATACTATTTCTCCCCTCCTGTTTATAACGGCCAATATTAGGGTTTTTTTCAGATTCTGCGCGTGCTTTAATATATGGGTTAGGTCTTCTATGGAGAGAGACATGCCCTCATATACGCCATAAACAAGATAGTCTGCCGAATCCTTACTATACTCTCCCCTCTCATAGAGACGGAAATCTGCCCCCAGCCCGAATCCTTCCCGAACAACGTAGCCTCTACTCCTTAAATCACGATAAATTAGATATTTAATCCAAGCGTTCTTCTCGATGCTCTCATATTTCTTGAGCAGATCATTAAAGTCGATGGATTTACCAGTTTTCTCATCATTAATGTTAATTAGTCCCTTGGCGCGTAAGTACATGGCCTCATAAAATGATAGTAAGAGTCCCTCATTTTTTTGCACACCATATCCTCTTGTACTCAACCTCTCAATGTCTTCGGAGGATTTTACTAGGACACCTTCATCTCTGAGTACGGCCTCTATAACCTTTTTACTTGTTTCACTATTCTTTCTCGCTTCTCTCTCAGATGGAGTCTTAACTGGCTCCAAAGTTAATTCGTCCCTCCCTGACAATTCTTTCAAAATCATCTTTGCTTAAAATTCCTTTCTCACATATTATTGCGCTAACATACTTTATTGGCGTTATGTCAAAGGCTGGATTTAGCACACTTACACCTGCAGGGGCTATTCTAATGGATTTTATATACGTTACTTCCTCAGCTCCTCTCTCCTCTATAATCACATTTTTTGAGGTTGAATGGAAATCGAATGTGGATAATGGGGCTGCAACATAGAATGGTATGTTATGTTCATGTGCCAGAACGGCGATGCTATAGGTGCCTATCTTATTTATCACCGCATCCTGAACTATTCTATCAGCGCCTACAAACACCTTATCCACTAACCCCCTAGACATGACGTAGCCGACCATGTTATCGGTTATTAATGTTACTGGTATTCCATCGCGCATCAATTCATAAGCAGTTAGCCTAGCACCCTGAAGTAGGGGCCTAGTCTCGGTAGCTATTACCTTAATGTGCTTTCCCTCTTCCCATGCAAAGCGTACAGCAGCTAACGCCGTTCCATAATCTACAGTAGCCAGTCTTCCGGCATTACAGTGCGTTAGTATAGTGTCACCATCTAATATTAGCTTCGATCCATACTCACCAATCTTCCGATTAACTATTACATCCTCCTCAGCTATGCGCTTAGCCTCCTCAATAATTAAATTTTTTAGAGCATCTACATCGCCCACCGCGCTTCTAGCCTTACTCAGGATGCGCTCAATTGCCCAGAAGAGGTTAACGGCAGTCGGCCTTGTCCTTCTAAGCATATCAGCTGACTGCTCAATTTCCCTCAAGAGATCATCTCTATTTCTCGCCTTCGAGTAATAAGCTGTTAAGGCTAGACCGTATGCTGCGGCAGCACCTATCAATGGAGCCCCCCTAATTTTCATTCTTTTAATAGCCTCTGCAACCTCGTGGCATCCCCTCATTTCAATCCAATCTTCTCGGTCTGGAAGCATTGTTTGGTCGATTGTAACTACGACACCGTCTCTCCACTCAATCGTCCTCATAACTCATATCCCAATCAATCTTATCTCTACTCCAGAAATATTATTTTTGGCAAATACTTCAAAAGTAAACTAATTTCAATTAACTATCTTGGCCTTTAAAGGCCGAGACCTAATTTCCACCGGTAGAAAATTATTTCAAAGATTATGAACACCATAATTATTAGTGCTATACCAATCCATATTAGTAGATGTGCCCGGCTAGGATTACGTCTATATCTGCTGCTTCGGTATATCAGTATTAAGCCTAACGTGCCTAAAGCATAAAAAATCATAACGACTAGACTCTCGCCAACCAACTGCTCGTGTAGACGACGGGGATAAAAAAGTTGAAGGCCCCACGCAATATTTGGTTGGATGGCGATATTATATATCCCTCCACTGAAGAGAAATATTGCTATGACTACTAAAGCTAGTGCCATAATATGCCGTGGTGGGCGATAACTCAATATCCTGTTGATTGCTCTCCAAACGGAATTGATTATTGAAGGTGCTTTTCTGCCCATTCTAAACAGCCATCTCCGCGTTAACTATTGTACCAAAGGATTAAAAATTTAAGTGTTACTCCCATTCAGTATTTCCTTACCGCTTAAATCCTACGCGTGAAATAGCGTGAAGATCGTTAGGAAGCTTTAAATGTCCTATCCACTTTTAATTCTATGTTTAGTAGGGTGTGGGGCATGCCGCAGCAAGTGCTATGCGATGAGTGTGGAGAGGTTCTCTATCAGGGTAGTGATCTAAAGTCCCCAGAAGAGATACATCTTATGTATAATGGGAAATGCCCCAAATGTGGCAGAAAACTCTCGTTAATCCCTCAGAAAATTAAGGTTCTGCCAGTGGGGAGCGCGTCTAGAGGATATGACGGTTCAAAATTAAATGTGAATAAAAGATAAATAGAGTTTGGATATTCTTATCATTAAGCATAACATGAGTGATGCTCAATGCATCTCAGAGACAATTTAAGAAGTCTTGCTAAATCTATACGTAAAATTATTCTCTCTCGCCCCAAACTTACCCATTCCTCTCTTATTAGGGGGACGCTGCTCTTCTTGATAATCGTCATCGCCTCGGGAATCAGACTTTTACCTCTGCGTTGGGGCTTCTACCTGAACGAGTTTGACCCTTACTTCCACTACTACACGGCTAAATATGTCTCTGATAATGGCCTTATGGCATTATTCTCATGGAATGATACCGCCGGCTGGTATCCCTATGGTCGTGTAATGCGCTACTATGCCAATTTTGGGCTGACATTAACGGCCGTTGCGTTCTATAAAATTCTAAGCTTCTTTGGGGTCCCACTATTCCCCTCATTCAGCGCTAACCCACTTGATCCATTAGGTTCTGACCCACTATACAACCTCTGCGTTATCTTCCCAATTATAATGGCCGCTCTCAGTTGTCTTGCCATCTACTTTCTCGGTAGGGACCTTGGAGGGGAGTCTGTAGGCTTATTCTCCGCGCTATTTTTGGCCTTGGACCCATCCCACATTGGTAGAACTTCTCTAGGCTGGTTTGATGATGAGACGGTCGGCATATTTAGCGCATTACTCCTCATGCTATTCTTTAATAGGGCCATAGACTCTAAGAAACCTTTAAAGTTCAGCATCATTTATGCCATTCTCTCCGGTTTATCCCTCGCGTATCTCTGCGCCTCATGGGGGGCGGCCCGCTACCTAGTTGTCATAACGGCGCTATTCACGCTCATATTGCTGATTTTGAAAAGATACTCACGTAATCTCCTAATCTCGTACATAATAACTTTTGGCATAACCTTCTCACTCTCATATATTAATCCACGAATGGGACTTGCCTTTCTACTGGAAGAATTTAACCTCATAGTTTATGGAATACTCATCCTATTGTTTATGGCTGAAATAAATAGGCGGATAACGGCAACAAAAAAGAAAGTGCTATGCATGTCAATTCTCATCCTAGTTTTGGTGGCTGCCCTCGCATTCCTAATTGCGACTGGACATGTAAGGCGGGTTGGGTCAAAATTCCTACTGACCATCTTCCCCTTCTGGCGCGGAGAGAATCCACTTTTCGAGTCGGTTGCCGAGCATAAGCCCTCCTCTTGGGCAACCTTCTATCATAGTTTCAGTCTAGGAATAGCCTTTGCGTTGGTGGGAATATTCTTCGCAGCCCTCTCGGCGACAAACCTAAGCATTTTTATAATAATATATTGTTTAACATCGATTTACTTTGCCAGTTCCTTAATTAGGCTGAATATTTTAGCATCTCCATCAATATGTTTGCTCTGGGCCTTCTCTTTAAAGCGGATCCTATCGCCATTAATTTCATCTCTAGAAGAGGAAGCTCTTCTTCTTAAGAGGAAAATTAAGGCTAGGACTATTGGAAGGGAGGTTATTGGAGTTCTACTAGTGGCTATGTTTATCCTACTTTCTATGATCTATGTTTTTGGAACAGGATTTATCTTCGGGTTAGAGGCTAGGCCTCTGGAGTATGCTAATGTGCCACCAACTATATCTGGAGCGAGCCTTTCCGTGAAGCCCTCTTCTATAGTTCGGGACTGGATCGACACATTAATATGGATGCGGGAAAATCTTCCCCCCTCAGCTGTCGTTGCCAGCTGGTGGGATTATGGCTATTGGATAACCGTCATCGCCAATAAGACGACACTTGCAGATAATGGCACAATAAATGGCACCCAAATAGCTCAGGTCGGAAGGATGTTTATGTCGAACGAGACTGAAGCCGTTGAAATACTCAGAAAATATAGTGTTACACATGTAGTGGTGTACGTAACATTCACTAATTATGGTGGGGACGCTGGCGCGGGCGGTGACGAGGGTAAATGGATATGGATGGCCTTGATCTCTGGGCTTGCATCCAACGAAAATGATGCACGCACCAAATTTGGAAACCTTACACTTGGATGGGACTACATAGATTCTAACGGAAACGGGCAATATGATCAAAATGAACGGGTAATTGAGAATACTCGAGGGCAGAGTACTGTATTATATAAGCTGATGACTTATGGAAAAGAAACAACGCTCTACGCTAGATCATCAATCACCTTAGGACATTTCAGAAAAGCATACTTCTCACAGAAGGAAGGCCAGCCAAATCCAGCTGTGACATTCTCAGGCGGGTTGTCCCTCATACCATTAGTATGCGTATACGAGGTATCATACGATTAGTGATTATGCAACATACGAAAAAGTAAATAATTTGCATGAACAAGTCTTCTAACAATGAAAGTAATGGGCCCGTGGCCTAGTCAGGATTAAGGCACCGAACCAACTAAGCATAAATGGTGTGTAAGCCTCCGGAGCCGGAGATCCCGGGTTCAAATCCCGGCGGGCCCGCCAAAACTATTGAGCAAATTTGCGGTTTTCCTAAATAAGGTTTGTAGCCCACTCTAATATCGGGGTTTACTATCTTCCAGAAGACATAAATTTTTAGCTATATTTGGAAAAATCTCCGCTGAAAAAGGGAGTTTCCTAGTTACATGTTACATGAGGACTATTATCGAATGAAGGAGGATATATATGGCGTATCCTATTAATATTGCGCCACTTATCCCCCTAAGTATGACGCGGTGTTTATAGGCCTCCCTAGATATTTTTGATATTGAGCCTGCAAGCAGTCCGGCTCCAACAAAGGGGATCATTTCGCCTATACAAAAAAGAAATAGAGCAAAGGCGAGTTCCCCGGAGAAGAGAATCGCTGTTATTGAGGCGAAAATTGGCGCAATGCATGGATCTAAGAAGTAGAATATTAGGCCAAGTAAGAAAATTTTAATGTAGCCCAAAGCATATCTTTTTAGCAACTTTTTTATTAGAGGTTTGGACTGAATGGGGAATTTTATTATTCCTAGCAGATTAAATCCAAAGATTATGGCGAGAAAACAAACTATTAGGGTTAAGTATAGTCGCGGAGTACTTGTTAATGAGAAGAGAGAGCCGCATATTAAGCCGAAGATGGCGGATGCGAGTGTGAAGCTGATGCCAAAAATTAGAACCTTAAAGAATCCTTCTCTCGCCCGAAATTGATTCCTATCACTTAGAGTGTAGCCTACAACAAATGATAACATTATTAGAACGCATGGTGAAAAGCTCTCAAAAAACCCTAGAATAAATGCTGTCGCCATAATCCCCATAGGCATATATATTGTCGGCTCTTTTTGATCTGAATTGATGATCTGTGGATTAATACTTGAATTGGTGAGATATAGGTCAATTATTTCTCTTAAAAGGGTCTCGTTAATGAATCTCTTTCCTCCGCGGAGAACCAATTCGCCATTTACTATTATACTGTTCCAATCTCCTAAGCCTAGATTATATTGCTTCATCTTCTCTAGCCCCTCTTCTGAAAAGAAGAAAATCTCTTTAACAATAACCCTCTCCCCATAATCCCTCTGTATACTCATCAAAACCTCGCGATTATGGAGATATGCTTGGTGATCCCTCATGGTTTCTAGACAACCTTGACAAAAACGATCATAATATAAAAATTCAATGCGTACTGGCTCTAGTGAGTAGCAAACGCTGGTAATGTAAAGGAGCGTCATGGCTACACATAACATGACGAAGCCTATCCTTTCTCCTACCCCTCCAAAAATTATATATTTGGGATTTTGAAGCCTAAACATGGATGTAATCCCCTATTGTTTTGATACCTTTTAAATAAAAATATTATCTAACAAGCATATCGGGATGACCTCTTCTCACTTGTAGAGATTTAAGCAGAGTACCGCATATAAATGTTCACCTCAATAAATATTTGAGAGTCCGTGCTGGTTAAAGGAAAATTCCGTTAATTGAAAAGGCAAAGTTTATTAGGTTCATCTGTTGTTTAGCTTTTGCTCTTAGTATATTGTGCGTGTAGTGTCGTGTTGATGAGGCGGTTTGATGGGGGAAGCCTATAAGTGTTGGTGGGTTAATAACATTAGAGCTTTACGGGAGGGTGTGTTTAAAATTTGATTAGTCCAGAAGAGGCTTTCATAATCTTTAAATCGTTCTTTGAGGAGAAGGGCCTGGTTAGGCAGCATCTGGATTCATATAATGAGTTTGTCGAGCATGGTCTTCAGGAGATTATTAATGAGGTTGGTGAAATAGAGATCGAGGTCCCAGAGGGACCATATAAAATAAGGTTTGGTAAGGTCTTTATTGCGCGAGAGACAGAAAATGGAGTTATTTATGGACCATATGTTACTGAGGTTGATGGCACACGCCACGAAATCTATCCTATGGAGGCGCGCCTAAGAAACCTTACATATGCTATGCCGATCTCGGTTGAGATGACGCCAGTTGTAGGCGGCAGAGAATTAGATAAGGAGATTGTTTATATAGGGGACTTGCCAACGATGCTTAAATCTAAATATTGTCATCTAGCCGGTCTTTCGGAGGAAGAGCTGATTAGACAGGGCGAGGATCCATTAGATCCGGGAGGCTACTTTATAATTAATGGCTCTGAAAGAGTTATTGTTGCCCTTGAGGATTTAGCTCCAAACCGCATACTTGTAGATGTTGAAACTAAAGGTGCAGTTCCAATTTATAGGGCTAAAATCTTCTCGACGACTGTTGGTTTTAGAGCTAGGATTGAAATGAGGATGAAGCCTAATGGAGCACTGCATGTTTCTATGCCTGGGGTTCTCTCCGAGATACCCTTTGTCATTTTAATGAGAGCCTTGGGAATTGAATCTGATAGAGAGATTGCTGAGGCAGTCTCATTAGACAAAGAGATACAAAGTGAATTGGAACCCTCTTTTGAAGAGGCTGCTGGTGTTAATACTGTTGAGGACGCCCTCCTCTATATTGGAAACCGCATAGCCCATGGCCAAGTTAAAAGCTACCGTTTGCAGAGAGCCGAACTTCTTCTCGACAGAAACTTCATGCCCCATATTGGGAGATCTCCAAGTAAGAGGATTGAAAAGGCCTATTTACTTGGCGAAATGGCTGCTAGGGTTATTGAACTGAAGATTGGCAGAAGAAAGCCGGACGATAAAGATCATATAAAGAATAAGCGGCTGAGACTTGCTGGATCATTACTTGCGGACTTATTCCGTGTTGCCTTCAGAAACCTCTGCCGCGACATTAAATATCAGCTTGAGAGGATGGGTTCGAAGAAACGTATGGTCAGTGTCTCAATAGCTGTCAGGCCTGGAATAATAACTGAGAAGCTCCAGCACGCGCTGGCAACCGGCAACTGGGGACGGGGAAAGGTTGGCATAACACAGCTCCTAGACAGAACAAACTTGATATCAACGTATAGTCACCTCCGAAGACTGCAGTCGCCGCTCAGCCGCAGCCAACCGAATTTCGAGGCTAGAGACTTACATGCCACACATTGGGGTAGGCTATGTCCAAACGAAACCCCAGAAGGCGCTAATTGTGGGTTAGTTAAAAACTTAGCTCTCTCAGCTTCGATCTCTATTGGTGTTGATCCAGAGAAGGTGAAGCGCGACCTATACAGACGTGGCGTCGTTCCACTTCTCGAGGCTAATGAATCTTTAAAGATTAATGGTGCAAAAGTTTTTGTCAACGGGGTTCCAATTGGCTATTGCGAGGACCCGGAGGGTCTAGTCAATGAGTTGAGGAGGGCTAGGAGAAGAGGTGAGATATCCCCTGAAATAAATGTTGCATTCTTCTCCGAGGTTTACGGTGTTAAGCGTGAAGTTTATATAAACTGTGATGAGGGTAGAATCCGTAGGCCCCTAATCATAGTTGAAAATGGCGTGCCGAAGCTGCGCAAAGAGCATGTTGAAAAAATAGTCTCAAAGGATTGGACATGGAGTGACCTAATAAAGCATGGCATAATAGAATATCTGGACGCTGAGGAGGAAGAAAATGCCTATATAGCACTATATCCGGAAGATCTGACTCCTAAGCACACCCACCTAGAGCTGACACCATATGCTATCCTTGGAATATGCGCGTCACTAATACCCTACCCAGAACACAATCAATCCCCACGCAACTCCTATGAGTCAGCAATGGCTAAACAAGCTCTGGGCGTATATGCGGTTAACTTCCCATTCCGTGTCGACTCGCGCGCCCATATACTTCATTACCCCCAGAAACCTCTCGTAAGAACAAAACCCATGGAAATTATAGGTTACGACTTACGTCCATCCGGGCAAAACTGTATTGTTGCAGTTCTCTCCTATGAAGGATATAACATGGAGGACGCCATAATCTTTAATAAGGCATCTATAGAGCGTGGTCTAGCCAGATCTACATTTTACAGGCTTTATGAAGCGGAATGCCGCCAATATCTAGGTGGGTTAAGGGATCGTCTAACCGTGCCTGAGCCTGGAACGAGAGGATACCGTGGGGAGCAATATTATCGTTTCCTAGAGCCTGATGGAATAGTAAGCTTAGAAGCGGAAGTGTCAGGTGGAGATGTATTAATAGGTAGGGTAAGCCCGCCAAGATTCCTTGAAGAGTATAAGGAGTTCGAGGTTAGGGGCCCAACCATGAGAGACTCCTCAGTGGAGATGAGACCCTCTGAAAAAGGTATCGTTGACGCCGTCTTTATAACTGAAACAAGTGAAGGGAACAAGCTCGTCAAGGTTAGGGTTAGGGATGAGCGCATACCTGAGCTAGGTGATAAGTTTGCTTCTCGCCATGGTCAGAAGGGCGTCATAGGCATGATTGTGCCACAGGAGGATATGCCCTTCAGCGTTGATGGTCTAGTCCCGGATGTAATAATCAATCCACATGCTATTCCATCAAGGATGACTATTGGGCAGTTCCTCGAATCTATGGCTGGGAAAATAGCCGCCCTGAAAGGCGAGTTCATGGATGGAACACCCTTCATTGGCAAGAGAAGAGGCGAAATACTGAAGCGTATGCTCATAAATCTTGGTTTCAGCTATACTGGAAGGGAGGTCCTGTATAACGGTGTTACTGGCGAGAAATATATGGCGGACATATTCATTGGGGTCGTCTACTACCAGAAGCTGCACCATATGGTAGCCGATAAGATGCATGCTAGGGCCAGAGGACAAGTCCAGATGCTAACTAGGCAGCCTACTGAGGGAAGGGCTAGAGGAGGCGGGCTGCGGTTCGGTGAGATGGAAAGAGACTGTCTCATCGGACATGGCGCCGCAATGCTCCTTCAAGATAGGCTCTTAGAGGAATCAGATAAGTATGTACTTTATGTATGTGAGAACTGCGGCTTTATAGCCTATTACGACATGAAACAGCGGAAATATATATGCCATCTGTGCGGTGATAAGGCTGAGGTCTCCCCAGTCATAGTTTCATATGCATTCAAACTGCTCCTGCAAGAGTTAATGAGTTTATGTATTGCACCCAGACTTAAATTGAGGGAGAGGGCGTAAAAATGTCCGCGATCGAAGAAGCATATCAAAAAGTGATAGATCAAATAAAGTTCGGTATCTTGTCCCCGCAAGAGATAAGAAAGATGTCAGTTGTTGAGATTCAAACAGCCGATACCTACGATGAGGATGGAGCCGTAATACCCTCTGGCCTCATGGATAGCCGCCTAGGGGTTCTAGAGCCGGGGCAGAGGTGTAGGACTTGTGGAAATACTTCCGCTAGATGTCCCGGGCATTTTGGACATATTGAGCTTGCCGTGCCAATAATTCATGTTGAGTTTGCCGAAGTAATCTACAATCTTCTCCAGGTTATATGTAGGAATTGTGGGCGTATTCTTCTTCCGGAGAAGACGGTTAAGGCCCTAAGAGCGAGAATGGAAAGGCTAAACAGGATGCTCGGGCATATTCCCAGCTCATTCTATAGTAGGGTTTTTGAGGAGGCCAAGAAAAACCGTGAATGCCCATATTGCGGTGCAAAACAGTATAAAATTGAGTTCGTTAAACCAACAATATTCCATGAGTACACTGAGAAGGAGGGCTCCCAGCGCTTAACAGCTAGTATGATACGTGAGAGATTTGAGAGAATACCGGATGAGGATCTTGAGCTTTTGGGCTTTGACCCAAAGAATGCAAGGCCAGAATGGATGATCCTCCAAGTATTACCAGTCCCACCAGTTTATGTTAGACCCTCTATAACTCTTGAGTCCGGCATAAGATCTGAAGACGATTTGACACATAAGCTCGTCGATATAATTAGGATAAATCAGAGGCTTAAGGAGAATATTGAAGCGGGTGCACCCACACTTATTATCCAAGACTTATCCGAGCTCCTAGAATATCATGTCACCACATACTTTAATAATGAATCTTCGGGCATACCTCCCTCTAGACACCGCTCAGGAAGAGCCCTAAAAACGCTGTCGCAGCGCCTAAAGGGTAAGGAGGGGAGATTCAGAAGCAACCTCTCAGGTAAGAGGGTTGACTTCTCAGCCCGTACAGTCATCAGTCCAGACTCAAACTTAGACATAAATGAGGTTGGTGTCCCAATAAGTGTGGCTATGAGATTAACAGTGCCGGAGAAGGTTACTCCGTGGAATATTGAGAGGCTCCGTGAGCTCGTAAAGAATGGTCCAGACAAATATCCGGGAGCGCTATATATTATTAGGCCTGATGGGAAGAGGGTTAGGCTCGAATTTGTTGCTGATAGGGAGAAGCTTGCTGAAGCCCTTGAGCCGGGCTTTATTGTTGAGCGCCATCTACAGGATGGAGATATCGTCATATTTAATAGACAGCCCTCACTGCATAGAATGTCTATAATGGCCCACTACGTTAAGGTTCTTCCATACAAAACCTTCAGGCTGCACTTGTGCGTTTGCCCGCCCTATAATGCCGACTTCGATGGGGACGAGATGAACCTCCATGTTCCGCAGAGCGAAGAGGCCCAGACCGAGGCTCGCCTACTTATGCAAGTTCAAGACCATATACTCTCACCTAGATTCGGCGGTCCAATAATAGGCGCCATCAGAGACTTTATAACGGCAGCCTTCCTCTTAACACGTAAATCAACACTCCTAAATAAGAAAGAAGTATGTGAACTCTTAGCTGCCGCTGGCTATGATGGCCCATTGCCTGAGCCAGCGGTTAAAGAGCCTAAACCCCTCTGGACTGGAAAGCAAATATTCAGCCTTTTCCTTCCTAAGGACTTTAATTATGCTCTTAAAGCGAGTGTTTGCCGAAATTGTAATGTATGTTTGAAGGATGACTGTCCCCATGATGCTTACGTTGTCATTAAAAACGGTGTTCTAATTAAGGGCGTTATAGACAAGAACTCTATTGGAGCGGAAAAATCCGAGAGCATCCTGCATAGGATAATAAAGGATTATGGAACCGAGGCCGGTAGAAGATTCCTTAACCAGATAAGCCGTTTAATCACGCGCTTCATATCCATGCGCGGCTTCACATACTCCTTTGATGAGCTCGATCTATCGGCTAAGGCTAAAAGGGAGATACGCCGGATAGTGAAGGAATCTGAGAAGAGAATAGAGGCCTTGACCAAAGCTCTGCGTGAAGGAACCCTTGAGAAGCTCCCTGGACAAACAATCCTCGACTCCTTCGAGCTTTATGTCATGAATGAGCTAGCGGAGGCCCGTGAAAGGGCTGGTAAGATTGCTGAGGAAGATCTCGAAATGGAGAACTCTGGAATAATAATGACGAAAACTGGTGCAAGAGGTTCAACCTTAAATATTGGCCAGATGACGGCTATTTTAGGGCAGCAGTCCATCAGAGGTAAGCGTGTTATACGTGGCTATCTTGAGAGAGCCCTACCACACTTTGAGATTGGAGATCCATCCCCCAAGGCTAGGGGATTCGTCTACTCCTCATATCGGGATGGACTCGACCCCATAGAATTCTTCTTCCATGCTATGGGCGGACGTGAGGGCCTAGTGGACACGGCCGTTAGAACGCAGCAGAGCGGATACATGCAGAGGAGACTGATAAATGCGCTTGAACATCTACGCGTTGAGTATGACGGAACGGTAAGGAACCCGCTAGGTGAAATAGTGCAATTTAGATATGGGGAGGACGGTGTAGACCCGGCTAAGAGCGATCACGGCAAGGCGGTTAACGTCAGCAGACTTATTGAGCAGGTTAAGCTTATGATTGAGGCTGGTGAACCGGCGCCTAAAGAGTATATTGAGGAGCAGGTGAATAAGGTTAAGAGCGAACTTACACCGCTTCTTGTACGTGAGCTGATAAGGGAGCTTTCTGCATCCAATCTAAGTAAGGAAGGCGTGGATCTCGCGGTCACTCTGGCCCTAGAACGATATAAGAGAGCCTTAGTTGAGCCTGGTGAGGCTGTGGGGGTTGTTGCAGCGCAGTCGATCGGTGAGCCTGGAACACAGATGACCCTAAGAACATTCCATTATGCTGGTGTTAGGGAGCAGAACGTGACGCTCGGGCTTCCGCGGCTGATAGAGATAGTTGATGCGAGAAGGGAACCTTCAACACCGATAATGACCATATACTTGGATGAGGAGCATAGGGGAAGTCGGGAGAAGGCTACTGAAATAGCTCGGAAGATTCTTTACACGACAATAGAGGATATTTCTGAGGCGATATATATAAATCCGGAAACTGGTGGAATAATCGTTAAACTTAGCGAGCGCGAAATGAATGAGCGTGGCATAACGCTAGAGGATCTAACTAAGACAGTTAATATACCAGGTTGCTCCATAGGGTTTGAGGATGGCATGCTACTTATTGAGCCCAAGAAGAAGATGGATGCAAAGAAACTCCTAAGTAGAGTATCATCATATCATATAAAGGGTATACCCGGTATAAAGAGAGTTTATGTAGCTGAGGAGAAAGGTGAGTGGGTTATAAGGACGGACGGCTCAAACTTGCCTAGGGTTCTCGAAGTTATAGGCGTTGATCCAACGAGAACAACTACAAACAATATACATGAGATAGAGAGGACTTTGGGGATAGAGGCTGCTAGAAATGCTATAATCGAGGAGGCCATGGGTGTGCTTGAGGAGCAGGGATTGGATGTTGATGTAAGGCATGTAATGCTCGTAGCTGATATAATGACTGTGACGGGAAATGTTAGGCAGATAGGAAGACATGGTGTTAGCGGTGAGAAGCCGAGTGTTCTAGCTAGGGCAGCATTTGAGATAACAGTTCCAAACATTGTTGAGGCAGCAATTAGAGGAGAAGTCGATCCGCTAAAGGGCGTAACTGAAAATGTTGTGGTCGGACAGGCCATACCGGTGGGAACCGGCTTAGTTGACATTTACATGACAGCCCCCTCAGTAATGATGCAATCCTCAAGTGAAGGAGGTGAATCAAGTTGAGCAACATCAATAAAAGCGAGATTGATAAGTCTTTAGGCATAGCGGTTAAGACCGGAAAAATTTTATTTGGATCAAATTCTACTATAAAAAGTGCTATGACTGGGAAAGTTAGGCTCATTATTATAGCATCAAACTGTCCGAGAGATAAGCGGGAGAAGATTGAGTATTATTGTAGGCTTTCCGGGATCCCATACATTATTT
>Ga0209394_1000824_pt1 | contig 21298 bp, 26 predicted proteins | sample JNZ201metaG_FD_184122 | JGI IMG/M metagenome (GOLD analysis project Ga0209394, IMG submission 184122) | Hot spring microbial communities from Jinze hot spring, China to study Microbial Dark Matter (Phase II) - JNZ 20120812A (SPAdes) (version 3) ... | reverse complement strand
GTATTTCCTGTTAAACTGGTAAGTAACTTTCTCCTACTCACATGTAACTACAAGTATCCATCAATTCATATCATTGATTAAGATATACTTAATGATGAATTCAGAGATTATCTACAACTATGTTATGCATCTAAGCTAATGGATTAAGACATATAAAGTTGACAGAGTACTTCTCATTTATAGTAATACTTAAATAATTTTGATTAGAAGTTTATTGGTGTTAACTTGGAGGTTAAAACTGTTAGTAGAAGTAAGATTCTTGGAATGCAGGTTTATGGTTCTGATGCTGCATTTATTGGAAGTGTTAAGGATATAGAGTTTACACTTGGCGAGGGAAAACCACTTCTAGTTGTAGAGACAAAATATCATACATTAATTAGAGTAGATTGGAGTAAGATTGGTGCTGTTGAGGATATTGTATTGCTTAAGGAGCCTATTAAGATAGAGGCCCCGGCAGTAAAGACTGAAGAAACATTAGTAATTGAAAAGCATGCTGAAAAACGGGAGGAAGGTATATGTCCATCATGCGGTAAAAAGGCTACATGGATACAGCAATATAAGAGATGGTATTGCTACAACTGTAAAAAATATCTATAAACTTATTTTTAAGGTGGTGGAGGAGGTGGAGGGGGAAGTTCTGGTTGTGGAGGCGGAGCCTTTAAGCTTATGTAGAGATGTACAGCTGCAACTGTAAAAATAATGCTTGCAATCCAGCTTAATATTGAGCCTATGATAGGTATTAAAGCTAGTATTATAGCTACTACTATTACTATAATTATGAAGACAATAACTGAACCTAAATTTTTAGTTACAAACGATATAGCTCTACTTAAACTTTCACCAACTCCAACACCCTCAACTATTGCTACAATAGCGAGGAAGAAGGCTACAGGTATACCTATAATTATTATTGATAATATTGCTGCAATAATTGCTAAAACAATTAATGTAACTAATTTACCTATAACTAGATTAAGGCTTTTAGATAGATTGGGTTTACCTCCACTAAATACATCATTAGCCATATCAACAACCATACATTCAGCTATAAATCCAAGAATACCTGCAATAAAACTACCTAGAGTTAGTAATGCAATATTTGGAGTGGAAATTATGGCTCCAGGTATAATGTATTGCTGAGCAAAAACCCATCGTGCAAGAAAATCGAAAATTAAAGCAATAACCATCGGTATTAATGACGGTACTAATATTACTGGATTCTTAAATACTACATCTAATCCACGAGATATCGAGTTTATAGAGGATGAAATTATTCCACCTAGCAATTAAGATAGGCAATACTATATAAATTTAACTGTAAGTTAATGAGACATGCAACTTAGCATATTTTAACTCTTCAATTTCCCCAATTATTGTTACCGGTAGGATTATAGTATACTATGTCAATTTATTCTTAGCAAATATGTTTAGCTTAGTAATTAGGCATTAAAATACGGGGTTGAGAATTTACTTAGTTTCCCTCAAATAGTTTTACGTATGTTCCATATTATAGGCTTGAATATGCTGAGTTTAAGAGTTAAGCATATAGAGGCAATAGTGAACCATTAATTCATATTAATATTTACAGTTTAATTATTTATGTGATTATGTTTAATGTAGTGGTTATAAATGTATTGCTGAGAGTTTGGTTATTATAGTTAATTATTTGATTCTATGTATCCTTACAGTTATGATGATTATGAGTATAACTATAATTAGCAGTATGGTTATTAATGATATTAGTAATGGTGTAAATAGTATTTGTTGATTTGTTATTGTAACTATGTTTTCCCGGATTTCAATTTTTACCTGTCCACTTAGCTCATTATTTATGTATAGATTAAATAGGTATTCTCCAGGTTTTAAGTCTGTAAACGTGTATGTTACGTTCTTAAAAGTTATAACCTGTATTGCAGGTCCTGTCCACATAGCTACATCCATATATCCTCTCAATTCATTTCCTGAAATTTTCTGAGATACGTTTTCAACCTTGTATCCTCCATGGTTAAAAACTAGAGTAACTATAACTTCAAGTATATTATTCCTAGTTGTAACATTAAATATTAAATTCATAGGCTTAGCAGGAATCCATTTATGTTCTTCATCATGAATCTGTCTCCACCCAATATATACTTCATTTAGATTGTTTAAGTAGACTTGTGAAGTAGGAGCTATATTGTAAATAACTAAAAGCATGATGAATAGAAGTAATATAGACCGCATAAGGAAATGTTTTCAGCATTCATATATACTTAACGCACTAACAGTACATGCTATTTATACCATTATAATATGCTTATTCCTAAATTTCCCATCTAACTTATAGTAGTTTTCATTAGCTATATGTAAAATTCATCTCCACTATTTAGCTGATACCAACATCTACTAGAGGTTAGCTTATAGGAGTGCAGCATTATAGTAATGAATATTCCACCAATAAGGCTAAATTATGAATTTACTTTTAGCCTCTTATAGTCTGCATAGTACTTTCTTACTCGACTCCAGTTTTTCTTTATGAAGTCTAAATATGCTTTTCTTGAGAGGGAATCAGCTTCTATATTTTCACTTCTCGGAATCCATATAAATTTTATTTCTTTAAACATTTTTGTAAGTTCAATGGCTTTCCTATGGAGATTAAGAATTCTTGATGCATGTACTCGATATAAATTATTCATCTGCATTACTACAAGCTGTGAATCACACTTAACCGTAACATTTACTGTTAAATTGTTTTTTACTAGCCACTCTAAAGCCTTTATTAATCCAGTATATTCAGCTACATTGTTTGAAACATCATCTCCATCCATACCGGAACCAACAAGTCCAGTCTCCTCATAAATTCTAACTCCACCTCTATAAACTACAAAGCCATAGGTTGCAATACCTCCAGGATTTACAGGCTCTATAAGTCCATCAATATAAACTATAATAGACATTTTACATCTAGCTTCAAGCTTTAAGACTACTTACATACAGTTCTATAAATCTATTTCCTAGATTTGATTAGAATAGTTAAAATAGTTGTTAGGCATTGGTAATGATGAATTCATAGCTAGATAAGCTACAACAAAGTATCTTAGTAGGAGTGAAACGATTTTAAGACTGATAGTGAAGTATATTAGAAGGCTATTGTATGGTTAGAATAGTAGGTTATGTTAAAGTTAAATATTGGTTTGTAATAGAAGCTTAAGTATTGTGGTTGCTGATAAATTATGGTGTTTAGTAGATTGAGGGAGCTTATCGATATTAGGGTGTTTAGCCCTATTGCTCTTAAGGCAGCTTATATAGGACTGAAGCCAAATCATATTACCATCATAGGATTTCTATTGGGTTTCGCTATTTTCTACTTTTACGCTATACTTCAGCCATTGTTAGCTTTAATAATGATTATTGCTTCTGGATTTATGGATGCTTTAGATGGAGCTCTTGCAAGAAGTATAGGTTTTGAAACTAGGTTTGGATCAGTTCTAGATGCTGTATTGGATAGGTATGTTGAATTTTTAATAATGATTGGGATTGCTGTTGGGGGATATGTTGAATGGTTATATGTTATGATTGCTGTTTTCAGCTCAATCATGGTAAGCTATACGAGAGCTAGAGCTGAATCAAGTGGTGGATTGAAAAGCTGTGCTATAGGATTATTTGAAAGACAGGAAAGACTAATTACAATAATTATTGGGACGTTGATTCTTCCATTTTACAATCAAGCATTAAGGGCAGCATTGATATTAATAATAGTATTTTCACAAATTACCGTAATACAACGACTATACTATACATGGAGACATGCTAAAAACTAAATTTAGAAGTAACCTAGTAAGCAGGATGAAGCTTATTACTTCTATTTTAATGCTATTTTAAGCTTGAAGCTTCTTTATGTTAGCTGATTCAGTAAGTATGGCTTACTTTCTCTTCCAAATTCTCCCTATTCTGGTATAGTATTTCTCGATTTGTTTTTTAGCTTCCTCCACTATGTTTTCAGGATCGTAGAGTTTTACTCCAAATGTTAATGCATCTAATACTACTCCCCACCCCCCCTTAACTGCATCTTCCAGTTCTTTTGGTGTCAGCCATACATCTTCAAATATTGTATTCCCATTTTTAAGAGGTAGATTCCTTAACCTTCTATCTACTGGATTCTCTGGAAGATTTTCTGCAATAATGAGTAGATCTATATCGCTCTCCGGGAAAGGCTTCATCCTATCCTCAGCCAACGATCCGAATAGTAATACTGCTTTAACATTACCTAAACCAATTAATCTCTCAACATACTTTCTCAGATAGGATTTATATGGTTCTCTCACCCAGTCAATATTTAGCAATCTATTTCACCTAGTATTTCCTTAACTTTGCTGAAAACATATTCTGCATTTTCTAATAATGATTTTGTCTTCTCCTTATCATATATTTCTAATGGCTTAATTATTCTATTAATAGTTTCCCATCCATATCTAGGTATAGTTCCCTGATCTTCCAGGGTCATTGCATAAGATATAATTCTACCTATTCTATCTATAAGTTCTCTTCTCCCCTCTAATAATCCTCCAGTTATTATGGTTTTTATCTGTATTGATGGTTTATGTGTTTTTAAAGGTTCATAACCTAATGCTACTATTAATGCTTTTAATGCTTTCTGACAAGCAAGTTCTGCATGGTTTACAGAACTTGCAAAGCTTTCATACTCATAGTCTCTTCTAGCATCTCTTAAATCATCTTCAGCCATAGATAGCCAATCCCAAGCCTTACTGGACTTCACCATAACTATGTACTTATTATAGAATATTTAAATCTTCCTTAAGTTTTTCCTACGGAATTCGTGAGCTTAACGATGAATTGTTAGGGTATTTGGCTTCCTATAGCTGTAGACTTAGAATTGATATTGAGTAATCTATGTGCTTATAATAATTCCACTGTGATTTCTGTAGATATTACTTAGGATTATGGATGGTAGCATAACTATTAGGCTGGGATGAAGGTATTTAATTGAACATATTGCATTTTGGAACTTGTTTCAAATATTCATTTTCCTCTAATATCTTAATTAGTTAGAGAGATTGTCATAAACTTTAAGGACCTAGTAAGAATCTCTATATTCTAACACATAACTGGGAAGAATATTAAGCTATTAAATAGAAAATTACTACGTAGTCAGCGAAACATATAATTTAATAAACATCGATGAAGCATTCATGCATTTACCCTATGGATAAGGTATGTTAGCTTAACTTCAAGTTAATAATCCTTCATCATGTTACGCTAAGTTTATATTTACATTATTGTTTAGTTAATTTGGTGGGAGGTTGGGTGTTGATTTTGGGGATGTTGTAGTGAGGACAACTTTAACGCTTCAGGAGTTGAGGGGTAAGAGTATTGCTATTGATGGTTATAATGCTCTTTACCAGTTCTTAACTGTTATTAGGCAGCCTGATGGAACTCCTTTAATGGATTCCCAAGGTAGGGTGACAAGTCATCTCAGTGGGGTTTTCTATAGGACAATTAACTTATTGGAGATGGGGGTTAAGCCAGTGTATGTTTTTGATGGGAAGCCTCCGGAGATAAAGGAGATGGAGGTTGCTAGAAGGAAGGCTTTAAGGGAGGAGGCTGTTAAGAAGTATGAGGAGGCCTTACAGAGAGGAGATCTTAAAGCAGCTAGAACCTATGCTTCTCAGTCGGCTAGATTGAGGGAGGAAATGGTTGATGAAGTTAAGTCTCTTCTTAATGCTATGGGTATTCCATGGATTCAAGCTCCTTCAGAGGGGGAGGCTCAAGCAGCCTATCTAGCTATAAGAGGGGATGTTTGGGCTTCTGCAAGTCAAGACTATGATTCCCTTCTTTATGGAGCGCCTAAACTGGTAAGGAATTTAACGATAAGTGGTAGACGTAAGCTTCCGAAAGCTGAGAGGTACGTTGAAGTAGTACCTGAGCTTGTTTTACTTAGTGAAGTATTGAGAAGTCTTGAATTAACAAGAGAGCAATTAATAGATTTAGCTATATTAATAGGTACAGACTATAATCCTGATGGAGTAAAGGGGATAGGTCCTAAACGTGCATATATGCTTATTAAGAAGTATGGTAATCTAGAGAATGTATTAAAGTATCTACCTGAAATTCAGATACCATCATTTCAAGCTATTAGGGAAATCTTCCTAAAACCAACAGTAACAGAAGACTATAAAGTGGAGTGGAAACCGATCGATAGAGGTAGAGTAATAGAGATACTTGTTGAGGAACATGATTTTTCACGGGAGCGGATAGAGAAAGCCATAGATAGGGTTGAAACATCAGTAGGGAAGACAGGAAGACAATTAGGACTTGATAAATGGTTCTAGACTTCTTCTAATTTAGTACCGTAATATGTTTTAGGATGAATTGTTAATTAGTGTGTAGTGATAGCTTAATGTGGAGTGGAGTTATTCTAGCATACGGAGAGATAGCTCTTAAATCTCCTCCTGTAAGAAGGAGGTTTGTAAAAACCCTTATAGAAAATGTTATGAATGAAGTGGGTGGAGTTAAAGCTGGATTGTTTGGTGGGAGAATATTTCTTGAACATAGTGATATCGATAGTTTATGTAGGGTTTTACCATATGTTTTCGGTGTTTCCTATTTTGCTCCTTGCATGCATGTTAAGCTTGAAAAGCTTAATGAGTTTATAAGAAGTAATGTGAAGAGCCTTATAGGTAATGCGGGAAGCTTTGCTGTCCGTGTACGTAGGGAGGGAAAACATGAATTTACAAGTTTAGACTTGGAGAGAGATATTGGGAGAATAATTGTTGATTTGACTGGATGTAGAGTTAACCTTAAAAATCCTGAGAGAACAGTTTATGTTGAGGTTAGAGGAGAGGACTGCTTCGTATATAATAGTAAGCTTAAAGGTCCAGGTGGTCTCCCACTAGGATCCTCAGGTAAAGCTGTATGTCTATTATCTGGAGGTATAGATTCCCCTGTAGCTGCATGGATGATGATGAAGAGGGGATGTATAATATATCCATTGTTTGCTTACTTCCCAAGAGGAGGAGAGGAATCTGATCTTTTAAGATATATTGAAGTATTAAAGGTATTAAAACATTGGAGTGTAGGAGTAAAGTTAAGAGCGTATACATATAGGCATGAACATAATCTAGTAGAATTCAGGAAGGCAGCTCCTAAATATACATGTATTCTATGTAGGAGGATGATGTATAGAGTAGCTAATGAGCTTGCTAAGAGAATTAATGCTAAAGCAATAGTTACTGGTGAAAACCTAGCTCAAGTAGCTTCACAAACACTATCTAATCTTCAAACAATAGATGAAGCATCAGAGCTTCCAGTATTTAGGCCATTAATAGGATTTGATAAGATTGAGACTGAGAAGATAGCTAGGGAAATCGGAACATATGATAAGTCATGTATACGTATCAGAACAGGATGCCTACCGAGAACTGGATGCTGGGCTAAACCAAGTAAGCCAGCAACAAAATCAAATCTTCAAGAAATCAAAGAAGTCGAAGAAAAGCTAAATATAGATTTGCTACTTAAGAGAAGTGTTGAAACAATAAGGGAAATAACAGTTTAACCTATATTCTAAGCCACAAAGTATTAGGTCTTAACCTTACTTACAACTTTGATACTGCTTATTTCAGTATTTAGATATTGTCCCCTTTCATTCTTCTCATATTTTTTAACTAGATCCCATACTGTTAATAGAGCAGCAGCAACACCTGTTAATGCCTCCATTTCAACACCTGTCTGAGCATTAGTTCTAACAGTTACCCTTACATAGATGCTATCCTCATCATCTCTTATATCAGCATCTACATATGTTATAGGTATTGGATGAGTAAGAGGAATAATCTCGGAGGTTTTTTTAACAGCCATTATTGCAGATATTTTCGCTATTGAAAAAACATCTCCCTTCTCAATCCTCCCCATCCTCACTAATTCTACAGTTTCCCTCCTAAGCTTTATTCTACCCTCAGCTACAGCCTCCCTAAATACAACATCCTTACCGGTTACATCAACCATTCTTACACTCATCTCTAATATTTTAAAAGAATAGATTTTAAGTGTTTCGCTTAAAATAATTGCTGCTATATTATCCTCAATCTATTTAGATAATTTAACTTTATGTATGGCTTTACTATTTAGAATCTATTCCATTTTCCCCTTAATCATTTAAGTAAACTTTTACATGAAGTCCAGCAAACTTAGGCTTTATCTACAGCAACTTTAAACTTCTGATCTAAATTGATTAAGATACTAACTACTTATGATACTAGCTTTCCATGTGAAGCACTAATCTATAGTATTCTTCAAGTCTAGGCCTTATATCTAAAAACTCCCTTAATACTTTAACCTCATACTCTACCCTACTTGCAGGATCTCTATCAAGTATTAGCTTCCCTTTCGAAATTACCTCATATGCTAGTAGTAGTGGAGCTGTATTTAGATATATTAGATCCACTTTACGGTTTATATTATCCTCAAGCTGGTTTTGAACCTCTATAATTTCCTTCCAGCTCATACTTTTCGAAGTGTATATTGCGACATCCCCATCACTTCTCATCGTGGCTTCCCCCATCACTTGAGAGCCGAAAATATATGCAAACAATATGAGGCTTCTTGAATTAAGAATCTTCCTAACTTTTTCAATCAATGTTTTACCTATGGTTCCCAGTATCTTTAGGATCAATGGGCTTATCCTCTAGAGACTTACTAATCTGCTTTATTATTTCCTCCAGTTCCTTTATCTTATTCATAGCATCGAACACCTTAGCTACATCTATTGAAGCATAGGCATGTACAAGAATGTTTCTGAAGCCTATCTAAAGCTTAAGCCTTTTAGAATATTTATCATTCAAAAACCGCTATGCAACAGTATTTTAGCTATATCACAATACCTTTCAGGCTTCTCAAGCCCTAATATGGAGCATATTCTGAAACCTACATCAATAATTGCCTCAATAGATAACTGTAAGTATCTCTCAACAGCACCACGAAGGATAAGATCTCTAGACAGCTCCCCAACATCTCCAATCTTCTTCCGGAATGTACGAAGTAGATTAACATATCTTTCAGCAATAGAAAGCCTATCCCTCACAATCATAGCTTACATCCCCATTATCACCCTAATCAGTAAACATACACTTTTAGCTAAACAAGGAGAAAACATACTAACCATACGAAATATAAGCCTAGTAATATATAAATGTAGTATAGAATAGGGTAGGGAGAAGAACATTTATCGTAAGATCTAATGATAATAGGTAGCCATAATATCTAATTTAACCCCATTGAAAAGTGGTATGAGATACTAGTTTCTAAAATATAATGAATGTTTAAGACTATTGATGATTAGATGTTCAGTAGGTTAAAGATTTTGTTAATGATAAACTGTTTAATCCTATTGTTATTAGAATGGTTCATGCAGGGTTAAGATTAAACTATACTGCTATTACTGATTTCCTAATAGATTTATAGCTTTCTACTTTCAATAGAGCTTGATTAGGTAAGCTATTCAATAACCATATGAGGGTGAAGTGCTTAAGAAATTAATACTATCTAAAGTAAACATATTAGAGGAGATTAATGCTAAGAGTTATAGATAAAACCTAATAGTAAAGATGATAAACATACTTAAGTTAACAGCTATATAACGAAGAAATCATATAAATACCTTAAGCATAACAAGTATTGATTCCTATTGGAATTTTATTATCAAAAAAAATAAGAGTTAGTTCTGAATTATTTAATTATGAAGCATATGGTGAAATGCTTAGTTATTATATTGTTAAGTACCATGCTACTAGTTGGTATAAATACGTTTTCTGCTTCTCTTCCACCACCCTACTATGCTGGATACTTTTACTATGGGCCGCCAGGTGGCTACCCTCCTCCTAATGGTGTTAAAGGAAATATTTATACAATTGATAAGGATGGTACCTATTGCCAATGGGTAACAGTAATGCTTAGCTATACACCTATGTATTGGGTGCAAGTAGGATACGATAAATCCTCTAAAAGTAATTTCAAGCTTCTTTCATTCTATGAGAAAAAGGATGAAAATGGATATGATTTTGAGTATTTTAATTCCCGTACTCCAGGTGTTACCTATCAGTACTGGATTTCTAAGGATCCAAGTCTACATGTATGGACGTGCGGTTCTAATGATTGGAGCAAGTTCCTAAATGTTCTAAAACCTAATAGTGCAGTAGATTATCAAGCATTTAGTGAAATGCCTCTTCCAACACTGGTAAACATCGATGGAACCCACTTCATGTATCTATCTTATAGGATATATGATTGGTGGCTTTGGGATAGGTGTGTAGAGCATGCAGATGAGCCCTATTGGATTATCAAGGTATCAAATTATGAATTTTATGCTGGAGGTGGTTGGTAATTATTAATATAAAATTGTTTTCCATATTTCTTCTTGTAGGAATAATTATAACTCTCTCTATAACTTACTATATCATGATGGATGGAAGGCTTTTAAATAAACATATGGAAACAAGAACTTCGATTCCTCATGGCCCAGTTCCATTCGACAGAGTTGCTGAGGAGGTGGATCTTGATGTTGTTGTCAAGCAATGGGGGAAGAGAGGATTAACTCTTTACCTACCTACGTATCTTCCTAAAGGTTTAAAGCTAACCGCTATTTACGGTAAGGTTCTTAATGGTGAGGTGGGAAACATAATTATCGTTGTATATAGTAATACGGGTACCAAGAAGATCTATTCAGCTGAGCTTACAATACAGGTTGTACCTCTTCCAGGAATTCCATGGTATGTTACAAATAGCTCGAAAGAAAAAATGATGAAAATAAATGATTTAGACGTATATCTAAATACTAAAGCTCCATACTGGGATCCGTATGGGGAATACAGTAAGAAGTATGGGGATTACTGCATAGTTGCAGATATGCAAATAGGCGTACTTAATTATCAATACTGTTTTGCCCCAATATTTAGTGAGGATGAGATAGTGAGTATTCTAAAAAGTATTAAGCCAGTAGCATCACTACCATAGTATCCCTATTCTATACTATCTATTAAGCTACTGAGATCTATCATCTTAATAGAATACTACTTAGTAGTTAGCTTTCTCCTAGTACCAAACCATTAGGATTAGAACTAATGGCAGATATATTAGATGGAGTTTCTGCATGCTTACAACCAGCTGTAGATGAATGCATTGTTTGTATGAATATTTCTTAACGGCTTTTGGAAGGTGATTACTATAGGTTACCTTATCAGAAGCCTAGATGGACTCTGTAGATAACGTAACAATTAAGGCTAGAGATACTTACAGGATATTGTGAATGTAAAGTGGAATTTAGGATTCATGTAGATGTTACAGTTAAGTCCTTACTTTTAAGCATTGCAACGGATCTAAGGATGTTGTGAACTTTAATTTAAAAGACATAAATAGCCAATAACTTAAGTTCACAGCATCGATTTAGATATAAACATAGTGGTAATAAGCTAATCTAAGTTATGAAGACTAAGTATAGAGCTGGGCATTAAAGGAGATTTATTTTGATCCAACATACAACTTAAGGAAATAAGAACTCATCGAGTGTGGTGGCTAATATATTCCTAAGCAGAAATATATTGAACCTAGTGGAAATCATGTAGACTCAATGGAGAAGCCCATAGATGTATGAGAATTATGAAAGGTTCCTACATAGGTAAAGTCTTTTAGAAAAAAGCTGATAATGGGGTATAAAGACTAGCACTGTCATTTAAAGTAGTATATATCATGATGTATCTAAGAGTTTTTAGTGGCTTAACGATTAAACTTAAGCATTATAGATTACCTATTGAGGAGATGAGGTAAAGTTAATACTTCAAAATATAGGGGATTATAATTCCATATTAAAATTTTAAATATGACAAAGTTAAAAATTACTTTACCACAACATATTAAAGGAAAACCTAGGTGTATTAGTTTTAACCTCTGAATTATTCGCAAGCTTCATCATAGTTATTTAACATTTTAGAGATTATGTGGAAATGTGTTATTTAATCATTTATACCGTGGTTTTTAATCATTATAACCGATATTGATATTAATATCAGGCTGTAGATTAATAAGAGTAGTAACGGTTTATCTGAGAGTGAGGATAGTTCATTGAGCCATCTATTCGTAATCTCAATACCTTCGTAAACCGTTATATTTGAGTTGGATACATACCATATAGTGTTTCCTATCATATCTCGAACAAGAGAAGTTGCGACAGCCTTAAGTCCAAAAAGATAGAGCGATCCTAGTACACCTAGAATACCTAATATCAAAATCACGAAGCTAAGTAATCGATATAATCTAGACACCTTCAAACATCATGAATTCATTTACTTCAAAATTAATAAATCTTATTCTGATATTCTTATTTTGAAGACAGCATAAGAAGCCAGATAATCATTTGCATAGTTAACTATTCGTCGAAAATATATTATCTAATGTCATTATTGGAAACAATGAATATATTCCCAGTAGAAGTATTCTAAGCTAGCTTAATCATCATTATGAATGGTTAATGCTCCATTTCCACTAGGTCTTTAAGTAGAGTTTTAAGCTTACTTAATTTCTCTAGAATAATGCTATTTCCTTTAAACTCATCCTCGATTTTCAGTATTATGTTGCTTATTATTTTTGATGGCTGATCTCCTAGAAGCTTGCTTAGTCTATGCCAGTCTATTTTATCCCTATGGTGGATCATAAGCCATAAAGCATCCTCAAGATCCTTCATTGAGGCTAAAACTATGATTTTTGCAGCTATGTTTTCCTCGAGACGAGCAATCCTGATAACTGAGTCTTCTAAACGAATTTCTATAGCTCTCCTCAATGTTTCAAAGTCGAGAGTTGATGATGGGAATTTAAAATCTAAACGGTAACTATTAATAAGTATTGTAAAGTGATTCTTATTTTTAAATGCATAAATAACATCTTTAATACTTACATTGAAGCCTCCGTTTTTAAGGGCTTCATAAAGCTTTTCAGCTTCACTTTCTGAACCTACATTAACTATGAAGTCAGCATCTTCAGTTATTCTCCTAACCCCCATAAGTATACATGTAAGACCGCCAACAAGAACATAGTTTACTCCCAACCTATTAAGTATTTCTGATATCCTAATAACATATGTAAGTAGATCCTCTTCATCTATATTTCCCCACCTCTTTAATAGCTTTCACTTCACCAACCTTACGTACATATAGACGTAGCAACCATTGAAACATAGATGCTGTTTCTAATTCCTTATCAGTTAAACCTAGCTGAGCCATTACTTCACGTCTAGCTTCCCTAATCCTCTTAAGGCTATTGAGAAGCTTAACATTACTATCAACTATTGCCTGATATACAGGATCTAAACAGCTCATACATATTAATTACTTACAATTATTTAAACATTCACAACAAGATAAGTAATGTGCTGGTAATGAAGCTTAATTTTATATATCATTTATGTAAAGTCATAACTTAATTAGAGAGAATATTTTGTAAGCCTAGCTACATATTACTGGTAGAAATGGTTTAAGAAGCTATAATGGATGATTACAGTCTCCAATTCAACACTATTAGGAAGCAAAACATCAATACTTAGAACTATATTCGTTTACTTCAAAGTATGAATGCTCCGTAGGAATAGTAGGGTTTAATATATATTCAGTGAAGAGATCTGGAATATGTAGAATTGAGATTGGTATGAACTGGATTAACTTAGTTTATTTTGATAAAATCGAGATATTAAAGGAGATAGAGCTATTGAAGGTGTTTTCAGAATTAGATGAAGCTAGGCTTTACCTATGGTATGATGTATGGTACCATGGTATGCCTAAATATGCTTGAGGCTAATGTAATGATTTCCTATAAAGGTAAGCTGATGATATTAAAGCTTATTTTAAATAGAAATATACTGAATTTATGTGGAGATAACGGTAGCCAAATGAATTATTATAAAATTTATAACTTAGTAATAGTTTACTTCATAGAGGTATTATGAGTTTCAAGCCACCATGCGAGATAGCTGTTAGATTTACTCTACCAGCAATAAGGCTCCTCATAGCTAAGAAGCTTGTAGAGAAGTATAATTTTACTCAAACCTCAGCTGCTAAAGCCTTAGGCACTACACAGCCAGCTATAAGCTATTACATACAATCCAAACGTGGTTGGAGATTATCTGAAAAACTAATGAAAATAGATGAGGTTAAGTTATTCGTAGAGGAAGCTGCGGAAAGAATAGCTACATCAAAGAGTTTAGGAATAAATATGGTTGATATCTGTCAACTATGTAAGAGTATTCAGAAGTATATGGATGAATTTAAAACCCTATAATCTATAGAAGTTGGAGTCAACTAGGAAAACATGAGGGAAACAGCCCTAATTGAAAAGGCATCTACACAAATGCTACAGGTAATGCATCTATTTTTATCAAGAGTTGATTTATACTTTGAGACATTTTTGCTGTGCTCATAGGACTGAGATTTACTGGAGTATTTGCCGCATCCATTGATGATTGTCTCTTCCTATCTCCTAAGTATCATACGTTACATCTATATGTAGTATACTATACCTTCATAAGCTTACCTATTATGGTTTACTGGCTTTATGAACTTTAAATGTAGAACTCATTATATTTAATGGTTTAAGTTCACAAGGCAGGTTTATTAGCTGAAAGACTTAAATACTGTTGGAGAGTTCTCTAGGTAGTGAGGATTAGCGATTTAAATATTGATGGTAGGGTTAAGGAGTTATTAGTTAGGTATGGATATGTTGAGCTTTACCCTCCACAAGTAGATGCTATTAGAGCTGGTATACTGAATGGTGTTGATACTGTTGTAGCTATACCTACTGCCGCAGGTAAAACCTTAATTGCTGAACTTACAATAGTTAATAGAATACTTAAACATGGAGGTAAAGCATTATACTTTACTCCTCTACGCGCACTTGCAAGTGAGAAATTTAATGATTTAATGAAGTATAGTGAATTAGGGCTTAAAGTAGCTATTACAACTGGAGATTATGATAGCGCTAATGAATGGCTTGAAAAATACGATATTATAGTTTCAACATATGAGAAAACAGATTCATTAACTAGACATATGCCTAAATGGATTAGGGAATTGTCAATTATAGTTGCTGATGAAGTACATTTAATTAACGATGGTGAAAGAGGACCAATACTTGAAGTACTACTTACAAAGCTAATATCTCTAAACCCTAATGCTCAAGTATTAGCTTTAAGTGCAACTGTAAGTAATGCTGAGGAAATTGCTAAATGGCTTAGAAACGCGAAGCTTATTGCTAGTGATTGGAGACCTGTTAAACTTAGAGAGGGAGTATATTATAGGGGGAGTATAGAGTTTAACGATGGAGTAATAGTTGAAGTTCCATACTTAACATCAAACTCAACAATTAATATAGCCTTAGATACTTTAGTTAATGGAGGACAAGCATTAATATTTACTAGTAGTAGAGCTCAAGCTGTAAGTCTTGCTAGAAAGCTTTCAAACTATACTCATCAATACCTCTCCAAGGAGGAGGGTAAGGAGCTTAGAGAACTTTCTAAGAAGATCCTTGCACTAGAACCTATAACAAGTATTAACTCTATACTTTCCGAATGTATTAAGTGTGGAGTAGCATTCCACCATGCTGGATTAGCTCATCCACATAGGAAAATAATTGAGGATACATTCAGATCTAGAATTCTAAAAGTAGTATGTGCAACACCAACTCTAGCTGCTGGAGTAAATCTACCTGCAAGAAGAGTAGTTATAGATTCAATTAATAGGTATGAAGTTGGAATTGGAAGTGTGCAAATACCTATACTGGAATATAAGCAGATGGCTGGAAGAGCAGGTAGACCTAAATACGATTCAATAGGTGAAGCAGTAATAATTGCTGGAAGTAAAGCTAGCTTCAATACATTAATGTCTAAATATGTTTTAGGAAGACCTGAAAGACTTACATCTAAGCTTGCAAGCGAGAAGGCTTTAAGAACACATATACTATCACTTATAGCCTCAGAATTTACTGGAAGCGAGGATGAATTGATGGATTTTATGGAGAAAACATTCTTCGGAATACAGTATGGAGCATACAGTATAAAGAATAGAGTTAAGAGAGTTTTAGAGTTTCTAGAGGATAATGAATTAATAACAGCTAGTAGAAGACTTAAAGCAACGATACTAGGTAGAAGAGTTTCACAGCTTTACATAGATCCAAAATCAGCAGTAATAATTAGGAGGGGGCTGGAGAAAGCTAAGGATATTAAGCCAACATCAATACTACATCTACTATGTAGTACTCCAGATATGCCTAAAATATACCTAGGAAGAAGGGAAGAAGAAAAATACTTAGCAATTCTAGAGGAGGTAGAGGAGGAGTTACTTATAGATACTAGTCTATATGATTATGATATGCTATTAGCTGAATTAAAAACAGCAATGATGCTTAACAGCTGGATAAATGAGGAGGGTGAAGAGAAAATATGTGAGGAATACGGTATATGGCCTGGAGACCTATACGTATATGTAGAAACAGCTGACTGGCTTACATACTCAATAACTGAAATAGCTAAAGTAATCGGTAAGAAAGAAATAGTAACCCCCCTTCAATCAATAAATAGTAGGGTAAAGAATGGAGTAAGAGAGGAACTTCTAGATCTTGTTAAGCTTGAAGGTATAGGAAGAGTAAGAGCTAGAATGCTTTATAATTCAGGATTTAAAACAATCGATGACCTAAAGAAAGCAACAATTGAACAGTTATCTTCAATCCCGCTAATTGGAAAAACATTAGCAGTAAGAATAAAGAATCAATTAGGTAAGACATAGTTTTATGTTTACATGTTATAATATCATGTATTATGTAACCATAATGTTGTTCTGAGCTTCGAAACCTAGATTCCATTAATCATATTATTGATTGTTTGGTAATATATTGTATTACCAGTGGAATTAAATCAATAATGATTTAGCATAACAATCAATAAGAATTATAAAATTTAGGTTTAACCTATTAAGATTTAATATATAATCTGTTGGAGGTTTGATTTACTAGATAGAGTTATGTTTCTAAATAGTTAATATTAAGCTGTGATGCTACATCTCTTATTGTTTTTCTATAGGTGCTTCTAAGCTTCTTCTCTATTATTACCCTCAATATTTTCTGTGCATTTTTGGTAATGGCATTCCCCACTATTAGGTTTAGCTCATTATCCGTAAGTTTATCTATTACGTATTTCGCTATCATATGTCCATAGGCTTCCTCGGTTTTTAATGCTCTTTCACTAAATCTACTTGCATAATGATTTCCACCAAAACCTACAACCGGTATATAGCTACTTACTAATCCATTCTCAACCAGATTTAAAACAGCTTCCGCAACTACTTCTCTAGCTTCTCTAAGTTTCCACTCAGCCTCACAGCTTCCAATTTCAATAAATGTTATGGGTTTTCTAAGTGATGTTGGACCATGATGTGTAACCTCATAGGTTACATCAAAGCTACTTAACCTCCATTCATCTCTAAACTTGCTCAGATTTAGAAGAAGTGTTTTAGCAGTTTGAGGATTTGCTATTGAAAGCTCTAAGGGTTTACCGCCAACATCAGCGTTTCTCCATGGATTACCTGTTGAATGAACTGTAAAGGACTTAATTCCTGCTTCACTTCTATGTTTTGAAAGTATGATGTAGAAGTCAACATCAACAACATCATCAAGAAACTCAAAATCAATAGTTTCCTCTTTAAATCCAGCTAAAACCACATCAAAATAGTTTGAACTATAAGATGAAGCCTTAATAGATTTCTTAACTGTTACCTCTCTACATTTAAGTTTACTGACTAGTACTTCAGCTATTCCTAAACCAGCTAAATCATTAACACTATACATAATACCTAGTTTATTCATCTAAATCGCAATTTAAAATACTAAATACTTTTAAACTTGTCGTTAAAGAAAACATCTTGCGAATTTCAGTTTTATTTTTCTCTATTTACTTATGGTAATGTTTACATGTATTTCCATTTATTAAGAATGGCTTTAGGTATTTTAGGCTTATTATTGTTAGAGTTATGTATTCATGCTATCAAGCTGCCTTTAAGCTTCCCCTTGATTTTAGTAAAGCGTTAGGATATATGTTGAGATGCTACTATTAATAAGTTTTAGTAGTAGGATTATTATGTTGTTCTAAATTATTTTAGAGAATAACATGTGATTTGATGTTTGAATGATTTATATTTATTGTATTAGGATTAAGGCTAATTACAATCTGTAATTGTATTGATGATTCTTGCTACTATAGGACGCTATGTAAATGCTGAGTTTAAGTATGAATGATTTAGAGAACTGGAATTTGATGGAGAAAATTATACTAGGAATAGAGTAAAAGCTTTTCGATAACTATATCATCATGGAGAATAAGTGTAATGGGAAACACGATACTAGAGGTAATCAGACATATTTAAGTTTTCAAGATGCTTAGTAATACAGTTAAGCTTAATATTAACTTTAGAATTCTACATATTAGTAGTTAGATCCTTTTACGTAGAGGATAGTATTTCATCAATTTCTTTACGGATATAATTAGTATGGCTTGTAGAACTATTAATCCAATTATTAATCCTATAGCTACTAGGAGAGAGTTTAATTCTTGATCTTCCAGTACTCTAGTATATGTTGAAATAAGTGTAGGAGTAGGATTGGTTTGTGTAGAAGTATATGTTGTAGTATATGTATTGGCTGTTGAGGTAGACATTATACTTGCTCCTGTTGGAGTTGGAGATTTAACTGTTAATGGTATATCGATATGTACGTCATTTAATAGTTCATGATAGCTATGGAATCTGTAATCGTAAGCAAATCCCACTCTAACATGGTAGTTTCCAGGTTTTCCAGGTGCCTTTATTGTGAATGATTTATTAAGTATTTGATGCCAGTTCCCCATACTTCCCCCATCATATATAATGGCTAATTGTTCATCAGTATTCCAGCTACCGAAAGCATTAGCTTTAACTATGCAGTTGCAACATTTAAGAAATATCCAGTATACTGTAATTGTAACGCTATCTCCAGGATTAGCTTCTTCAGGATTAGTAATCCAATTAGTAATCATTATACAACTATCTAAAGGATGCATTGTTAACTCCACCCTAACAGTTTTACCCCCATTAATATGGATACTTGTATTTCCATAATATTTAAAGCTATTATTATACCATACAGCCTCAACATTACGGATGCCTATAGGTAAAAACTCAATCTTTAAATAGCCATTATCATCAGTAAAACCTCTATTAACACCGTCAATGTAAACACTACATTTACTGCATGGATCCCCATCACCAAACTTGACGTAGACAGCTAAGTTACCTGTAGTAGGGGTTAATGTTGTTGAAGTAGGAGTTGATGTAGCTGTTGTTATTGTGGTTTTTATTACTGTTTCCTGTGTTGATTTAGGTTCAGGATAGTAGACATGTAGCCTCCACGTATATGGATTAAATTCATTATCATAGTTAACAATAATTGCATAGCCATTAATAGCGAGGAATAAATTTACATTTAGAAGATGGGTTTCATTATATCTAACATAAACAACACATACATATCTTCCATACTTATCCTTAACGTATTTATCATCAATATCTAGGTAAACCATTTTATCCAGAATTAAACTTGATAAAGCATGCTTTGCCTCATAGTATCCAGGTTCGCTAGCTTCAGGCGCGTTTATGTCAGCTAACCTAACTCTTCCTATTGATGAATCGAAAGTATCCCCATCAATCACCTTATAAACAATAGATACAGCATCAACTTCAAATATAAATTGGGAAGTTAGAGATGTTCCTGAAAGTAAAAACATGATAACTATGAGAACAGTAGCTTTATAAATTTTCAACATAAATACTAGTATATTCAATACCTATAAGCATTATGCTAATAATACGATGAAGACTATGTCTAATGGTTTCTAGTATGCTTCCTCACGGTTATAGCTGGGGCATGTAGGCGCTTGTAATGTTAAGCCATTACTTGAAATATATTTCAAATGCTTCCTACTATTGAATTCTTACAGGCTAGTTCTCATGAGTATGATGTTTATTACTTATTTCTGGATGTTAAGTATTGCTTCTCAATTTCTCATCTAATATTTCGATAATTCGCAATGTTGATACTTCAAATATTTGGTTGTTGTAAACATCGCTAAGTAGACATATTAGCAACATTATATAAATAAGGTAATATTAGTTTTAGCCTTTAAGTAGGCTTAGTTCAGTAATATGTTCCTGCTCATCCATTATTATGTGTCTTATTTTATGTTCTACCTGGAAATATGTGTATTTAAGCTCATCCCTCATTGTACGTAGCTTTTCATATATGCTACTATAAAATTCAACTGCATGCATTTCATCCTTAAGGTTAACATCAAGAATTTCAGCTATTGTTTTAGCTGGATGGGTTTCAGCTATCCCCATTGAAGGTACGCCATCTAAATAGACGCTAATAATTTCTCTAAACATTTCCTCATGCTTCTCCTCATCCTTAGCTATTTCTTTAAGTCTGGCAATTATAGGTTCAGCGTTTATTCCCTTCACAATTTCTGCATGTGTTAGATACTGTATTCTTGCAGCATGCTCAAGCTCTAAAGCCTTATTCAACATGTTTAAAAGCTCTTCCTTACCTGTCATAAATCCTCAATATAGAAAAACAACACATGAATATATATTTTTCTAGAATTTGCTTGTAGCTTAATTGTGTTTCTGCCAGAATCGATAATTAAGAATATATGTTTCAGAGCGTAAGAAAAATTAAGCTACACTTAATAATTCATAAAACTCATTAAGCATCATAGCGAACAGTAATTTTAACATATTTAGCTATATTTATCCAACAACTTAGAATCTTGTTAGTTATATCTATGTAACGAATAGCCTCCAGATTGATGAGATGGTAGAGCTAAACTAGATTAAGCTATAAGCTTCATAGAGTCAATTTGCTCTAATATATTATTAGTAAAAGTTTATCTAAAGGTTTAGACTCGATTTCCTTAAGCCATCTCATAGTGAGCAGGCATATAGCAACATCTAGCAATCAAGCCGTATAGGATCGTTTATAGTAAACATGTTATCAGTCTAGACCTATAACCCTAACTTTAATAGTAAAATATATTTATTAAAGCCTAACTCCCTACTGGAAAGCTATAAAACTTCATAGTAAAACTCTCTATAAAAGATTTAAATATTTTGGAAGCGAATTCAGTATAATCAACCCTAAAAGTTTAGGCATAAAATTTTTAAGCATCTCCTAAAGGTTTATTTGAGGT
>Ga0209394_1000823_pt1 | contig 21317 bp, 24 predicted proteins | sample JNZ201metaG_FD_184122 | JGI IMG/M metagenome (GOLD analysis project Ga0209394, IMG submission 184122) | Hot spring microbial communities from Jinze hot spring, China to study Microbial Dark Matter (Phase II) - JNZ 20120812A (SPAdes) (version 3) ... | reverse complement strand
GCAGGCCGCGGGTTCAAAGCCCGCCCGGGGCTTCAATATTCCTAGTCACGTGGTTTCTCTTTAAGGCTTTAATGATCGCAAGGCTGCTAAGATTTATCATCTCAATTGTAGGATGTGGTTAGTATGGTCTCCTTAGATAAGCGGTATGCGACTTTACTTGAGGTCTGCCTAGTCTCTCTATTTCTGACTTTTGTTGGATGGCTCCGCGAGGCTTATTTAGCCTACTTGAAGTGTAGTATGTTCTGGCATTTTGGCTTCCCAGCATTTATGATGCTCATAGCCCTACTCGCCATCATCTTACCCAGGAGGAGTTTTAGAATTTACGGCTTCCTGCCCAGAAGCCCGCGCTTCACATTGAAGTGGAGCTCAGCATTTATAGCGGTCTTCATCCTGCCCGCGGCGTTCTCGATTGGGGTGTCGGCGGCTCTTGGCGTGGCTAAGCCTGCTGGGCTGTCGCCGCTCAGCATAATTCTAAACGTGATTTTCAACATGATTTTCATCGGGCTTGTTGAGGAAGCTTATTTCAGGGGTTATGTGCAGTCTAGGCTTAATGAGGCTTTTGAGAGGCGCTGGCGGAGGCTCATCTTTAAGGCTTGGAAAGTCGATTATGGAATGAGCTTACCTCTAACCTCCATAATCTTCGCCCTGATTCACATAGTCAATTACTGGAACCCGATTATATCAAGGTGGGAGCCGGCTTGGTGGATGCCCATACACATCCTAGGAGCCTTCGCCTTCGGGTGCCTGGCCGGCGCTCTAAGGGAGGCATCAGACATTTATGTCTCGGCTTCACTGCACGGAGGCATAATGACCGCCTACACGTTTCTATCCATTTATACAAGCGAGTTGATCCTGAACATCAGCCTATTCATCAGCTGGCTCATCTTCTTCTACCTTCTGGCCATCTTCTTCCATGAATCCGAGAACCTAAGTGGCCTAGATTTGAGAGGGCGCAGTAAGAATAGCGTAGGTCTTCGGAAACCCTAGATCAGAAGGTTGGAGGGAGCCTGAGGTCGGGGGTTCAAAGCCCGCCTGGGGCTTATTATCCGCCTTTCTCCTTCCCGTCAAACCCGGGTTTAACGTTAAGCGTCATGCGCGCCTTTGACGCCCAAAGCTATAGGGAGTATCTGCTCAAACGTTTTAGTGGGCGTGAAAGCCCTCCCTAACACTATGACGTCCATCAGAACGTCAATCCACCAGATAATCCTCGATCCTCCTCAGAATCCTCAAGCCCGTATAAACCTCATCCCTCGATCACTCTTTCAGCCCTCTCCCTGTCAATCACTATTATCCCATATCATGAGGCGCTGGTGCGTGAGCTGTTTTCCTTTGCATCCATGAAGCCTTATAATCTCGGCCATTTTCATCGGCTTCCAGGGGCTGGATCATGGGCGGGGTCGTGGAGGGTGTGAGGCTCGTTAATCTCACCCTCCACGAGATAACCATTTACACGGATCGAGGCGCGGTATTCATACATCCGAGCGGTCTGGTCGCCAGGATCGGCGATATACCCATCAACCACGTAGAATACGGCGAGGTCGAGGAGGAGGGCTTTGAGGATGCTGGCCAGGGAGGCCGGTAGGATGGGAGCCGAGCTGATGAAAGGAGAGTGATGGGCGATGCCTAGGAAGCTCGACCATGATCTGAGGGTTAAGTTGTTTTGTGAGGTTGTGGAGCTGCGCGGACGGGGATGCAGCTATGGGGAGATTATACGGGAGATAAGCTGGAGGCATGGAGTTACTTTATCGAAATCTCATGTAAGCTACTGGACAAGAGGGATGCATACGCCGATGAATGAGTCATATAATAGGCCGGATTTGACGCCGTCGCCCGAGCTCGCGATAATCGCGGCTGCGGCTTCCGGAGACGGGACGATAAGGGAGAGAAAAGATGGATTCGTGTTCGAGATAGAGATGAAGGATTTCGAGCCGATACAGCTCATCGCAGAATGTTTGGCGAAGATCGTCGGAAAACCGGAGCCATGCTTCATAGGAAGACTAAGTGATGGGCTATATTATACGCAAATCAGGTCGAGGAAGCTATACAACTACTTAAGCATTTGGGACAATGTAGTTCAACTGCTACATCGGTATCCGAGGGAGTTCATGGGGATGTTCTTCGAGTGCGAGGGAGGGCCATGTGTATGCATAACGCATGAAAAGAGATTCCATTTTCTAATCAAAGCTTACAACACCAACCTGCAATTATTACAGGTGATGGGTGGGGAGCTGGCAAGGCTTGGGATTTCATCGAGAATATATTTGGCGCATAAAGCTGGGAGAGTCTCCATATCAGGATCTCGAGGCATAGTGATTGCGAGGAAGGACTGCTACTTTCTGCGGATTTTGCGGGCGGAGTCTATTGAGAGGTACGCGGCGGAGATAGGCTTCATCTCGGAGAGGAAGAGGAGAAAACTGGCAGACATGATAGAAATCTATGAGGCGTATGGATGTGGGGTGGATGCGGCGATAGAGTGGATGAGAAGATACGAGTATAGGCGATGTGGGAGAGAGCGGTGGATGAGGCGGGGTCAGCCGATCTCGAGAGAGCAGGCCGAGGCGGAGCTCCAAGCATACCTCTCGCTTAAGCGCAAGGCCGCTGAAATCAGCAAAGCGTAAGACAACCCCCTCCCCCAACCTCTTTTTCTCCCCCTTCTACTATACCACGATATATTGATATTCGCTTTTGTCTCCTTGGCGAATGATAAGTTATTTACCCTCTCTTCCGATATTGTTGGGGGCGTATTGTTATTAGGAATGGTAGGCCGGCTGGAAGGCTTTATGCTCAGCGAATGTAAAGGCTGTAGGAGGAGTTCCACGACCTTCTCGGGGCTACAGATTACGGCTTTCTTTACATAGATTGCGTTTCTTCCCGATTGCTTGTGTGCCCCATTCTTGGGGCTGAGTGCTTGTTCAATATTCCCAGCGTTATGAGTGATGCTGCTTGAGTGATGATTACGTAGCCTATGATTGTGGGCGCTGGTAGTTGTAGTAGGAGTGTTAGTATGAGGCCGCCAACCCCCCATGAGATTCCATAGAGCATTCCGAAGACTCCGTAGGCGATCGCCAGCCCTTCTTTATCCACTATATCCGCTATCGAGGCCCTCATGATGGTCTCTGAGGCGCCCATCGTGAGCCCCCAGAAGGCCGCCATCACGTATGCTAGTATCGCGCTCCTCGCGGTTAATAGTAGCGGGATCATTAGTGTTGCTATTGGAGCTATGTAGAGGCTCCTGAACTTTATCACGTCGTAAAGGTGGCCTATTGGGAGGGCTATTATGGCGTCCACGCCCATCGCGATCGCGTATAGCATCGCTATCTCGGCATCTCCCATGATACCCCATGATTTCAGGAAGTAGGATGCTATGGCCCAGTGCAGGAAGCCTAGGGACTGGAGCATCATCGCCGATGTGTAGAGCCAAAACCCTCTGCTCAGGCCTCTGAACGAGAGCTTTCTCGGCGAGATCTCGACGCTCTTAATTTTCGGATAAAGAGACCATGCCGTGAATATGAAAATCATCGCCAGAGTGCCCGGGATCAGAAGCATCAGAAATGCCTCGGAGTAATCATAGTGTATGAGCATGAATGCGAAGAGTAGGGGGCCTGCCAAGGCGCCGACTTGATCCATAACCTCGTGGAGGCCGAAGCCCTTTCCCCTGCCAACCCCCTCCGTTACCTCGGCCAGGATCACGTCTCTCAAGGGCGTCCTTAAGCCCTTTCCAACCCTCTCCACGAGATATAGCGCTGTCGCGATCCACCAAAATCCCGCGAAGGCGAGGAAGGGCAGGACCATGACGTTCATGGCGTAGCCCAGTGCTACGAAGCCCCAGAAGGCGGCCGAGGACCCCAGGTAGGATGCCAGCATGCCGCTCACGAATCTGAGAGCATATCCCAGAAACTCGCCCGCGCCGATTATGGATGACGCGATTGGCGGGGCTCCGAGATGCTCCAAATAGGCTCCGCTGGCGGATCTAGCTCCCTCATAAACCATGTCAGCGGCCAGCGAGATGAGCCCGAGCAGAACAAAAACCACCAGAGCTCTCCTACCATATCTCCTGAGCTCCATCGCGTTAAACCTCGGAAATGGAGTGAAATATTTAAGAGTATTTTGTTTTGCGGATAGATGCTCAGGCGCATGGAATGAGCGAGTATAGAGGCTTGACGAGCGAGGAGTCATCACCGCACTATGACTCATTGAATTAGGGTAAGCTGTATGAAAAGCTCGGGAACAGTATCACCAAATCTTTCTATTGGCTTCAATGTTTCTTCATTTATTCATGCTTGTCATCCTCATGGATTCTGAGCATTCTCAGGAGCTTCTTTCGCCCCTCCCGAGGATCCTTGAGTGCTTCGAGGAGCTCGTTTGGGTCTTCCGCATCGAGGATATTTTCCTCGATCATCTTTTTGGCCATTATTCGGATCATCGCATCGGCTCCCTGCCCGAAGAGTCTTCTCATCGCTACGTGGAAGCTGTGGGGGTCCGCGCACAGGGCATCATAGGGATCATTCTGCAGCAACTTCTCAAGATGATATTCCAGAACCCTCAGCCCTGTTCTGCCTAAGAGCGTTTCAAGCACTGGTCGGATGATCCTAGCGACCTCCCCTCCTGAGGGGCTCGGAGAATACTCCCGATGCGACATTACCTCATCATTTTCTTGCTGTGCATGCCTATAAGAATGCTGTTCGCGCGGAATTGAGGTATTCCCGTCAAATTTACACCATGAATATCCGGGGTGCCTTATGGGGATGAGCCTCTGAAGTGCGGCGAAAGAGATATTACTAGTGCTCAGCCTCAATTAATGCATGAATGGATTCGATTTGGGAATCGTCTTCTGGCTCTTCCTCCTATTGCTGATTTTTCTCTGGCCGCAGTATAGGCTTAGGGCTCTTCAGGGCGCTAGGCTCAGCCTGATCAGGAAGCTCGAGGCGAAGCTCGGATGCAGGGTCATCACGCTCATTCACAGGCAGGAGAGGATAGGGCTCTTCGGAATACCATTTTACCGGTACATAGACATAGAGGACTCGGAGCATGTGCTCAGGGCGATCAGGACTACTTCGCCCGACACGCCGATAGCAATCATAATTCATACGCCCGGCGGCCTGGTCCTCGCAGCAGCCCAGATAGCCCTCGCCCTAAAAGAGCATAAAGCGAAAACGATAGCCATCATACCGCACTACGCCATGAGCGGTGGAACTCTCATAGCCCTCGCGGCAGACGAGATCTGGATGGACGAGAACGCAGTCCTCGGCCCAGTTGACCCGCAAATAAGCGATCCGAGGCATGGAGCGATCCCAGCATCCTCGATCCTGAGAGTCGTGAATGAGAAAGGTAAAGATAAGGTCCGGGAAGAATACTTGTTGCTCGCGGACATCGCGGAGAAGGCGATGAGGCAGATGGAGGAGCTCGTCTACAAGCTGTTAAAGGATAAGATGGGAGATAGGGCGAGGGAGCTGGCGAAGATAATGGTTGAGGGTAGATGGACTCATGATTACCCGATAACTGTCGAGGAGGCCAGAAGCCTCGGGATACCGGTCAAGACCGAGATACCGGCCGAAGTCTATCAGCTGATGGAGCTCTATCCGCAGCCAGCCGCGCTAAGGCCGAGCGTCGAGTACGTGCCCGCGCCATACGCTCCGCCTAGGAGCCGTAGGGGCGAGCAGCAGAGGTAGTGGCCGCGGGGTGTGCGGGGCTTGAGGAAGATCGGGGTCGTTACGAGCGGCGGTGACGCGCCCGGCATGAACGCGGCGATAAGGGCCATCGCCAGGCTCGCGGCGTGGAGCGGCATGGAGGTCATCGGGTTCGAGAGGGGCTGGAGCGGCGTGATCAGGAACGAGTACGTATTGCTGGAGCCTAGGGCTGTTAGCGGCATACTCCACCTCGGCGGAACGATATTGAAGACGAGCAGGTGCCCGGAGTTCAAGACCAGAGAGGGCGTCGAGAAGGCGGCGAGAAGCATAGCCGAAGATGACCTCGATGCCCTGATAGTGATAGGCGGCGACGGCTCAATACGCGGAGCACATGAGCTGAGCAAGCTCACCGACGCGGCGATAATAGCTCTACCCGCCTCAATAGACAACGATGTATACGGGACGGATGAGACGATAGGATTCGACACCGCCGTCAACACGGCTTTGACGGAGATAAACAAGATCAGGGATACCGCGGTATCGCTCGAGAGGACGTTCATAGTGGAGGTGATGGGAAGGAATAGGGGCTTCCTGGCCTCCGAGATCGGATTAACCGCCGGAGCAGAGGTAATTCTCGTTCCGGAGATACCGTATAACGAGGAGGTAATCTTGGAGAGGCTTAGAAGGGATGCGGCCAAGGGCAAGAGATCGAGCATAATAGTTATCGCTGAAGGGGTTGGGAAGACGAGGGAGCTTGCGGAGGCCATAGAGAGAAAGGTCGGGATCGAGGTCAGGATAAGTATCCTCGGATACGTTCAGAGGGGCGGGAGCCCGACAGCTAGAAGCAGGCACCTCGCATCGGTCTTCGCGGAGAAGGCTATAGAGCTGCTGCTCGACGGTGAGAGGAGCAGGGTCGTCGGGATACAGGGTGGGAGAATAACCTCGGTAAGCCTGGCGGAAGCATGCAGCAATCAGAAGCCGCTCAACCTGGAGATACTGAAGCTCGCCGAGAAGCTCGCGATATGAGAGCCCGGAAAAGGCGCAATTTCATATTCAACAAACTCTCCAGCTAATCGAGGAGATGATGAGCGCGTCCTTCTCTGAGCATGAGGCGCGATGAAGAGGGGGCGATGGAAGAAGCTGATCCCCCTCCGATGCGGAGCACATTGATTATTTGATCGCTGCTACGGCTTCTCTCCTAGGATCTCGCGGGCCTTAGGCCACTCGACATTATAGAGCTCTGGGTTCAGCCTCGGGATGAGCGCCGATACTATCGCCTGCGCGCACAGGTCTATTCTCCTAATGCGGTCTCGCGTCAGGTATCCCACCGCTCCGCCCTTGCGCCCGATCTCCCTGATCCCCGAGATCTCCTCCATGACCTCCTCAGCCTCCCGAGCCCTTCCACCCAGTATCCTCTCCACGACGATTACCGGGAACTCGAGTGTCATGCTGAACCCGAGAGTAACCCTCTCATCGGAGTCGATTATCGCGCACACATGCTGATCGGCGTATCCCGTGATGCTGTGCAGGATTCTCATGAGCCCAGCCTCTATCCCGACTCCGAGATCAGCGTCAGCCCTCCTCAGCGCCTCTCGCGCCCTTATGACAGCTCCCTTAATGGTCTCCTCGAAGCCTATGGGCTGCGGCGGAACATCGACCGAGACGGGCGCGACTTCCACTACGCCGAAGAACTTCTCGAAGCACATTTTCACGGCCTCTATCTTGACCTCGTTCATCGAGCCGACTCCAACGCGCATGGCCATAACGCTCGATAAGCCTGACCAGTAATTATACGTCGCGCGCTTTCCCAGCTTCTTCGATCAGCTTCCTCAGCCCATCCTCCAAGCTTATTCTCGGGCTCCAGCCGAGCACCTTCCTGGCCAGGGATATGTCGGCATAGCTATCCCTTATGTCGCCAGGCCTGGGCGGAGCATGAATCGGCTCAGCCTCCATGCCATAGAGCTTGGTCATGATGCGGGCGAGCTCGATGATCTTGACCGGCCTACCAGACCCCAAATTAACTGTGGTGGCTCTCTCCAAGGGAGTTTCGAGAGCCCTGATGAATGCCTCCACAACATCATCCACGTGAATGAAGTCTCTCGTCTGATTTCCATCCCCGAATATGATCGGAGGCCTTCCTTCGCTCAGCCTCTCCATGAACTTTGTTATAACGCCCGCGTACTCGGGCCTCTGACCAGGCCCATAAACGTTGAAGATCCTGAAGATCAAGGACTTCTCCCGGCCCATGAAGCCCGATGCGACGTATTCCTCGCTCATGAGCTTCGAGAGGCCATAGGGTGAGAGCGGCCTCGTGGGATGATCCTCGGCAACTGGGAGCTTAATGGGCTCGCCGTATACCGCGGCGCTGCTCGCGTGCACGAGCCTGCTCACTCCGGCCTTATTAGCGGCATCAACGAGCTTTTTAGTGCCCTCCGCGTTCACCTCCATGTAGAGCTCCGGAAACCTCATGCTCTCCTCGACGCTTATCAGCGCGGCCAAGTGAATCACGGCATCAGGCCTGACATCGGACAGGACATCGAGCACCGCGGCCCCATCCCTGATATCCACTTTATGGAAGAGCATGCCACGATTCTCGAGCATCCTGATTTTCTCGAGGGATCCCCTGCTCAAGTCATCAAGACCGTGAACCTCAATCCCGAAATCCAGTAGCCTTTGACAAAGGCGTGAGCCTATGAAGCCCGCCGCGCCCGTCACCAGAACCCTCAAAATCGTGATGCAGAATCGCGCGGAGGGATATTAAGATCCTCTCAGGCGCGTCCCGGCATTTTAACGAATATTCACTCACAAGGGATAAAGCTCCCCGCCGCCCACAATATATTGGGCATGTGCAATCACTCCCGCCTCACATATCTCGGCGCTCAGAAAGCTTATGAGGGTTACAATTACTACTTCAAATGCCTCGAATGCGGGGCGGTTCTAATAAAGCTCCCATCTGGAAAGATCTTCCAGGTGGGCGGCAGAAAGGCGGAGCTAAAGGCTCCAGCGGTTTAAGCGCATTAAACCTATTTTTTCTCCCCGCGATAATGAGTGAGCACCGCCCTGAGGTTCCCGAGCTCTCTTTCTATCGCACGCTCATGGATCTCGGTGAACCACTCCTGGCCCCTCGAGATTCTCCAGAGCTTCTCGATGAGCGCTATACTATTCGTTAAATGCTTCTCTATGTCGCCGGGCTCATAATCGTATCCGGTGTAGAGTGCCGTCTGCCTCGCAGACCAGTCTCCAGGCTGATCCGCCCCCGGAATATACTCGGGAAGATACCTGTTGAACGCCTCGTAGCTCGTGATCCCGCCGAGAAGCTTCAGCTCGCCTCTCTCAGAGTAGTAGCTCTCATCTGGGCCATAGAGCGGCATGTCGTAGAGGTTGTGGCAGAGGGCGGTTAAGTTTCCGATCGCGAAGAAATATGTCCTCCTGAATCCCAGCCTTGAGGCCGTTTCATGTATCACCCTCAGCCCGTCGATCGAGATGAATCCGTAGACGATGAGCTCCTCGAGCGCCGAGTTCCTCTCCTCCGCAACCTCGGCCAGCCTCTCGAGGGACGCTCTCCCGGTTCTCCCACTCGCCTCGGTATCGGGCTTCAAGACCATGAGAAGCTCCCTTCTCGGAAGCTCCGAGAAATCCTCGTAAACTATCTCTATCCTCCTCTCATCCGCCGCGTGGTGAGCCCTGTATGAGGGGATCACGTAGCGGGGCCTTATCCAGACCTCCCTGAACCCGAGCCCGATTTCTCTTAATGCTTCATGAAGCCTGTATCCGGGCGCGGCCCTCAGCACGTGCTCGAAGACTATTGCATCCGCGCGATACTCCCTTAGGCGCGTCAGCTGAGTTATCGCTTTCGCGGCATCCCTCGCGCAGACGAGAGCCAGCTCCCCCAGCCTCTCGCCAACTATATGCGGGTGGCATGCGATCTCCCTCCCCGCCTCGCAGTCAATTATGTATGCCTCGCAGCTCCTTGGGAGGCCCTTAACCCTGTAAACCCTGCTTCCCGGCGATAACCCCTCCACGCGAACATCCTCGGTGGAATCCACTTTAACGTTGAAGATCTCGATGAGCTTATCAGCGAGGCTGCCGTCGGACTTCATCCTCTTATGCTCCCTGCCTCAAGTGGATTTCAGCCCATATTAAAGCCCGAGTTCGCCGGGCATGCATGAGGTTACGCCGCGTCAGGAGATTCATCGAGGTTTGATGCTTCTTGGCCACGCCCCCTCCGCTCCAAGATCTTCCCCGGATTATCCCTCACAGGCAGGTAGACCTTCTCGTAGAAGTCTCGCTGGCTTCTGAGAACGTCTTCCGGAAACCCCTTGACATACTCGACGGCGGCAATCCAAAACTTCTCGAAGCTCGAGCCGAATCTCGCCGCGATCATCCTATCGAAATCAACCGGCCTCTGAATCTGCCCACCTATCATGAAGTATCCCCTGGGAGTTCGATAAGCGATCTCGTCGCCCACCTTCTCCTCTATCTCCTCGCGCTCGGCGGGCTGACCCGCTCTCGAGCCCCCTCCAGGCCTCCTCGCGGACACGCCGCGCTTCTTAGCCCAAGCATAGAATATCGCCCTATTCAGCCCGAAGGACTTGGCGAGCTCGAGATCGCCCCTCAGCACGTAGTATCTCGCGGCCTGGAGAAGACCCATGACTTGGAACCTGCCAACCTGGCCGGCTCGAGCCGCGGGCGCCGCCCTCTCCTCCACCTCCTCCCCGCCTATCATAGTCCTCGATTCGCTCCTGATCTCGGCGAGAGCTCTCAGCGCCAGCTCATCCCCCTCGCCCTCCTCAAATAAGTCCCAATCGCTCCAATACCTGAAGCCATCCATCCTGGCCCAGTCAAGATCGAAGTTCTCAAGCTCATCGGGCTTAATCGTCACGGCGACTAGATCGAGCTCTCGATGGAGGCTTAGGGGCGCTGTGAAGACCCTCTGAACATCCATCAGGTTCTCGATCTTAATCCTCCTATCACTCGACCTCGATCTACCGCACACTCTTTCGAGCTCATCTCTCGCGCGCGTGAGAACATATTCTGCTATCGCGAATGAGATTCTCAGCGGCCCCATCTTCCAGATCTCGCCGCTCAACGCCTTTTCATTCAGGTGGACGTGGATTCCCCGCCCGGACCAGACCAGGTAGATGGACTTCTCGACTCCCTCGCCTCTAAGAGTATCCACGAGTATCCCGGCCGCCTCCTTGATCAGATCCACCTCCTCCAGCGATCCATCGACATCCCAGCTCGGCGTGCTCATGAGAATATTATCCTCGGAGGAGACATCCTCCTTTCGCTCAAGCCTCCTGTAAACATTCGCCGAGCCGTAGATCGTTCTCGGCACCCTATTTCCGAACCTGTTTATCAGCCTCTTCAAGTCGGCTGGCTCGCTTATCGTGAGCGGCCTCCCATCAGGCCAATATCTGTAGAAGATTCGGCCACCGCCGCTAGACCGGCACTCTAGGGCAACCCATCTACCGGAGCAGAATCTCGAGATCTCCCTCGCGACATCCTCCCTCAAATAGTGCCTCAGAGCGTGCTCCATCCTCCGATCATATGATATGCGCTCGAGCGGGCTTTAACCTCAGGCAGGTTTAGGAGCAGAGGTCATACTCGAGGCATTATCGCCGTATCGTCTCCGGCGATCCTAGATCTTGGAGAGCGCCCTGTCCAAGTCCTCCTTCAGGTCCTCGACATCCTCTAGGCCGACCGATAGCCTGAGGAGGTTCTCGCTTATCTCGAGCATCTCCATCTGCTCCCTGCTCATGTTCTTGGCCGCGGTCCAGATCGGATATGTTAAGAGACTCTCGACGCCGCCGAGGCTCGGCGTGGGCTTAATCAGCTCCGTGCTCTTTAAGACCTCGATTGCCTCTCTCTGGCCTCCCCTCACCTTGAAGCTCAATACTCCTCCATAGAGCCTCCGCTTGAATATCCTATCCGCGATGCTCTTATATGGGCTGCTCGAGAGCCCGGGATAATAAACCCTCTCGATCTTCGGGTGGTCTTCGAGGAACTCGGCTATCTCGAGGGCGCTCCTCGACTGCTTCTCGAACCTCGCCTCGAGCGTCGCCACCCCACGTATCGTGAGAAAAGCATCGAATGGGCTCATGATCGATCCGAGCTTCCTCCTCCAGTTCCAGAGGGTCTTCGCATCCTCCTCGCTTTTCACGATTATCGCGCCGCCCACGACGTCGTTGTGGCCCGCGATGTATTTCGTCAAGCTATGAACGGCGATCCAGGCTCCATCCTCGAGCGGGTTATAGAGTATCGGCGTGGTGAAGGTGTTATCGATGATTAGTGGTATCCCGAGCTCGGCGCATCTCTTAGCAATCTCCTTGACGTCGGCAACCCTCACCATGGGATTTGTGATGGTCTCGACCAGCGCGAGTGAAATCCCATCCTCAAGCCTCTCGAGAAACTCATTCGTATCCGATCTGGCGAGAATGCACTCGACGCCGAATTTCGAGAGATTCTGGGCGAGCTCCTGCGTGGTCCCATAGCACTCAAGCGGCACCAGGATCTTCGAGCCCGCGCTGAGCTTCGAGAGATAAGCGGCGGCGATCGCCGCCATACCGCTCCCGAAAGCGAGGCAATCAACGCCCTTCTCAAGCTTCGCCAAAATCTTCTCGAGAGCTCTAACCGTGTAGTTCTCCTCCCTACTATACTTAAGATCTAGGCCGCGATCGCTAAGCCTGGGCTCACCAGTTACCGAGTCCGGATACTCGTATATGGCTGTCTGATATATGGGGACCTTAAATACCCCCCTCTCGCGATCCCTATACTCGTGCCCATGAATCGCCTCAGTAGATATCTTTCGAGCCATTTTGCAGATGTTTCAAATGTAATCGGATGTTCATAAACGTTTATAATCAGATATTCCAACAGGAATCATTGAGGGGACGGCTTCTCCTTGGAGAGGCTTTGGGATCTCGAGTCCCTCGCGAAGCTCAGAAAGAGGCTTGGATTGAGTCAGAGGGAGCTTGCGAGAATGTCGGGGGTCAGCCAGTCTCTGATCTCAAAGATCGAGCGCGGCAGGATCAATCCATCCTACGAGGCTGTTAGGCGGATTCTCCAAGCTCTCGAGATGGCTAGAGCTGAGAGGGGCGCCAAGCTCCTGGCCAAGGATATCTGCACGAGGGACGTTATCTGCGTGGAGGCATCCGATCCATTGAGCAAGGCGATAAACCTGATGAGGAGGCATGGGATATCGCAGCTCCCGGTTCTCAGGAATGGCATCCTCATCGGAAGCATCTCCGAGTCATCGATAATGAGGAAGCTCGAGAGGATAAGGTCCACGGAAGTGCCGGTGGGCGAGATAATGGATGAGGCTTTTCCGATGATACCCGAGGAGGCTTCTCTAAGCCTTGTCAGGCAGCTCCTCCAAGAATATCCGGCGGTGCTCCTCCAGAGGGATGGAAGGATAACGGGGATCGTGACGAAAGCCGACCTATTCAAGGTGCTGGACTCGAGGGTCGAGGAGCTTTAACGCGCTTCCCCGGCCTCGCTCACAGCCCTCAACAGCATCCTCAGGGCCTCGACATTCTCCCTCCTGCAGCTCTTGCGCCTCTCATCAACGTATACCCCGAGCTTCCTCGCCTGCTGGATCGTTATTCCCGCCTCCCTCAGCTCATTCACGCTGAAGCCCCTGCCGCCTCTCTCAATAATCCTACCATTCCTGAGCTTTCTCCTGACAACTGGGATGGGCAGGCTCATCCCCCACCCCCCCAGCGAGAGATACCTGCTCTCTCGAGATTCGCGGGCTTGAGGCTGGATTTAGCCCTAACGCCCCCGGGATAAAGCTTCCCCGCTTCTTTGAATCGCCTCGCGTGCTATGGACTCTGCCTCCTCTTCCAGACCTCCACTCTCGCGCCCTCGACCTTCACGATATCTCCCCTCGAGATCACGCTGATATCCACCTCATCCACGCACGGTATCTCGGCTATTATTGCTCCGACGGCGATTATGGGCTCGCACCTCTGATTTACTATGGCCTTAGGCGCTAGGCCGCGCCTCCTCAGCCTGAGAAGAATGTATGATCCGACGGTCGAGCCCTTCCCATATGGAAAGACGAGTATCTTGTCGGCGATCACCTCTCCCTCGAGCTCATGTCCTCTCTCGATTATTCTACCGGTCTCGGGATCCACGCCGCCGTAGAAGCTTATGGGCTGCCGGGTCGCCAGCGCCTCGCCCTCAGCGCGCCCCTCCCTAATCACCCTGCCCTCGAGAACAATCCTCATCTCACAGCATCCTCCACGAGCTCTTGCAGGGGCTTGAGCTGAACCCTGACGCCGTGAATATTTCTCAGGTAGTATGCGGCCTTGGAGGAGTTTGTGATGATGGTCTTTACCCCGAGCCTTCTAAGCGGCGCGACAACCGGACACGTATCGCAGTAAACCTTGACTCCGAGCTCCTCCAGCTTCTCGAGTAATCCTATCTTCTCGGCCTGAGCCTTGACGGCCCTCGAGGCGAATACCCAGAGCCTCCGCCCAATCCTCCTGCCGCCCAGCAGCAAATACAGCTCCGTGAGCTCTTCGATCGAGGCGTGGGGGCATCCGATGAATATCAGGTCGGGATTCTCTAAGCTCTCGCTGAGCAGCTCGATCTCCTCCCGCAGATCCTTCTCCGTTACCTCGATCTCTTCTTCAGCGTGCATCCCGGAATATCTATGCGCCTCCGGAGTGATCCCCTCAACATGGAAGAGCGCTATCCCTCCAGAAGACGCGAGGCCGGCGCCGAGAGCCTTGAGCTGATCCCTTGAAACCGCTCCAAGCCCCTTGAAGAATGGGACACCGCTTCCCAGCATCCTCCCAACGCGGTAGCCGAGGGCCGATGCCTCTAGCTCACTGCTTATCCTCGGAGCTCTTATGAGCATGGTGGGCGCCCTGTTTTCATCGAGGTGAAGGCCGTATAGCGGCGTCCTGCCGGCGATCGCGGCCGCGAGAGCGCTAGGCCCGCCCTCGCGATTAGTCCTCGCGCCAAGAACCGAGTTCGCGTAGATTACTGCTGAGCTCTCGCTCCACGCTACGTGATCTCCGAGCCCTGGGATGTTGCCGGCGAGATATGGCGTGCAGGTTAGCGTCGGCTCGATTCCGAGCTTTAGATAAGCCTCGATAACCTTCAGCTGCTTATCCGCAAAGTCCTCTGGAACACCCATCTCGGCCCACTCCTCTAAGTCCATGCCGCACGGGTTCAAGGTCGTGGGAACCCTGACCTTGCCATCTTCCGCGAGCTTGAGAAGAAACTCCAGCCCCTCTTCACCCAGATTAGCATATGAAACTCCGGAGATCTGCGCGCTCCTTATCTCGATCAGCCGCTCAGCTCCATAGATCTTGCCGAGCGCGACGAGTATCTCCATGGCCTTCTGGGCGGCGTAGCCGTGCTCGCCCGCCAGCATCTCCTCCTCAAACCTCGTCAAATACATCTCGGTCACTTCACGTAATCTTCGATCCTGATCTCATCTTCTCCGGGTATCCTCGCCCTAATGAACTTGCTCCTATCGGCGGAGAGCGGTATTGTCGCGTCCAGGCCGGCCTTGCACGTCCTCCTAGTAACCTGATCGGCTGATGGGTCCAGGGATGATCCAAGCTCATTCGGCTTCAACACGAGATCTCGATCGAGCTGAGCCCTCGTCGCTATGGCCCACTCGAGGTCAAGCGGATTCGAGAGATCTATATCGTCATCAACGACTATTACGTGCTTCAAGCTTCCATGAGCCCTCAACGCAGCTTCAATAACCCTTCTAGGATCATCATCGCTCCTCTTCCTGATGCTTATCGCGCAGTGGAGCCAGTTGCATCCGCCCGGCGTAAGCCTGACGTCCACGACCTCGCATACCTTTGATGCCTCGGCGTAGATCGCGGCCTCCCTCGGCATCCCCATCAAATTCCTGTGCTCGCTTCCGGCCGGAAGTATCTGCTGGAATATCGGATTCCTCCGCATCGTGATGCACTCTATCTCGATGACCCTCTCCTTTCTAACGATGTCATATGTTCCGGTTATGTCTATGAATGGACCCTCATCGGCCCTCTCATCCGTTATCCTTCCCTCGAGGACCAGCTCGCAGTCCGCCGGAACGAGAGTATCGCTCGTCAAGGCCCTGGCATATCTCATCGGGGCGAGAGCCGCCGCCATGTCGAGCTCGCTGACGCCGATCTTCCAGGTGACTGCGGCCGCGAGCATGAAAGCTGGATGATTCCCGACAGCTATCGCGACCCTCCTAACACCTCTCCTGATGAACTCGTCGAGATGCCTCGGCAGTATCCTGGCGGCAACCCTTCTTTCATCTAGGAGCATGAGCCTATGGTAGCTCGCGTTATGCCCCAGCTCGGGATCGCGGGCGATCACTATCCCGGCGGTCATGTATGGGCCGCCATCCCTCTCGCCGAAGATCAGGAATGGGAGCTTCCTGAGATCGGGGTCATCGATCACGATCTCCTGGCATGGTGGATCCTTCACGATCTCGCCTCTTCCAGGCTTCTCCATCGCATCGGCAATTCTCTTCAGGAGATCGCGCTCAGATATTCCCAGAGCTCTGGCCAGAATACTCCTATCGGCGCAGAGATTTCCGAGAAGCTTTAAGCCCGGAGCTTCCCGCACATCATGGAAAAGGATGGGTCTCGGATCCAGCCTCTTCATCAGCGCGGCGGTCTCATACCTCGTCGAGACGGGCCTCCGAACGTGGACGAGAAGCCCCTCTTCATCCAGGGACTCGAGAAAGCTTCTCAGGCTCATTCAAGCAACTGATATTCCACACGACACCATGTATTAAGGTATCCCTTTCGCCACATGCTACCGATCGCATCTAATGGTTTATCTTTCGCCAGCGCATGATATGGATCGCCCTTGTCTCCCAGGTTCGTGGTTCATGAGCATCACGCGAGGAGGGCTGGCCTGCACTACGATCTCAGGCTCGAGATAAGCGGTGTCTTGAAGTCCTGGGCCTTCAGGAAGGAGCTCCCGACGAGCCGCGGCGTGAAAAGGCTCGGGATACCGCAGCCTGATCACGAGCTTTGGTACGCGGATTTCGAGGGCGTGATCGAGGAGGGCTATGGAGCGGGCGTCGTCAATATATGGGATAAGGGGGAGTTCAAGCTCGTGGAATACGAGGAGGACAAGAAGATAGTTTTCGAGTGCATGGGATCAAGGTTAAGAGGTAGATACGTCATGGTGAATATCGGGAGGGGCTGGCTATTATTCAAGATCGCGTGAGGGATCGAGGTGATGGGGATATTGCTCAAGATCGAGAACCTGCACGTCGCGGTTAGGGACAGGTTGATACTCAAAGGCGTGAACCTCGAGGTCGGCGATGGTGAAGTCCATGTAATCTTCGGGCCCAATGGCTCGGGGAAATCTACCCTCGCGATGGCGATAATGGGCCACCCGGAATACAGGATCGTGAGCGGTAGAATAATCTTCGATGGAGAGGACATAACGGAGAAGCCGATAGACGAGAGGGCCAGGATGGGGATAAGCATAGCTTTCCAGAATCCGCCGAAGCTTCACGGGATAAGGCTGAAGGATCTCCTCGCGAGAATAGCATCTGAGAACGGCGTTGGCGAAAAATTCCTAGAGATGGTCGATAAGCTCAACATATCGCGAGAACATCTGAGCAGATACGTGAATGTCGGGTTCTCGGGCGGCGAGATCAAAAGGTGCGAGATCGCCCAGGCGCTGGCCTCGAATCCGAAGCTCCTGATACTCGATGAACCGGACTCGGGCGTGGACGTCGAGAACCTCGAGCTCATCGGCAGATTTCTCTCCGAAAGCTTGAGGAATAGATCCGCCCTGATCATAACTCATCACGGGCACATTCTGAGGCACCTGAAGCCCATGAAAGCCCACGTCCTCATAGATGGAATGATAGCGTGCGAGGGAGACCCGGAGCAGATACTCAGCAGGATAATGAGGGATGGTTATAGGTGGTGCGAGAGATGCAGATTGATGAGGGGCGGCTGAGAGAGGCTCTCGGAAAGCCGGCTGAGCACGGCGAAGACTTGGATCTCGATGAGTTCGAGCGGGAGCCAGGAGTGAGAGCCGAGGTGGATGAGGATGTTAAGAGGAGGAGCCTCGAGGTCGGGGTTGATCTGGGCAAGGCCTCATCACTCACGACATTCCTCCAAGTAGATCACGAGATAGCGTATAGGGCGATACAGAAGCAGTTTCAGGGAGATATCGAGCTCATGCCCATCCAGGAGGCGGTTGAGAAGCATCCATGGGTTCGAGAGCATCTCTGGAGCCTCGTAAGCCCATACGCGGACAAGTATACGGCGTATAATGCGCTGAAACCCGCAGGCGGCTTCTTCCTCAGAATACTGGAGGGCAGAAGGCTTCACATGCCGATACAGGCCTGCTTCCTCTCATACTCGCCGGGGATAATCCAGAGCGTCCACAACATCATAGTGGCGGAGCCGGGCTCCGAGGCATGCGTGATCACGGGATGCACGATGAGGAGGCGGGATCAGAGGGGCCTGCACATCGGCGTAACCGAGATATTTATCGGGCCCGGGGCGAGGCTAAACTACACCATGGTCCACAGGTGGGGGCCGAGCTTCCACGTGAGACCCAGGACTGGTATAGCGCTCGATGAGGGAGCGGTGCTATCATACAACTACGTGCTCCTCGGAGCGGTGGGCAGCTTCCAGTCAAAGCCGTCCGCCGTGCTTAAAGGGGGAAATGCCGCGGTATCCATGAACAACGTGATCTACCTCGATGGCTCCTCAAGGATGGATTTGGGCGGCGACTGCCTGATTGCCGGAAGAGGATGCAGGGCCGAGCTGATAACAAGTGCCGTGGCATCTGGTAGGGCAAAGCTCGCGGTCAGGGGGAGAGTTGTGTGCGAGGCGGATGATGGCCGCGGCCACATAAGCTGCAGGGGCTTAATGCTCTCCGATGAGGCCGAGGTATACGCGATACCGGAGCTGGTTTCGAGGAGGATGAGCGCGTCGCTGACGCACGAGGCGGCGATAGGCAGGATCTCCGAGGATCAGCTGGTATACCTAATGGCGAGAGGCTTCTCGAGGGAGGAGGCAGAGTCCATAATAGTCAGGGGATTCCTAGATGTATCCTCCCTGAATCTGCCGATCTTCCTGGAGGAGTCGATCAAAAAGATTATAGACCTCGCCGTCAAGGGATTCTAGGAGCTTGGCATCTGAGGAAGGAGTGATCGAGGAGGTTAAGAGGCTTCGAGTGGAGCTCTCGGAGAAGCTCCATGAGCTCGAGGAGAGGATTAGAAGGCTCGAGGACATGGTCTCTCCATCGAAGCTGATCGCGATAAACTGGAGGATCGCGCACGTGGAGGCTTTCGCTCACAGGATCCTATCCCTGTCCAAAAATACTCTCGCGAGCGTGCCCGAGATAGAGAGGGACTTGAGGGACTATTTCAGCGACCTCGGAGACTTGGCGAAGCTTATCGAGAAGGAGATCGGCTCAGTGGACTGGAGCCTCATAAGGTCCTGCACGCTTGTGGTGATTCGCGCGGCTAGGACGGCTGGCCTACCATTCAGGACGATCGCGAGCATCGCGGTAGAGAAGCTTGGTGGATTAGCTGTGGAGGCGATAGACGAGAACGCGGTCAAAGAGGTATACGGGTTTGTGGACTGGGATTACTGGAGGAGCTTAGCTGCGAAGTTAAAGAAACCCTAGAAGCCGATGTAGTGTATCCTCACGTGATTCCAATACTCCTCCTCGTAGGGTGTTATGAAGCCGCAGTGTGGGCAGATGAAGAAGCTCGGGCCGCGGCTCCCTCCCTCTCCCGACTCCTCATCCTCGACCACGACCTCGCTCTCGGAGCTCGTTATTCCGCGAAATCTTATCCCGAGATCAAGTAGCGTTCTCGCGGTGAGCTTGGCTATCCCATCCACATCCAGCGAGCCGCCGGCGAAGCTATCATCCAAGATTATCTGAGACCTGTTGATGACCGGCATTATCCCCATCGGCGCCAGAACCTCTGATAGCCTCGCCGCCAGCTTCTCCGCGTTCCTCTCCCACCTCATCCTTATCCTTATCAAGCTTCTTCATCCTCCTAATGGCCCTCCTATAATAGGCTAGCGGGCTCCTGACGCCGCCGCAGAGAGAGCCATCCTTCACGCATAAGCCGTTGGTCTTCATCGTGCTGCAGCTCGGAGCCGTATACCTCGTCCTGCTGCCTCTTAGGCCGGCTATATGCTCGACCTGATATCTCGCGATCCTCTCATTGAAGTCCGGCCTATTCGCGTAGAACCTGATTATCTCGTGGGGCTCAAACCCTATGTTCGAGAGGAATGCGGCGAAGGAGAAGTTTGCGAAGTGGCTTATGTTCTCTCCGGCCATGAGCTTATCGGCTATGGCCCTCATGCACGGCGGCCAAGTCTCCGGCCCAGTTTTAACCGCGTCCAGCTCGAGCTCCACCGCGGCCGGCATCTTCCCCCTTATCTCCTTGATCGCTTCCTCAACCGGCTCGGGAAGCGCTCCAACCTTCCCAACCCTCTCTATCAGGGATAAGACGTGCTCCATCACGCGATCCTTCAAAAGCCTGATGAGCTCATGGGATGTTACGAGGACTCTCCCGCGCTCGACGACCCGGTTCACGAGCTTCCACTCCGGCCTATTGAATGCGAGAGCGCCCCTCAGGTAATCCCTCAAGCCCAGCGAGTAGCCGTAGGATACGCCGCCTATGACCCTCGCATCTCGCCTAACATCCATGCTGAATACATCCCGCGCAATCTTGAGAACTATCTCATCCCTCCATTCCGGATCCTCCGACTCGAGTAGCTTGATCGTGAGGGAGGCTGTCGCGAGAGCGAATCTCCTCGCGAGCCTCTTATCGCCCATTGCTGCTATCATCGCGATTGAGAGCGGGAATGATGCCAGCTCGATGAAGTCATCATCTGAGAGGCCGGAGAGCTCAATCTCATCGCCGCGCTCGATCGCCTCGAGGATCCTCCTCTTCGCCCTCTCGACGACCTTCAGGTAAGCCGGATCATTGAAGCTCTCGAGGGTTATCCCATACTCCGCGAGCCTCCGCCTAGCCTCAGGCAGGAACGGGTATCTGGCGGTTATCGAGAGCCCCTTAATCGAGGCCATCTACGGTCAAGATTGTTGGAGCGCAGCTATTAAGCTAAGCCCTCCGCCATCCTCATTAAAAGCCCCTTTAGCTCTGGGCTCCTAATCTCCCTCAAAGCGGACTCGTAGATCTCCCGCGCCCCAGCGTATCCGGATTTTATGTAGCTGAGGGCTTGAAGGCCCATCTCGAGCTTATCCACGTCCCTAACGAGCCTCGCGACCTCGCTCGACCCCTCAGAATACTTCCTCCAAGAATCAATAAGTTTCTCGGCGGCCTCGCCGGGAAGAGCTTTGGCCATCTCCATGATCACCTCCACCTCCCTCTCCCCCAGATCCCCGATCCTCTCCTTCTCTCTTGGAGTAAGATCTCCGATGAAGGCTTCCGGTAGATCATGTATCAGAGCTATTCTCATCGCCTCCGCCACGTCGAGGTCCATGAGGTCTGCCAAGATCATCGAGAGCACGGCGACGGCATAGCAGTGGGCAGCAACGCTCTCTGGATCCCTTACGCCCCTCTTGAGCCAGCCGGCTCTCCTAAGCCCCTTAAGCCTTAAAACAGCATCATGGATCCTCGCAAGCCCCTCTACCGAGAGCATCAGAGAGATCTGGCGAATAACCACGTATTATCCCTGCGCTCGAGCCCGGGAAATGCTTAAC
>Ga0209394_1000821_pt1 | contig 21375 bp, 20 predicted proteins | sample JNZ201metaG_FD_184122 | JGI IMG/M metagenome (GOLD analysis project Ga0209394, IMG submission 184122) | Hot spring microbial communities from Jinze hot spring, China to study Microbial Dark Matter (Phase II) - JNZ 20120812A (SPAdes) (version 3) ... | reverse complement strand
TGGGTGACTTTGGAGTTATAAAGTTTTTAGTAGATGACCTTGAGAGGGCCTATCAGAGATTTAAAGAAAAAGGCTTTACGGTGGCTAAACTTCCTGCCTTAGGGATTGAACTTGAGGATAAACCAGGGGGGCTTTATGAAAAGGTAAAACTTATTAGCAGTAAAGGCATTAACATTGAGAGTGCCCTTGTCTATGTGGCAGAAACCAGAAAGAAAGCCTTTTTTGTTTTTGAAGTAGACAATTTGGAGAGGGCTTGGGCCCTTTTAAAGGATGAAAATCTCAATTTTCTTGATACTTCAGATCTAAAAAGGTAGGTTACAAGGAGGTTATTATGTATTGGAACAGGGAGCTTGAGACTCTGCCCATAGAAAAGCTGAGGGAGCTACAGTTAGCGCGATTGAAAGAGGTAGTGAAGTATGCCTATGAGCGTGTACCCTTTTACAAGAGACGCTTTGATGAGGCAGGTATTAAGCCTGAGGACATAAGATCCCTTGAGGATATACGCTATATACCCTTTACCAGTAAGGCAGATCTTCGTGAGGTCTATCCCTTTGGCATGTTTGCTGTGCCTTTAAGTGAGATCGTGGAAATTCACTCTTCAAGTGGAACTACGGGCAAACCAGTAGTAATGGGCTATACGAGGAAAGACCTCGAGACTTGGAAGGAAGTTATGGCAAGGTCTTTGGTTGCCTTTGGGGTGACTAAAGAGGACATAATTCAGATTGCTTACGGCTACGGGCTTTTTACAGGAGGGCTTGGTTTTCACTATGGGGCCTTAGCTCTTGGAGCAACTATTGTGCCAACCTCAGCTGGTAACACACGGAGGCAGATTGAACTCATGAAAGACTTTGGCACCACAGTGATTGCCTGCACCCCTTCTTATGCCCTTTATCTGGCAGAATATGCTCGGGATGAGATGGGAGTTGATCCTCACACCCTTAAACTCAGAGCAGGAAGTTTTGGGGCAGAGATGTGGACAGAGGAGATGAGGCGTGAGATTGAGGCACGCTTTGGCCTTAAGGCTTACAATGTTTATGGCTTGACAGAAATCATTGGTCCAGGGGTTGCCCATGAGTGCTTAGAGCAAAAGGGCCTCCACATCTGGGAGGACCACTTCTACCCCGAAATTATTGATCCTGAAACTGGAGAACCTTTGCCACCTGGACAAAAGGGCGAGCTTGTGCTCACCACCCTTACCAAAGAGGGTGTGCCTATGATTAGATTTAGGACAAGGGATATCACTGCCTTTATTCCTGAGCCTTGCCCCTGTGGTAGGACCTCTATCAGGATTGAGAGGATTCAGGGAAGAAGCGATGATATGATCAAGGTAAGGGGCGTTATGATCTTCCCCTATCAGATTGAGAAGGCTATTCTTGAGGTGCAGGGGGTAGAGCCCCACTATCAGATTATTCTCACAAGACCCCATCACTTAGATGAGATTGAGGTGCAAGTGGAGATGTCCAAAGAGACCTTTTCTGATGAGGTAAAAAGTATTGAAAATCTTAGAAAGAAGTTAGAAAGACGCATTGAGGAGACTGTGGGAATTAGGGTGAAGGTGACCCTGGTTGAGCCAAAGAGCCTGCCAAGAAGTGAAGGTAAGGCTAAGAGAGTAATAGATAAAAGGGGATTAAGTTAGAGCACTTAATAGGGGGGTAAGAGATGAAGATAAAGCAAATCTCTGTTTTTCTTGAGAACAAGAAGGGTAGACTTTATGAGGCCTTAAGAGCCCTTGCCTCAGCAGGGGTTAATATAAGGGCCCTCTCTATTGCTGATACCTCAGACTTTGGCATCTTGCGTATGATTGTCAATGATCCTGAACTTGCTAAAAGGGCCCTTGAAGAGGCTGGCTTTACTACCAAGATCACCAATGTTATTGCTGTGGCTGTTAAGGATGAGCCTGGAGGCCTTGCAGAAATCCTCAAAATCCTTTATGAAGGGGACATAAATGTGGAATATGTCTATGCCTTTGTGGAAAAAAGTGGGGAAGAGGCCTTGGTAGTCTTGAGAACCAATAATCTTGATAAAACTATTGATTTATTAAAAAGCCATGGTGTAAAAATGTTTAGTAGTGAGGAAGTTTCTAATCTGTAAAGAATTTTGAAATTTCAGTCCCTATGGCGGCAATTAAGGACATAGAACTCTTAGAAGAATGTCAACTAACTGGGCGGGCTTTAGCCAGGGTTTGTCTCCAGGGAAGTTAACCTGTTCTCCTAAGCTTTCCAGCTACTAATACGCAGGGTCTTTTGGAGATAATTACATGGACACCAGGGGTATCAAAGCCCCTCCGTAAGGCAGCCACTAATTCCTCTCTCTTTAGAGGATCAATTTCCACCACTGTATCTGCACCACAGGCCTTGCATATCTCAGCAATATTAATGGCTTTACTTTCTTCACCCTTTGCTGTGATCCCTAAGTGTGGAGTTGGTTGATGCCCTGTCATGGCAACTACTGAATTATCTAAGATACATACCACGATGTGAGCCTTATTATAAACCGCATCAATAAGAGCAGGGATTCCACTATGCCAGAAGGTAGAGTCCCCAATCACTGCAGCAACCCTTTTTACTCCCTGTTTGGCTATTCCAATGGCCTTCCCAATGCTTGCTCCCATGCAAAGACAGGTATCAAGGGCATTTAGGGGCGGAAGGGCGCCAAGGGTGTAACAGCCAATATCTCCTGCCACAAAGGTGGGCTCAGCCTCGATAAGGGCCTTATAAAATTCCCTATGAGGACATCCTGGGCAAAGAGAGGGCGGACGTGGAGGCACCTTCTCAGGTTGCACCTCTTTAGCCAGGCCAAAGAGCTTCAAAACTGGATCAGGCCCAAGCTCACCTTCCATAGGTAGGTCGCCACTTAATTTTCCTCTAACCTTTCTATGAAAACAGCGAACTATCTTCTCAACCAAAGGATAACCCTCTTCTAAAACAATTACCTCCTCTAAGTCCCTGAGAAATTCCACTAAAAGGCCTTCATCTACAGGATAGGCATTAATCCTAAGAATTGGGTATTCAAGCCCCAGTTCCATAGCATAGTTAATGGTGATACCACAGGCAACGATACCAATCTTTCCTTTCCCAGGCAAGATTTCGTTAAATTTGTGGCGGTTAAGAATTTCCCTAATTTTAGCCTGTTTGGCGTTTAACTCTTTGTGGAGAGGGATAACATGTCTTGGGATGGCAATAAGGTGAAGAGGATCTTTCTTGAGATCTACAGGGGATTCTTGCCTGAGCTCACCTAAGGTTACGGGGCTATAGCAATGAAGAAGCCTGGTATGGCTTCTTAGCATCACAGGTAGACCAAGCTCCTCAGATATATCAAAGGCAAGGCGAGTGAATTCTTTAGCAGTTTCCCCGTCATAGGGTTCAAGACAGGGGATCTTAGCAAAGAGGGCGTAGAAACGGGAGTCCTGTTCATTTTGGGAGGAATAGGCTCCAGGGTCATCTCCAACGGCAAGGACAAGGCCTCCTCTTACCCCAAGATAGCTTGAGGTCATGAAGGGGTCTGAGGCTACATTTAGACCCACGTGTTTCATAGAGCAAAGCACTCGCCTTCCCGTAAGGCTAACCCCATAGGCCACCTCATAGGCCACCTTTTCATTGACAGACCATTCACAGGGGACAGAGGAGTTTTTGGCGATGTATTCTAAGATCTGAGTGGCAGGAGTGCCAGGATAGGAGGTGGCATAGGAGATCCCAGCTTCAAGGGCACCTCTGGCCACTGCATCAGTTCCAAGCATTAAAATTTTGCTCATAAGATCCCCCCGTTATGCATTGTCCCTAAATATATCATACCATTTTGTCTTTGGAAGAGTAACTATTTTGTAGGTTTGAAGAGAAAAGAGAGGGAGAGCCATCTTGCTTTTTGTAAAGGCTTAATACCTGCAAAGCCTTCATGATGGGGAATTTTTATACCTTTTGCATGTATTTTGAATATTACAAAGAAAAAAAAATAGGAGGTGTGCCATGAAGAGATTTGTTTCTTTAATTTTAGCAGGAGGGATAATTTTTAGCGTTACTCAAGGATGGAGTTCAGATTTACCTTGTTTAAAGTGCCATGGTAAGCTTGAAGTGGTGGTAGAGAATATTAAAAAGGTGGGAGCCAAAAGTGAGGCTGAGCTTATTGATCATCTTCGTAACAAGTCGACTAAAAAAGCCTTACATAAGCAGGTAAGTGACGAGGATATTAAAAGGGCCTTTAATGAGGTCAAGGCAAGAGAGACAAGGGTAAAAGAGGAGACCAAAGGCAGTGCTAAAGCTGCGCAAGTTAAGGTAACAAATGCCACAGAGAAAAAGGGCAAAAGACGTGGAAAGGTTTCTCCGAGCACTTCAGTGAATGCTACTAAGGGGGATGTGCCTGTAGAGAAGGCTCCTAAGAAGGAGGGTCAGGTTAGCAATCAAACAAAGGAGCCTACTCAAGCCCCTAAGCCAACCCCCAAGAAGAAGGTAGAAGGTTGTTAGATTGATATTTTGTATTAAAATTTAAAAAGCAAAGCCGAGGTGGCGGAACTGGCAGACGCGGTGGACTCAAAATCCACTGGGGTTCACCCCCGTGCGGGTTCGACTCCCGCCCTCGGCATGACTAAATTTTATTCACACTGCGAAATCACTTAGACGGATTCTGGTTTACGCCTTAATAAAATCTTTAAGGCTTCGCTCTAAGAGTAATTCTCTGATTTCGCAAACTTCAGAGAAGACCTCTGCCAACACTGGAAAATAGGTCCTAAGCTCTTGGATGGAGGTTAAATCAAAAAATTGGAGAAGGGTGATCTTTTCTGGAGGTGTTCTAAAGAAGATCTCTTCATCTTTTATGTAGATGAATTTCCTTTTTTCCAGAGTTTCAAGAGCTTTTAGTATGTCTTCATTAGCTAAAGGGAAATTTTTTTCAAGCTCCCTAATTGAGCAAAGACTGCCTTCATAAAAGGTTTTACTCAAATAGAGCATCAAAAAGAATTCCCTAAAAGGTGAGGAAAGAGGTAGATAGCCCTTTTTCCAAGGCTTTTTCTCAATCATATAAGTGATTTCTGCACCAAAAAGAAAGATCATCCAATTGACAAATAGGAAAAGCAAAAAAATAGGGATTACGGAGAGACTCCCATATAGTTTGGAATATACTATAGCCTTTTTTACATAAAAGCCAAAACCTAAGGTAACAAGATACCAAAAGAAGGTGGTAACAAAGGCCCCTAAAAGGGATGCTTTTTTACCAATTCTTCTGGCAGGAAAATAGGTGTAAATCAGATAGAAAAAGACAAAGAGAAAGGCAAAATAGCTTAAATATTGAAACTTTGAGGGTATATTAGGAGAGGTCTGCAGAAAAATGGGTAGCAGAAAGAGAAAGGGGGCAAGGGTTAGGGCTACCCAATAAAAGAGTATTCTCTCTTTTATACTTCGTTTTTTAAAGGCAAGAAAGATTTTGTTTAAGATATCCTCAATTTGAAAAAGAAGACCCAGACTCATGAAGAAATAGAGAAGTAAACTATATCTTCCTAAAGGGAGTTTGCGCAAATTTCCCAAGAGATCAATGATGCGCTCTAAAGCAGAAATAAGGGCCTCCGCAGTAAGGTAATTTGATAAGAAAAGAAAGGCCCTCTGAAGGATAAGCTCTTCATGAAGAAAACTTCTACCAAGGGAAAAGATTAGACCAGAAAGGGGAATAAGGGTAAGCAAGGTGTTGAAAGTCAACCCCTGTGCATACAACAAAATATTATCGTGAGCCAATTTTCCCCAAAAGAACTTAATGGGTGATAAAGAGAGCCCTTTGGTGAGCTTAATTTTTCTCATTCCAAACTTAATTTTAACATTTTTTTGTTTTTTCGTAAGCTTTCAGGTTGAATAGAGGTCAAAAATAGATCTACCCTTTTAAGCTTTTACCTTAGTGTTATAATTTTGATTGATTATACCATATTAGCCTTGAAAAAAGGTGAAACAAGTTTAATTTTATAATAAATATAAATTGGAGGTGGACATTGCATCCGAGGATAATCTTTTTTGATACCACCCTTAGAGATGGGGAGCAATCTCCTGGGGTTTCTCTTAATATCAAACAGAAAATAGAGATTGGTAGGGCTCTTGCAGAGCTTGGCATTGATGTTATTGAAGCTGGTTTCCCTATTACTTCTCCTGGAGATTTTAAGGCTGTGCAAACCTTGGCTAAAGAGGTAAAGGGAGTAACCATAGCTGCCCTTGCTCGGGCCAATAAAAAAGACATAGAGGTTGCTTGGGAGGCTATAAAAGTAGCAGACTCTCCAAGGATTCATACATTTATTGCCACTTCAGACATACATCTTAAATACAAACTTAAAAAGACAAGGGATGAGGTTTTAGAGATTGCTAAAGAAGCGGTCTCCTTTGCAAGGAGTCTCTGCCCTGATGTGGAATTCTCTGCTGAGGATGCCACAAGGAGTGATCGAGAATTTCTGGCTCAGGTGGTCTTAGAGGTAGTAAAGTCAGGGGCAAGTACGATTAATATTCCAGACACAGTGGGTTACACCGTGCCTCAGGAGTATTACTCGCTAATCAAATTTCTCGTGGAGCGGCTTATAGAAGCGGGTTATGAAGAGGCCTTAAGGGCTGGAAGATTAAGACTTTCTGTTCACTGTCACAATGATCTTGGCCTTGCGGTAGCCAATTCTCTTTCTGCTATCCTTGCCGGGGCCACTCAGGTGGAGGGCACTATTAATGGCATTGGAGAGAGGGCAGGTAATGCCGCCTTAGAGGAGATTATCATGGCCCTTAAAACCAGGGCAGATTTCTTTAGAGAGAAACTTGGCTATGAGCCAGAGATAAAAATTAATACTAAAAAGATAGTTCCTGTAAGTCAGCTTGTTTCGAGTTATACAGGTATGGTTGTTCAGCCAAATAAGGCTATTGTGGGAGCCAATGCCTTTGCTCACGAATCAGGTATTCATCAACACGGAGTGCTCTGTGAGAGAACTACCTATGAAATTATTAATCCTGAAGACATCGGCTGGACAGGCTCTGCTATTGTTCTTGGAAAACACTCTGGGAGACATGCCCTCTCCTTTAAACTGGAAAGCTTAGGCTGGAAGTTGAATAAAGAGCTTTTAGACAAGGTCTTTGAACGCTACAGGGAAGAGGTGAAAGATTTTCTTAGGCAGGTTGATGAAGCCTATTTAGAAGGGATCGTCCTTGATCTTCTCTTGGAAGAAAGTTATAGATATCAGCTTTTATCTTCTCAGGTGATAAGCGTGTTGAGTGGATCTCTCAGACCTATTGCCCAAGTGGAAATAGAGGATAGGAAAGAGGGAAAAAAGGTTTCTGTTGGTCTTGGGGTAGGGCCCATTGATGCAGCCTATAAGGCTGTAGCAGAGGCCCTGGGATATACCTTTAGTGGCGAGCCAAATAAGAAGGCCCTAAAGCTTATAGATTTTCACATTGATGCCCTCTCTGGAGGCACTTCGGCTGAGGGTATTTGCGGGGTCATCCTTGAGAACACTACGGGGAAGAGGTCTGCTGGCCTGGGTAAAGACGGAGATATTGTAATTGCCAGTTTGAAGGCCCTCATTAAGGCTCTGAATAGACTTGAAGCCTATTTGGAAAAGGGAGAAGCCCTAAAGAGTTCACTTAGGGGATTCTAATTTTTGGAGAAAATAGAGCCTATCTTCGGCAAGGTTCCCCCATTCAGAGCCAGGATTGAGCTGAATAACGGAATTCCATATTTCTTTTGCCAGGTTAAGCTTCCCTTGCCTAAAAAAGACTTCCCCTAAGTAGTAACGGGCCTCTAATGAGCCCCTGTCGTATTTAAGAACCCGTTTGAGATAAAACTCAGCAGAATTCAAGTCACCCTCGTTTAAATGGATGAGAGCAAGATAAATTAAAGCCTTGGAGGCCCTTGCATTTTCTCTTATAGCTGAATAAAGGGTATTTACGGCCTTTTCCTTGTCTCCCAGTTGGTAATAGGCCCAGCCCATGTTAGTTAAGGCTAAATGGGCATTAAGGTATAGAGGATTTTCAAGGGCCCTTTCGAAATATTGTATAGCTTCCTGATACCTTCCCTGCAGCATCCTTAAGGTTCCATAATTGGTATAGGCCTCTGAATAGTTAGGATCCCTTTTTAAGGCCTCATTTAGGGCCTCTTCTGCCTTTTCATATTCCTTTTTGGCCATATAAACTGTGGCTAAGAGATTATAAGTTTCGGCATCACACTCTATGGTTTTTTTAGCTTGCTCAAGCTCTTTGAGAGCTTCAGTATAACGACCCTCAGCAATGTAAAGCTTAGCCACTTCTTTATGGGAAGTAATTTTGTCCTGGTAATATTGAGGCTGAGCCTTGCAAGAAATTAGAGCAACTAAAAGTATAAGCCCTAAAAGTATTTTGCGCATAATTTTAACCTTCAATGAATTTAATATAAATCTTTCTTGTGCGTGGACCATCGTATTCAGCAAAGAAGACCCTCTGCCAGGTGCCAAGCACAAGCTTTCCCTTCTCCACAAGGAGCACCATGCTTGGCCCTGTAAGACTTGCTTTTATGTGTCCAGGAGAGTTTCCCTCCAAATGTTTATAGGGATATTTTTCAGGGGCTATATGTCCATATATGGCCAAGATATCTTCCTTTACGGAAGGGTCAGCCCCTTCGTTAACGATTATACCAGCGGTTGTATGGGGATTAAAAAGGATACAAAGCCCGTCTTTATGAGGGAGAACCTTTTCAATGTCTGAAGTAATGTCAATTAATTCCGTCTTTTTGGTGGTCTTGACAGTTATAATTTCCATTGTTTGTTTATTTTTAAAAGATTTTATGATATTGTCAAGGGGTTTTTTTAAAAAATGGGCTTTATTCTTTTTTTAAGACAAACTTTAGTTTTAATTTGGATTATATTACTGTTGGCAAATGTAGTAGAAGGCTCACAAGAGCTTTACCTCCTTTATGATAAGGCAAAATATCGTCTCTATCTTAAAAGGGGGGAAGAGGTTTTAATGGACTTTCCAGCAGGACATGGTTTAAAAAGCCTTCTTCCTAAGAGTAAAAGGGGAGATTTCCTTACCCCTGAGGGAATTTACAAAATAACCGAGATTAGACTTTCTGCCCAGTATTACTACTTTATTGAGCTCTCTTATCCTAATTGGAACGATCTTTCTTGGGCTTATTATAGAGGAGAAATAGATTTTGCAAGATTAAAGAGGGCTGAAGGGAAAACCCTTGGTAACGCCATTGGCATTCATGGAGGTGGTTCCTTTAAAAAAGAAAAGGGAGGCCTTAATTACAACTGGACACAAGGTTGTGTAGCCTTAAATAACCCTGATTTGGAGAGACTTATCCCCTTTCTTAGGCCTGGGCAAAGGGTCTATTTGGTTGATAGCGAAAAGGGCCTCTATGAGTTTCTTAAAAAATTAGCCTATCCCCTCAAGGTGAAGCCTTTGGATTTTTGGGAAGGTGCTTTATATTTTAGGATTGATGAGGCTACTTATTGGTATTTTTATCTAAAGGAAAGTGCCAAAGGAGAGAGGATTCTTCTCTGGGAGGAGTGGCATAAGGGAAGATTGGCTCAGCAATTAAAAAGTCAGGGCGAGGGGAAATTTGAAGTAGAGAAGGAGGAAAGACTAAAAGGTGTGATCTTGCAGAGGATCTTCGCTCATATGGAACCTTTAGAATTCATAGATTTGGAGACATGGAAGTAATTAAAAGCATTGAGCTCATAAAAGAGAGAATAAGGGAATACAAAAGAGAGGGGCACACAGTTGCCCTTGTCCCTACTATGGGCTATCTCCATGAGGGACATCTAAGCTTAGTAAGAATGGCTAAAAATAAGGCTGATAAGGTGGTAGTTAGCATCTTTGTCAATCCTCTTCAGTTTGGTCAAGAGGAGGATTTCAAGGTCTATCCTCGGGATCTTGATAGAGATGCAAAGCTTTTAGAGGCAGAAGGAGTAGACCTCCTCTTTTGTCCAGAGGCTGAGGAGATGTATCCAGATGATTTCCAGACCTTTGTTGAGGTAACCAAGCTTAGCTCTGGGCTTTGTGGGGCCTATAGGCCTGGGCATTTTAGAGGGGTAGCAACAGTTGTTCTAAAGCTTTTTAACATCATTAAGCCTGATATAGCTATTTTTGGGGAAAAGGACTATCAGCAGTTGAGAATAATTCAACAAATGGTTAAAGACCTCAACTTAGATGTGGAAATCCTCTCTCATCCTATAGTTAGGGACTTTGATGGTTTGGCCCTAAGTTCCAGAAATACTTATCTCAATGAGGAGGAAAGAAGGTCAGCTCTATCCCTTTACCAGGCCTTAAAGCTTGCTGAAAGGCTGGTCCTTGGTGGGGAGAAAGACCCAGAGAGGATAGTTAAACTTGTTAGAGAGTATATTGAAAATTTTCCTTACACTAAGGTGCAATATGTGGAGATAGTTGATCCTCAAACTTTAGAGAGGGTCTCCCATATTAGGGGCCCCGTTTTACTTGCCTTAGCGGTCTTTGTGGGGAAAACAAGACTAATTGATAATAGGATTATAAAACCAAAAGAGGAGGGCTAAGGATGTTACGCAAATTTTTAAAGGCCAAGATTCATCAGGCTACCATAACAGATAAGAACCTTAATTATGAAGGAAGTCTAACCCTTGATAGGGAGATCATGGAAAAGGCTGGTCTTTTGCCCATGGAGGCAGTTTGGGTTTATAACCTTAACAATGGAGAACGCTTTGAAACCTACCTCATTGAAGGCGAAAAGGGAGAAGTTATTCTCAATGGGGCCTCGGCAAGGCTTGGTGAAGTGGGGGATAGAATTATTATTGTCTCCTATTCCTGGATTAGCGATGCTGAGCTACCCTTTTTCAGGACAAAACTTCTCTATCTAAACGATAAAAATGAAATCACCCAAATTAAGACCATCTAAAAAGCTCTATCCTGTTAGTCTTGGTTGCCCCAAAAATAAGAGTGATTTCGAAAAACTCCTCTATCTCTTTCAAAAAAGAGGTTATACTTTCACCTTAGATCCTGAAGAGGCAGATATCCTCTGGGTAAATACCTGTGCCTTTATAAAGCCCTCTGTGGAAGAGGCTATTGATCATATATTAGACTTAGCTTCTTTAAAAAAGGGGTCTCAGAAATTAATAGTTTCTGGGTGTTTGCCTGCAAGATATTCCTTAGAGACCCTTAGGGAGCTACTCCCTGAGGTGGATGAGTTTTACGGTATAGAACCCTTTCAGTTTTTTACCAAAGAGGAGCCAGAAGACAAAGTCTTAACTGAAAGTCCCTTTTATGCCTATCTTAAGATATCTGAGGGCTGTAATCATCGTTGTAGCTACTGTACTATCCCTAAAATTAGGGGCTCCTATAGAAGTAAACCTCTGGAATCACTCCTTAGAGAGGCTCGTAAACTTTTAGAAAAGGGAATTAAAGAGCTAATTTTAGTTGGCCAGGATCTGACCCTCTATGGAAGGGATTTAGGGTTGAAGGATGGTCTACTTTATCTTTTAAAAGAACTTAGTCTTTTGCCTTTTGAGTTTAGAATTCGTCTTCTCTATTTGCATCCCTCACATCTTGAGGAAGGGCTTTTAGAGCGGATTTTAGAGCTCCCCAAGGTAGTGCCCTACCTTGATATACCTATTCAGCATGCCCATCCAAATCTTCTTAAGGCTATGAAGAGGCCTTATTCGCCTGAAAAAATTTTAAACCTTATGGAACATGTTAGAAAACTTAATCCCATGGTTTCTTTTAGGACGAGTTTGATTGTAGGATTTCCAGGAGAAGGGGATAAAGAATTTGCCTATCTCCTTGAGTTCCTCAAGCTTGCCAAATTTGAATATTTAGGGGTCTTTCCTTTTTATCCTGAAGAGGGAACCCCTGCAGAGAAGCTACCTGGTCAAATTCCCATGAAAGAGCGGTTGAGAAGGAAAAGAGAGGTCTTAAGGCTTCAAAAGGAGATAACCAAAGCCAGGCTAAAGGAAAGGGTGGGAGTTGAAGAGGAGCTCCTTGTCTTAGGTGAAGATTTTAAGGGGAGAAGATTTGGTATAGCCAGGCTTCAAGCCCCTGAAATAGATGGCTTAACCTATTTGCTGAAGGGATCTCATCTCCCTGGATCTCTTGTAAAGGTGAAGATTACAAGAAGTGGGGTCTATGACCTCTGGGCTGTGCCTTGGGATTTCAAGGGATGAGTTTCAGGTAGAAACTTCAGGGCTGATAAAAGGGCAATGCCTGCACACAAGGCAAGATAGGTCCCTGGAAAGAGGAGAAAGCCCTTTTTTTCAATAAAATAAGTAGCAAGCATGGGGGCCGTTCCGCCAAAAAGGGCAAGGGAAAGGTTATAAAGAACAGCAAAAGAAGTGGCTCTCACCTTAACAGGAAAAAGTTCTGCTAAAGTGACAGGTAAGATACTCATAAAGAAACCAGAAATAGTGGCAAAGATGAGATGGGCAATAAGGATTGAGGAAAAGCTTCCCGAGAGAATAAGTTTATTGAGCAAAATGGAAAGGAAAGTATAGAGAGTGAGGGAAAAGAGAAAGAGTGGTCTTCTACCGTAACGGTCTGCCAAATAGGCACAGGGTAAGATCAAGAGATTAAGCATAGCCATAGCTAAGGTATTGGAGAGGAGGGCTTTATCAGAAGAGAGAGATAGATAGCGCGAAAAATATGTAGGGAGATATACGAAAAGCGTATAAAAGGCAACACCCTGCACCATGGAAAGGAGTAGGGCCAAAAAGAAGGATCTGGGAAATTCTCTTATGGCCAGAAGTAAAGGAAAGCCTTTGAGGGGAGAGAGCTTTTCTCTGAGAAAGGCAGGGGTTTCATAGGTGTGTTTGCGAATTAGGTATCCTATTAAGGCTAAGAAAATGGTTGGAAGATAGGCTAATCTCCAACCATAGCTCTGGATAGTTGCCTTGTCCAAAAGGTGATATAGAAAAGTGGCAACTAAGGAGCCAAGCAAAATGCCTGCAATAGCTCCAAAGAGGTTTACACTGCTCCAGAGGGCTCGTCTATTAGGTGGGCTATGTTCTAAGAGGAAGGCTACTGAGGTAGTGTATTCACCCCCTGCAGAAAAGCCCTGAAGAAGCCTAAGGAGCGCAAGGATAATAGGGGCTAAGATACCTATAGTTTCATAGGTAGGAAGGAAGATCATAAGAAAAGAGGGAATGGCCATAAGAATGATAGATAGAAGGAGGGCAGGCTTTCTACCCTTTTTATCTCCCACATAGCCAAGGAAAAGGGCCCCAAGGGGTCTGGTGAAAAAACCTACGGCAAAGGTTAAAAAACTAAGGATTAAGGAGACCGCTGGATCAGAAGTGGGAAAAAAGAGTTTGGCAAATTCACTGGCAAAGTATCCATAAATCACAAAGTCATACCATTCAAGGATATTACCTGTGATGCCTGTAAAAAAGAGGATTCTGGAAGTACTCATTTAAAGAATAAATTTCATAAGATCTTCACGGGAGATTATTTCTCCCAGTTTTTCTCGCACATACTGAGGTGTAATTACCACTTTGGCAGGTGCTATATCTGGGGCTTCAAAGGATAGGTCTTCTAAGACCTTTTCTACCACTGTATAAAGTCTTCGGGCACCAATATTTTCCATTTTTTGATTGATTTCGTAGGCAATTTGAGCAATTTCTTCTATAGCCTCGGGTGTAAATTCGATTTCTACTTTCTCTGTAGCAAGCAAGGCTTGATATTGTTTGAGAATGGCATTTTCTGGTTCGGTAAGGATTCTAACGAAGTCTTCCTTGGTAAGAGGATCAAGTTCTACTCTAATGGGGAACCTGCCTTGTAGTTCTGGTATTAGATCTGAAGGTTTAGCTATATGGAAGGCCCCACTGGCAATGAAGAGGATATAGTCTGTTCTGACCATTCCATAGCGGGTATTAACTGTCGTTCCTTCCACAATGGGTAATAGGTCTCTTTGAACTCCTTCTCGAGAGACATCTGGGCCAGAAGTTTCCCCTCGACTGGCAATTTTATCTATCTCATCAATAAATACTATGCCACTTGTTTCAGTGCGGGTAATGGCCTCTCTTATGACTTTGTCCATATCTATCAATTTACCTGCTTCTTCCTTAGTAAGAATCTGGAGCGCCTCTTTGATCTTAACCCTTCTCTTTTTAACGCGAAAGGGGATAAAGGTGGAGAGCATATCTCTTAGTTGCATCTCCAATTCTTCAAGTCCTGTGGCAGCAAAGATCTCGATAGCTGGGGCCCTGTCTCTCGGTTCAACTTCAATTTCTATCTCGCGCTCATCAAGGGCTCCATCTCTTAACATCTTGAGAAATTTCTCCTTTGTAAGTGGGTCATAACTAACTCGGGGCGAGGTCTGAGGTAACAAGAGTTCAACAATTCTTTCTTCAGCAAGCTCTTTTGCCCTTTCAAGCACCTTTTTTTCCTCTTCTTCTCTTACCATTTGGACAGCCATATTGGTGAGGTCTCTAATCATAGCCTCCACATCTCTACCCACATAGCCAACTTCGGTGAATTTTGTGGCCTCTACCTTGATAAAAGGGGCCTTAGCCAGTTTAGCTAAGCGTCGAGCAATCTCTGTTTTACCAACACCAGTTGGCCCTATCATAAGAATATTTTTGGGATAGATCTCTTCTTTAAGGGGGCCTTTTAGCTGTCGTCTCCTCCAACGGTTCCTTAGGGCAATAGCTACAGCCCTTTTGGCCCTGGCTTGTCCTACAATATAACGGTCAAGCTCAGCAACAATCTCTTTGGGAGTGAGTTCTCTTTCTTTTTTCCTCAATTAGAGCTCCTCCACAATGATTTCTGAGTTGGTGTAGATACAGATTTCACTGGCAATCTTAAGAGAGATTTCAGCGATTTCTTTTGCCGAAAGATTCGTATAACGTAGCAAAGCCTTGGCTGAAGCAAGGGCCATGGGGCCACCTGAGCCAATGGCCACAACCTCTTCATCAGGCTCCACTACATCTCCAGCCCCAGAAATGAGCAAAAGGTGTTCTTTATCTGCTGCAATGATAAAGGCCTCAAGACGGCGAAGAATTTTATCTGTTCTCCAGTCCTTGGCAAGCTCAACAGCTGCCCTAAGTAATTGACCACTATAGGCTTCAAGTTTCTTTTCCAGTTTGTCAAAGAGGGTGAGGGCATCAGCTGTGGCTCCAGCAAAACCAACAAGGACTTGCCCTTTGTATAACCTTCTAATCTTTTTGGCACGCTGTTTCAGAACAGTATTCCCAAAAGTAACTTGCCCATCACCAGCTAAGGCTACCTTCCCCTCCCTCTTTACCGCAACAATAGTAGTGCCCTTAAACATATAGAGCTATTTATAACACATAAATGTAAAAAGGGAAGCCTCTGCTGTCTAAACTTCTTCCTTTTCTCTCCCTTGGCATTTTGAATTTTTTCTTATAAGATTAATAGCTATTCCACATAGGGAGGGGAAATGCTTTTTTATTTAGCAAAAGGGTGCCCTAACTGTGGAGGCCTTATCTCTGACGAAAGATTAGCTCAGGGGCTACCCTGTGAAAAGTGCTTACCTCAAAAACTTCTCAAGGATAAAGAGCTTGATTTTAACGAAATCATTGAAGCCTTGGTCAAGGAAAATAAACTCCAAGGGTTAAAACCCTTTGCTCAGGTGGAGGAGAAAATTCGACTGTTTCAGGAGATATTTAAAGAAATTTTAGGTGTTAAGCCATCTTCCCTCCAGATTAGCTGGGCTAAAAGATTTTTTCTTGGCGAATCCTTTGCTATTGTTGCCCCAACTGGCACGGGAAAAACTACCTTTGGGCTCCTTATTTCCCTCTTAAATTCAGAAAAAACCTTAATCATTGTACCTACTAAAATGCTCGTCACTCATTTAGCTGAACGACTGTTTGCCTTTCAAGAAAAATGCAAGAGGAAAGATTTACAAGAGAAGAAAATACTTACCTACACAGGCTCTACCAAAGAGAAGGTGATCCTTGAAAATGGGGATTTTGATCTTTTTATTTGCACCCAGGCCTTTTTCCATAGGAATTTTGAACTCTTAAAGAAACTGGATTTTTCTCTTATTTTTGTGGATGATGTAGATTCCTTTCTGAAAAGTGGAAAAAATGTGGAACATCTCTTTTCCTTACTTGGTTTTACCCAAAAAGAGATTGAACTTGCCTTAAAAAGAGATAAAGAGGAAGAAGATTATGAAAGGTTAACCCAAATTAAAGAGCGCCATCAGAGAAAGCTAAAGAGGCTAATTGTATCTTCAGCTACTTTAAAACCCAAAACAAGTCGAGCTATTCTTTTTCAGAACCTCCTTGGCTTTGAAATTACTCGTTTTGTCTCAACCTTAAGAAAGGTAAGAGACCTCTCCCTTGGAGTTGAGTCCTCAGACCTGGAGGACTTAGTTGAGGCTTCTGCTAAGGCTATGGAGATTTTAGGAGAGGGTGGCCTCCTCTTTGTAGAGGAAGCCTTTGGTAGAGAGGGTGTTGAGGAGGTTACTAAAAGACTTAGGGAAAAAGGCTTTAGGGTTATTTCCTATCTTGAGGCAGATGAAGAGGAGCTACTTGAGGCCCTTAAGGATAAAAAGGTAGGGGTAGCTATCGGGCTTGCCAACCTTGCTAACCCACTCTTGAGAGGTCTTGATCTTCCTGAAATCTTACGGTATGTGGTCTTTCTTGGGGTCCCTAAGCATCGTTTCCCCCTTTTTAAAAGCGGTGAGTCCTTTGAGCTCCCCCTTTCTATTCAGTTTTTACATAACCTCCTCCTTTCACTCCTTCCCCTTTTTGAGGAGGAAGAGAGGCTCCAGAGCCTCTCTTATATTAATTACCTCAAGAGATATCTCACCCTTAGAGAGGAGAATCTGCCTCAGTATGAAGGTATTTTGAAGAGGGTTGAGGAAATTAGAACCTTCTTGACAAGTAAGCTTCTTGATAAAGATTTTCTGGAGAGATTGAATGCCTCTGATGAAGTTTTTTTAGAGGTTGTGGAGGGGAACTATTATGTGGTCCTTGGGAATGCTCAAGTCTACCTTCAGGGCTCAGGAAGGGTCTCAAGGCTCACGGCAAGGGGCCTTTTACCAGGGCTTTCTTTAGTCCTTGTGGACAATCCCAAGGCCTTTCAGAGTCTCAAAAAAAGGCTTCGTTACTATCTTGGAGAAGAACCTGATATAAAAGAGGTTTCTTGGGAGGAGCTTCAAGAAATTGATAAGGAGATTCAAGAGGAAAGAAAGGGCCTCTCTGAGGTAACTCAGGATTTTGAAAACTATTTGCTGATTGTAGAGTCTCCTCACAAGGCAAAGACCATAGCCAGTTTTTTTGGCAAACCCTCAAGGAGGAGGATTAAATCCCTCTGGGTCTATGAGATCCCCTTAGAAAATACTCTTCTCTCCGTATGTGCTTCTTTGGGCCATCTTTTAAACCTTTCAAGGAAGGAGGGAATTTTTGGGGTCCTTAAGGAGAATGGACATTATAGGCCGCTTTTTGATACCATAAAGCTTGTAAAGGATACCAAGGAAGAGCTTGTAGATGAGGTCTATGAGGGGGAAGGAGAGATTTCCGATAAGGGGGAGATAATTTCAGCCTTAAGAAGCCTTGCCTACTGTGCCAGTAAGATCTTTATTGCCTCAGATCCAGACTCTGAAGGGGAAAAGATTGCCTATGACCTTTATATCAATCTTAGACCCTTTCATAGGGAGATTAAGCGCCTTGAGTTTCATGAGGTAACTCCCAGGGCCTTAAGAAAGGCCCTGGAAACTCCAGGTGAAATTAATCTCCCACGCGTAAAAGCCCAGCTTGCAAGAAGGGTGGCAGATAGATGGGTGGGTTTTTCTCTTTCTCGGGAACTCTGGAAGGCCTTTAAGAAGAAAACTTTATCAGCTGGAAGAGTGCAAACCCCTGTCCTTGGGTGGGTGATCAAAAGAGCAGAAGAGGCTAAAAATTATAAATATCGTCTGACCTTTTATCTTGGCCATAATTTCTTTAGTCATGATTTTGAAGAGGAAGCCTTAGCTAAAAAGGTCTTAGAGGAGTTACCTAAGCTAAAAATTAGCCTTGTTGAAAAATGGGAAGAGGAACTTATACCTCCACCCCCTTATACTACCGATTCTGTGCTTGAAGATGCCTACTATTACTTCAAATTTCCCACTGCTTATACTATGAGCTTGCTTCAGGAACTATTTGAACTTGGTTTAATCACCTATCATCGAACAGATTCTACAAGGGTTTCTGAAGTAGGTAGATACCAAGTGGCCAGGCCTTATATAGAAAAGACTTTGGGAGAGGAATTTTTCTATCCGCGTGAGTGGTCAAAAGAGGGGGCCCATGAAGCTATAAGACCTACCCACCCCTGGGATAGTAACGAAATAAAGTTAAGATTAGCTCATGGCTTAGTTTCCTTTAAAAATCCTAAGGATTCGGTGAGACTTTATGACCTTATTTTCAAGAGATTTATGGCCAGTCAATGTGCCCCTGTAAGGATCCAAAAAGGAAGGCTTAACCTTGAGCTCCCCTCTTATAGCTGGGAAGAAATAGTCAATCTGGAGATCTTGAAAGAGGGTTATAATGCCTTTTGGAAGTTACCTCCTTTCTTTATTTGGTCAGAGGCCCTTGTCCCTGAAAAACAAGAATTACACAAAATACCTAAGGTTTATCTTTACAATCAGGGAAGCCTGATCCAAGAAATGAAAAAGAGGCGTTTAGGAAGACCTTCTACTTATGCAGAGATTGTTTCAACCCTTTTACATCGCCATTATGTCTATGAGATAAAGACAGGGGGACTGGTCCCTACCCCTCTTGGTAAAAAGGTTTATGACCATCTTTCTCAAAGGTTCTCAGAATATGTCTCTGAAGATTTTACCAGGGAACTTGAAGAGTTTATGGATGCTGTGGAGAAGGGGGAAAAGGAATGGGAAGAGATTTGTCATAGACTAAAGGATTTTGTGGAACATATTTTAAAGGAAAGTTTAACTGAGAATTAACTTAATTTCATATTGCCTTTTTGGGGAGGAGTTATATACTTATAAAAGTAATATAAAGTTTGGAGGGATGGTATGAAGTATAAGAACCTTCTTTTAGGTGTTGTAATAGCTTTAGCCCTTTATCTTTTTACTGCTTTTCAAGAGAAGACGCTCCTTCCTGATAATGCTTTTGTTTTTACCCTTGTTACCTTTGTCTATCTTACCGCCGGAATTATTTATCTTATTCATTGGATTTTTAATTGGGAGAGGGGGGCTTTAATTGGGTCAGCTATTGGCTGGGGAGGATTTGTAGCAAATCTATATGGATTTTTTTTGAGGTGGATACAAACCTATCAGACTGGCTTTGGTTATGTGCCCCTTTCCAATCTTTATGAATCTTTGGTTTTTTTTGGCTTAGCCTTGGCGGGGTTTTATCTCTTTTGGGAGTTACGCTTAGATAAAAAAATTTTTGGAAGCCTTGTCTTTATATTGGCAAGCTTAGTTATGGCCTTTGCCAATTTTAAGGCAGACTCTTCTATAAAGCCCCTAATTCCCGCCTTAAAGAGTAACTGGCTCATAGCCCATGTGATAACCTGTTTTCTTGGTTATGCCTCCTTTGGAGTAGCCTTTGTGGTGGGATTTTTTTACCTACTTGCTAATAAGCCAAGCGTCCAGAGATATTTACCCTCTAAACCAGTCTTAGATAATTTTATGTATAAAAGTATACTTTTTGGGTTTTTCTGGTTAAGTATTGGTATTATCACTGGTGCCATATGGGCGGATCAGGCCTGGGGGAACTATTGGAGCTGGGACCCAAAAGAGACCTGGTCCCTTATTACCTGGCTTATCTACGCTGGAGCTATTCATGCACGGCTTATTAGAGGCTGGCAGGGGAATAAAATAGCCTGGATCTCTTTGTTAGGCTTCGTAGCTGTCTTGTTCACCTATTTTGGAGTCAATTTCCTACTTTCAGGATTGCACAGTTACGGTGGATTAAGTTAACTAAGTTGAAGAGGAGGAGGCTATGCTCGTTAAAGACTGGATGTCAGAACATGTAATAACCTTAGATGAGAATGTCTCTATCATGAAAGCCATTCAGGTCTTAAAAGAACATAAGATAAGAAGAATTCCCGTAACCAGGGAAGGAAAACTTGTCGGAATTGTAACAGATAGAGACATAAAAGAGGCAACTCCTTCAAAGATTACCACCTTTGAGGTCCATGAACTGTATTACCTCTTATCAGAACTAAAATTAAAAGACATTATGACTAAAGATCCTTTAACTGTAAGGCCTGATGACACGGTGGAATATGCCGCCGTGTTAATGCTTGAAAATAAAATTTCAGGGCTTCCTGTGGTTAACGAGGAAGGCCAGGTCGTGGGTATCATAACCCAAACAGATATCTTTAAGCTCTTTGTGAATATTACAGGGATCTACTATAGTCCCTACCAAATCAGCCTACTCATCAATCATTCCTACGAGTTGTCCGATCTCTTTGATATACTTAAACGCTTTCAAGTTTCCATATATAGCCTCCTAACATGGAAGGAAGAGATGGCCCTTCCCATGGAAAGTGCAGTTCAAGAGGAGAAACCTTCTGATACAAAGCGTTTAGTCTTTATTAGATTTGAAGAAGTATCTTCTGAAAAATTAGAGCTGGTCTTAAAGGAGCTCAATCAGAGATTTAGAGTAATATACTGTATAAAGGAAGATATAAGCAAATTACCGCATAAAGAGGTTAAGGCCTTAGAGGAGCTTTCACTTATCTAAAGAGGGGTCTTTTTTTTTCTGCAATCTTGTCTTTACCCATACCAAGAAGGAAGCAGAAGAGCTCTCTAAGGAATTGAAGGAGCTCGGTTTTAAAGTAGAGGCCTTGCAGGGGGAACAAGGCCAAAGGAAGAGGGAAGCGGTCTTGAGAGGCATTAGAGAGGGCGCCTTTAACATCCTTGTGGCGACAGATAACCTGTTGCCCAAAGATACAGATTCTTATATTCACAGGATAGGAAGAACAGGAAGAGCAGGAAGAAGCGGAAGAGCTTATTCTATTATGAGTTTCGGTGAGGCCAAATATCTACACTCTATCTTAAAAAGGGTAAAAGATCGCATAGAAATCTGTAAAGATTAGACCTAAGAGGGGCCTAACGCCCCTCTTTAAAGTTATTTACCAATAATTTTCAGGAATTCATCAACTCTTACCGCTGGAAGGCTCATTAATTCTACAGAGCCTCTTGCGCCAAGCTCGATAGACATCTTCATCACCGTTTCATTGTCAGGAGCCTCAATAATATTAACAAAATCATAGGGCCCAAGAACAGCATATTGTTGAAGCACTTTAATGCCCATAGCTTCAAGCTCCTTGTTGACCTCAAAAATACGATGAGGTTTTTCTTTGATGGTCTCTCTTCCCGAATCTGTAAGCTTACTTAAAACTACATAAATAGGCATAACCTTCACCTCCTTTTAAAATTATTTTTTAATAATTATTTTATGAAAAACCTTGTTTCAAGTCAAGGTTATATTTGAGCTCTTTTTCTAAATTACCCCTGAAATTA
>Ga0209394_1000820_pt1 | contig 21377 bp, 20 predicted proteins | sample JNZ201metaG_FD_184122 | JGI IMG/M metagenome (GOLD analysis project Ga0209394, IMG submission 184122) | Hot spring microbial communities from Jinze hot spring, China to study Microbial Dark Matter (Phase II) - JNZ 20120812A (SPAdes) (version 3) ... | reverse complement strand
TTATTAACATTATTGAGCTTATGTTATTTTATATCCATTACAACTTATCAACAAACTAAATATAAACATCTAAAGTTGACAGGGTATATTCTTCTAAACGTAAACTTTAAATATTCAGCCTTATAGTTTTGGTGGTGTTGTTAATGTCTACAAATCTTGTTAACGAGTTAAGGGAAGCAGTTTTAAGCTATGATCTAGATACGTTGATTAATGCTGTTAAGAAAAGCTTGGAGAAGGGAGTAAGTGCTATTGACGTTATTAATGCTTTAACTGTTGTTTTAAGGGAAGTGGGAGATAAGTTTCAAGCTGGTAGTCTATTTCTTGCTGAGCTTGTAGCAATAGCTGAGAACGTTAAGACAGCTATTTCTGAAGTTCTTGAGCCTGAACTTAAGAAGATAGGTGGTGAAAGAAAGTCTTTAGGTAAGGTTGTTATTGGAACTGTTCATGGAGATATTCATGATATAGGTAAGAATATTGTTGCATCAATGCTTTTCGCAGCTGGATTTGAAGTCTATGACTTAGGTAAGGATGTACCCGTAGAGGAGTTTGTAGGAAAGGCTAGAGAGGTTAATGCAGATATTATTGCTATGTCTGCTCTTCTAAGTACAACTCTACCAGTACAGAGAGAAGTTATTGAGAGGTTAAGTAGAGAGGGATTGAAAGAAAAGATAAAAGTTATGGTTGGAGGGGCTCCAGTAACTAAGGAGTGGGCTGAAGAGATTGGAGCTGATGGGTATGGTGAGGATGCAATAGAAGCTGTAAGGGTAGCTAAAACGTTATCAGGTGTAAGGGAGTAGGGGGAAAATTGACTAGAGGATTAACTGGTAGACAGTTAAAGTTTTTATCAGAAGAGGAAATTAGAAAAATACATGAAATATCTCTTAGAATACTTGAGGAAGTAGGTGTTAAATCAACTTCAAAAAGAATACTTGAAGTACTTAGTCGTTCAGGTATAGATGTAAATGTTGATAAGGGAATTGCTAGGATTTCGAGAAGCCATGTTGAGGAAGCTTTAAAGAAAGCCCCTAAAAGAATTGTTATATATGGACGTAGCCAGGAGAATGCAGTAATTCTTGAAAATGGACGTGTTTATTTCGGTCTTGGAGGTACGCCAACACCCTACATACTTGATGTAGAGAGTGGAGAATTTCGCAGACCAGGTGTAAGAGATGTAGCTGAAGCTACAAGACTTGGAGATTCATTATCTAATATAGACTTTATAATGACAATAGCTGGAGCATTTGATGTACCGTATGAAGTGGAGTACCTATACGAGTGGAAAACCATACTAAGCAATACTAGTAAGCCTATAGTTTACCCAGCGCCTGGAATCATAAATGCTGAAAAAGTAGTTAGAATGGGTATAGCTATAGCTGGAAATGAGGATGAATTTAGAAGGAAGCCAATATTTGGAGTTTATGTTGAAATGCCCTCACCACTTACATTACATGATGCAAACGAAAACATTATAGTTCTAGCTGAAAAAGAGGTCCCAATAGTAATTGGGCAAATGCCACAACTTGGAGCTACAGCTCCAGTAACTTTTGCAGGTGCAGCTGCCTTAAGCAATGCTGAAAATCTAGCTGCCCTAACACTTACACAAATAATTAATCCTGGAGCTCCATTCATATATGGGGGATACGTAACATTAATGGATCAGAAAACGGGTAGATGTGCTTACGGTGCTCCTGAGTTTGCTATGGGTAATATTGTTGATTCAGCTCTTGCAACATACTATGGTCTTCCATGCTTTGGATGGGGTGGATGTAGTGATAGTAAGGAGCCTGATGTTCAGGCAGGAGTTGAAGTCATGATGAATTCTCTAGTAGCTGCACTTTCAGGAGTTAATCTTATTCATGATTTCGGCTATCTTGCAGGTGGAAGTGTTGGATCTATGGAAATGGCTGTAATAGGAAATGAAGTTGCTGGAATGATTAAGAGAATATTAATGGGAATAAAGGTGGATGATGAGGATCTAGCATTTAACGTAGTGAAAGATATTGGTCCAAGTGGACACTTTCTAAGCCATCCACATACATTAAAGCATCTTAGGAGCGAAATTTACATGCCTGAAATATTTAATAGGGATAGTGAAGCTAAATGGATTCGATCCGGAAAGCCTAGTGTTAGAAACAGTATTAAAAGAAGAGTTAGAGAGATATTGAAGACACATAATCCAGAACCTCTACCTGAAGATATTCAGAGAAAAATAGAGGAAATAATAAGAAATTAATTTATTTTTTTAATGTATAAGTTATTGAGGCGTAGGGAAGAGCTAATATTGCTGAGCTTTTACCGTGAATTTTCAACGCATCATTTAATGCGTCCTCAACATTTATGAAGTGCTTCATTTTAAACGTTTTCAATTCACTACTTGAAAGATTATTGCTTACAACAGATACATTGAAGTGTCTAGTCATCCATAGAAACTGGTAGCCAATACATGATTCAAAAGATGGAATTACATCTCTTTCAGTTAAATCCAAAACCTCCTCGGCATCCTCGTATTTAGTAAAGAATTTCTTAAATTCATCAACTTCTGTTCCCTCATATATGCCCTTATAGCATGATGAAGCTAGAATTATTGATCCTCCATCCTTAACCAAATCTTCAACAGCAGCAAGCATACGTGAACCTGACTGATATAAGCTTACTTCATGACTAAACACACCTGGACTTGCAACTACAATATCAACTTTCCCCTCAATGGGCTCGCTTGAACTTAAAACATTCTTAGCAAAAGCTTGAGCCTCATAAAATGTTTTAATAACATCTCCAACATAAACCCCAAGAATATTGCCTTTATGGTCTTGAATGACGTTAACTATTAAGTCTACGCCTACTCGTTGAGCATAATCATCTATATCCTGACGTACAATATTCCCCTCAATCAATCCAAACATGGCACCTCTTCTAGCCTTCCTTACATTCCTAACGAATAGTTTATGGTTTTCATGAATACTTTGCCTACTCGATATTCCGGGCATAACAGTCTTCCCACCGCCACTCCACCCTACAAGCATACATGGCCCAATAGTTCCAGCTATAATTTTAACATCAGCTTCAGCAAACATTTTATTAACCTGAATGGTTGTTCCAAGACTTGTAGCTCCAAGCTCAGTTAAGCTTGACTTATCGTATGGATCATTATTAATTACTTTAACCCTATCAACAACTTCTTCACCAAGTATTTTAATAATACTATCCCTACTTTCAGGACTATGCATTCCAGTAGCTATTAATATAGTAATATCTCTACTCCATACACCTAAATTTTCAAGTTCTCTAATAACTGTTGAAGCTATTAAGCTACTTGGCGTAGGTCGAGTACTATCAGGAACAGCAATAGCAATCCTAGTACCAGACTTAACTATTCCGCTAAGCTGGTTCCGTACACCATTTATAATAATCCTTCTAACTTCATCATTACTTAATGCATAGCCAAATCTAGGCTTAACCTCCCTAATAGAGACATCTCTTAACTCTACACTAACTTCACATCCACCATATGGGAGGGTTAATATATTTCTCACATGTAGTGCTTTAAAGGGGAAATATAAACTTTACCCTAACATTAAAGTATCTTGCTAACTTCAGAAGTTTAATTGAGGTACTCTCACTTTATTGAGTATAATTAGTAGTTATGGATTATTTAAGAAGTAAGATAATAGAGGTATTTAGTTTATAATTAGATATTAGGGAATAAGATAGTAGCTATGATAGTCTAAACACTGAATATCAACAGTTTATTTATGAATTCATCTGAAAAACTTTAAATATTGTTAAGACTTAATTTAGGTTAATAATTTAACCATACAATTAATCATGGAGTTTTCAAATAGACTCGATGTTTAAATTATTGTTAAAAGTCAATATCCCTTATTAATATTGAATCACAGCATGGCTCTTAAAGCCTTTTAGAGAACTAGGATTACCATAATTAGAATTTCAGTGAGAATCATATATTCATTGTTTAAGTAAAGAACTAGGTTATTATTCAACTCATACAACATCAAATTCAATAAGCATATCCTAGATGATGAAGGAGCACTTGATTCTAGAATTTGCTTACTAAATTATACTACAATCACCTAAGAGGTGAGTTTAAGTTGCCTGAACAAAATGAAATTTATATTAGGGCATCCACTAAATATAGAAGCAATTATGATAAGCTCCGAAATGACCAAGTTTATCAAGTATTTGTTTGATGAAGCTAATAGTTATTTAGCAAAAAGAGACTCCATTTAATCATCTGAGAAGTTATATAGGGTAGCTGAGAGAGAAGAACAATGGACAGTTATGCTTCTTGAAAAAGATGTTGGAAGACTTGTAGATAAAATTAGTATAGATGTTGAGCTTGGATAGGTACAGCAAATTATCTACATATATGTAGAGCATGCAAAATAAAACTTGATGTAGAAGATATCAAAAGAAGGGGCTGATAATGAAAAGACTTGTAGAACTAATAGAGAGATACTGAAATTCAATACTAGTCTTCTTATTATTTACATAGTGAATTTAATTTAGCTCGTGTTACGGCTTAACCTATATTATTTGATAGGAATTAACATGCTTAGTAGTACCATAATAAGCTACGGGTAGAACCGTAAAAATGTTAACATCTTATTGTCTTAAAATACTTATATGAGCATAGCAGCTTAGTAATAGAGTCTTCTGTAGTACTTTGAATAATTGATAAATACATAAATTATCTATTAAAACTGTGTTACAACTTGATGAAGCTATGTAAAACATTATATGCCTAAAGGCTCTGTAAACTTTAGATATGAAAGTATAGGATGATAGCTCGATTTCGTAGAGTTACTTAATTCAGAATTGGAGCTCTATTCTTTTGCTAAGTTCCATTGTAAATTGAGGATAGATAGAGTTAAAAGTAGGCTTTACTACTAACTACAGGGTGGTATTACGGCTTCAGTTAAGAAAATCAATGAAAAAACACAACAGTTAGTATCAGAGTATAATGCATTACAGCTTTTAATAGATAGATTACAGAAGCAGATGGAAATTATAAATGCATCCATGTCTGATGTTCAGTCAGCACTGTCAGCTCTAGATGAGCTTAAAAAGCACTCTGAAGAAAATGAGATACTTGCTAATATTGGTGCGGGAGTTCTTCTTAAAGTAAAATATATTCCAGGAACTAAGATTATAGTGCCTCTAAATCCAAGTACATATATAGAGACAACAATTGATGAAGCTAAAAACATTCTTGAAAGAAAAATGGAGAGACTTAACTCAGCACAAGTTGAAGTTAGAAAACAGTTAAGTCAAGCAGCTTCAAGACTAAGTGAAATAGAGCCAAAACTACGTACAATTCTTCAAGAGGAAACTACAGGAAGAGGAGGTTGAAGTACACTACTATACACTTGCAAATAATATAGCTACAATCATAATTACAGTCTCTTTCTCTAATAGTAATCCATTTTAAGGTGAAAAACAATCCAGCTATGGAAACAGATCTTAATAAATGTTCGTCACACAAATGGGAAAGTATGATGAAGCTATAAAAACATTCTAGAATCAATGTTTAATTTATAAACTAATAGATTTTGTCTTGTTAACTTAGCTATTAATTACATAATCTAAAGTTCACGGAACAATAAATGGCTTTGTTAACTTAAGCATGTTTATTACCTCTATTTTTAGTATTGTATTTTCTATTAATTCTTAGCTTTACCTTCTTATCAATCCATATTCGTTTAGTAGTATACTATTAAGTATTAATACATGTTCATTATCGCATTTATCCTTCATACACAGTATGTAATTATTGAATATCTAGTTCTATCCTTAATGTATAATCCCCTATTAATTCTATTAAGCTATACTATGTTTAATTAAGCATGATGCTTGTAGTAATGAGTATAATTTAATACAATTACATTAACCGTAGATAGCTTTAATCTTCTAGGAATGTTAGTGATGTAAGCATATTTACAGCATTACGGAGACATGTATAGAATGTAATTATCGAATCCTCCTTAATAATGGCTTAAAATCAACATAACAATCTTCCTCATAAACCTACAATTATAATAGTATCATCAACCATAACAATCCTAACATATTTCTATCGAATTCAAAAAAGACTTAAACCTAATATAGATACATAACTTCTATTAACAGTAAAAACTTAGAATATCTAAAGCCATCCTAGACGAATGAAAATATGTAAGCACCATAAAAACTAAATTAAATGTGGTTCTCTCCTTTTTCCGTTTGATACTATAAATAAGAGAGAACCTTAAATAAAGCTAAGGTTAACAAAGCCTGATAAATTTTGGAAAGACTTATATATTTCGAAAATATAACACAGTGATAAAGGTGTCTACAGCAAATATTAAGTATGAAGATAAGGTTGAAATACTTAGTCATCCATGCCTCTCAGATAAGGCGCATTTTAAGTATTCACGTGTCCACTTGCCTTTAGCTGTTAAGTGTAATATTCAATGTAATTATTGTAGAAGAGGAATTAATAAGAGTATTATTAGACCTGGATTGACAGCTAGAATACTTAGTGTTAATGAGGCTGTAAGCTATGTTGATGAAATTGTGAAAAGAGATATTAGACTTAAAGTTATTGCTGTAGCTGGACCTGGTGAGCCGTTATACAATAGGGAGACTTTTAATACTTTAAAAATAATTCATGAAAAATATCCTGATAAGATTATTTGTATAGCTACAAATGGACTTTCCTTACCTGAAAATATAGAAAGGCTTAAAAGCATTGGTGTAAAAACATTAACAATAACCATTAACACTATTAATCCTGAAGTTGCTTCTAAAATATATGAATATGTAATTATTAACGGTAAAAGGAGGAATGATATTGAGGCATATAGGGTTTTCATATTAAACCAGCTTAGGGGATTAGAGGCGGCAGTTAATGCTGGAATAACTGTTAAAGTAAATACGGTGTTAATACCTGAAGTAAACATGAATCATGTAGTTGAAGTAGCTAGAAAGACTGCTGAGCTTGGAGCATACATTCAAAACATAATACCTCTAATTCCACTATATAGATTTAGAAGACTTAGAACACCAACATGTGGGGAGCTTAGATTAATTCGTGAAGAATGTGAGAAATATATTAGACAGTTTCGTCTATGTAAGATGTGTAGAGCTGATGCTTACGGTATACCTGGATTAGAAAGTAGCTACGTAAGCACACTATATAAGAACTACATGCTACTATTACATGCTGGATATAGATCATTCCACGGCTAACTAATACTATAACTTAATATTAAACTTATAAAACAATGCTAGCAATCTATGGTTAGCTGAAGAAAATATTAAGTTTACTTTATGAAGATTTAGTATTAGTTTTCCTCCTCATATTTTTGTATGTATACTTGTATTTTAGCTAATTTGCTTAGTATTCGGGTTAAGTTTTCCCTTATATGGAAGAATGCAGCCCATACCTTTATTACCGCCTAGAGGATTCTGCGGGTTTCCAAATGCGTGCATGCATTTAGCCATTACAGCTGCTCCAAGTGCTAATCCATCTTCAACAAATACAACCATATCTTCAACTTTAAGGCTTTTATAAAGGTTTAAGTCATCAATGTATTTAAGGATAATTTTAGGTTTAAATCCTGTTATACCTGCTCTACCAGTAATTCCAATACTGTATTTTTCAGATATTATTCCACTAGATATTAGAATTTCAATTATTCTTTTTACAGCTATTGATTGAACGAAATCAAGAATTAATGGCATATTATTTGAGCCATAGTCTTCAATAAACTGTCTTCCAAGATCTCTAAGTTTAGGTATTTGATCACCATTATAACCAATATCGCATCCAATAAGTAAAATATTTGCTTTAAAGGCAGCTGTTGAATTTATAGGTATCATTCCATATTTAAATACACCGGGAGGTATCTTTTCAATTCTAACATATTTATGTACTTCATTAGCTAGCTGTTCGGCAACTTCAAATTCTTCTATACTCTTAGCATTATGATGGGGGAATTCAATTACACTATCATATCCAGCTCCCTGAATAATGGAGTCACTAATAGCTCCACCTAGACCAGTTATGCTACCAATAGTTTCACCGTATGGTAGACAATCATTAATTACCCTACCTTTAAGAGTTGTTCCGAAATCCATTGTAATAACTGGATTCCTGAAATCAACATTAATCAATTTAGCACCTATCTTAATACCTGCTGTAGATAGTTCAGCCTCCATTTCATTAGCCATTATTTCACTATAGGATTTAGGTGGTAGAGAACCGGCAATAGCTCCAGTAAATTGGGAGAGATTAAGTTTAGAGTATTCTCTAATGTTTAACGGTATATATTCCTTGGTAAGAGGAGCAATCATTCTTGATGGATGAATTTTAGCTTTTAAACATCCCTTAGCTAATGCCTTAATCATTCTACCAACTTCTTCAGGTGTATTGAAGCTTGATGTAACACCAGTAGATCTAACAACAAAGTGTATATCGTCAATACTTAAACCAGAACTAACTACTGTTTCAGTAATTATATCTGCTATAAACTCAGCAATGGATTCTTCTGATAGTGGCTTACCCCATAGGGTTCTACTGAAAACATCTTCTCCAGCTTTAGGATTTCTAGCTTCCTTAGTTAACTTAACAGTTTTTCTAACGAGATATGTTCTACCAGTTTTTAAATCAGTAGCGGTTACAATACATTTAGTTGTAGTATTACCAAGTTCTACAGATACAACTATGAAGAGAGGGGGTTTGTATGTATTCTCTATACTTGATCTTTCTAGGCCTAAAATTTCACTAATACTATGGTATTTACTACGTGTAATTTTGGGATTGTATTTATCATATGGATTTCTTTTAAAAAACAATACTATTCACTACTTCAATAATACAAGTTTTCTGAATGGATGGTTTTCAATAGGTACTATATCTTCAAACTCGCTATGTACTGCTTCAGCAACTATGGAGTCAGCCATGGCAATAATTGGGAAGACTAGGGGAGCATTCTCAATAGGTCCATAGAGTATAAAGTTTCCACCGGTTAAAACCTGGAGAATATTGCTTGCTACATCGCATGTCTTAGCTATTTCCCTACCTTCAGAAATGGATTTTTTAACTTTTTTAAGCCACTCCCAGGCAGATACTGCGTTATGTATACCACTACCTACGGGAAGACCGAGTTTAGCTTTAATTACATAGGTTGACATTAGGGATGGCCCTGCACCGGAGCCTAATGGTAGAATAGCTACATCTATGAGTGGTTTAGATATCCCAGTTTCCTTAGCTATTTCCAGTAGTCCTCTAGACGTAACTCCTGGAATGCTCTTAGTTAATAAGTCAATTTTACCCTTAACAGTTATATCTTTAGGATTAAACGCAAGAATGATTGAGGCTTTAATTTTAAGACTATTTAAGGTTTTAATCTCTTCATCTGTGATTGATGGATTAATAGAATTGTATATTACTTTATCAATTAATCCGATTTCAGCCGCATAATTTACTCCTTCAATTCTTGTTTTAGCATCTGTTGAATCGACTAGAAATGGTGTTTTAGATATTGAAGATATGAAGTCTATATATTTCTTCATAGCTTCAGGAGATTCGGAGAAGACTTGTATAAGATGTGGGTTACCTGTAATATCGGATATTTCCTCCTGCTTCTTGATAAGTGATTCGGCTATAGCTTTATCGAAAATACCCTTTCTAGGATCTGAAACAATTTTATGACCTCCATAAAATATTGTACCAGCAAGAACTGTTGGATATTCTCCTGGTTGACCTCCAATTTTAACATTACCAATTTCAAAAACAGCCTGCTCCCTACTAAACTTAAACATTAAACCACCTAGATTAATCCTAATAAATACTTAAGGATAATAGTTATTATGAATCCAGATAATATACCATAAATAAAGCCAATATGCATCCCTATCTTTAAACCTTCTCTTTGAGATATTTCACCTAAGACAAATTCTACACGTTCATCTATCATGTTTAACTTATCTATTAAAGCTTTAAACTCATCTATTGGAGCAACTGTAACAGGTATTGTTTGTATTTCATCTTTAACCATTTAACCACCTACAAGTAGTGAAGTATAAGCCCAAATAATATAAGTGAAATAGTAATACCTACTACAAACCCCTTAACAATTCCTGCATAAAAACCGGAGGCAAACCTTGTTTCACGACCAATCATCATAATTCTAGTTTTAATATCTGATATTCTAGCCTCAATTATGGATGTTTCAGCAGTATATATTGATTTATCCAGTTTATTAGACATTTCATCACCATATTATCGTTAAGAGTAGGGTAATGTATAGTAGAAGGGAGATTAATATACCTATCGATACGCCTAAACCTCTTAAATAGGTAATAGCGCTTGTAAGTCTAAGTGTTCTACCTAGAATTTGAACTCTATACCTAATATCTTCAAGAAGCTGCTGAGCATTATCGATTACTGGATTTATAGATCCAGCTAGTGGAATTCTTACAGTAATGGGTTTAGCTATAGCCTCCTCAACCTTAATGATTAATGGATCAGCAGGATATGCACCTGGATTCCTTAAGGCAAGATCTTCTATTGTTTTCCTTATTATATTTAAATCCTCAACATTAATAAGATTTACAAGCTCTACTTGACTTCTAAATCTCTCAATAGCTTCAGGAGTTAAATGTTCAACGAAAGGTATAGCACCAGGTGCATTTTTAATTTTCTTGCTTTCATCAATACCGTTCCTCCATAAAGCCTCAATACTTCCACCAGTAACATGACCAGTAACTTCTACTCCACATATTACTAGAAACCTAATATTAGGGTTTGAAATAATGTTTGCAATCATCTTCTCAATTCCAATATTTTCGGTTTTACATGGACCAGCTATTGCAACACCAGGTATTGAAGCTACCTTCTTTACAAGTGCTTCACTAGATAATAGACATACTGCAACAGGTGCTTTAGGATCTGAAACTATAAATTCACCAGTTACTATAGGCCATTCCTGAGCAGGTTCAACCTTACTCATACATTTACCCTCTTAAGGAGATAAATAGGATAATTAAGCTGAAAACAAGAGACCCAATAAGAAAGCCTAAAGCAATATTACTGAGTAAACCTATACTTCTATATAGACCGTTTCTACCAGGTCTTGAGGATACTAGTGGAGATGATTTTGGATTAAGAGATAGGAGAAGTTCTCTTGATAGAAGGTCAAGCTCATCAATAATTTTGTATAAAGGAGATAAGTTTAAGTAGGCTACATCAGATCTAGATTCTCCAATAAGCTTATAATCTTCATCAAGTACTATATTTATTCTAGAAGATATCAATATCGTCATTCTAAACCACCTCTACCAGGTATACCTGTCCATAGAGTTGAAGCTGCTTCTCTTCTACATGCATTGTAGAGGCTTATTAATCCATAAATCCATATTAATCCCCCAATAGCGATCATTATTATTGCCTCATTAACCATCCATGGCCTTCCAAGTATTCCAGCATTTCCAAGCCTTACAATACCGGATAAACATATTGTTACACCGGAAGTTACAGTAGCTATTCTTAAAGTTCTACCCTGCCTTTCATCAGCACCTAAACCTGCATTAAATGGATGGAATATGGCTAATGTTGAAGCCCAATATATAGCTGCAATAAATCCAGTCCAAAATAATGCTTTAACAACATCATCATTTAAAAAACCATTAAAAACCATCGGTAATAAATCGGTTTTAGCAACCCCTACTACTAAACATGTAAGTGTTAGGTACCCAGCTAGGGATAACTCAGTAATTAGTCTTGGAAAGTGAGGTATTTTAAGTATTTTAAGCCTTGATATTATAACGCCAAATATAAAGCCTGTAGCTGCAGCTATTAATACACCTAGTATTGGGCTATACTTTAATCCTACAAGAGAGGAGAGAATACCTATACTTACTGAGAGATTACCTATTGATGGAACACCCGTACCTAAACCATAGGATGCGATTCTCCTTACAGTATCAGCTCCCCAAATAATCGATGGAATAGCGAGTATTGCTGCTAGAGATGGTATACCTAGACATATACTGAGTAAACTTAAAACTATAGCTATAACTGCTAAATAGCTGGAGCTTACTGAAATCCTTTTCTCAGTTAATACACTAATATGAGTCATAAAACCACCTTACAGTATAAACAATAATGTAATACATCCAAAAACTATTGATGCTAGAAAACATGCTAAAGCGGTTCTCGGAGTATTCTTAAATTTCGGATCCCACCATCCCTCTATAACACCTCTAATCGCATAAGCTGTAATGTTTGCATTGATTAGAAACATTCCAAGTGCTATAGTAGCTGCAATAACAATACTTGAAAGAACATTACTACTAGATACTTCAATTAGCTGTGAAAATATAGCTTCTATAGATGGTGTTAAACCTAAGGCTTTAATTACTAATAGTCTAAATACCGGTATAAAAGTTAATGCTCCACCAAGCCCACCTAGAAAGGCTCCAATAATGCCACTTATAAAGCACGCTGTTGGAATACCGTGACCAGTTGTACCTGGTGTAATGTAGATTTTAACATTTTCACCAGTTATTGGATCCTTCTCCCTCGTATATAATGCTGGAGGAACACCACGTCCATAAACAGCTAGGAAGTTACATATTAACATTACTGTTGACATCATTATAGCTGAGCTTAAACCTGCATTAACCATAACTATTAATCCATTCTCTCTAAACAATACTGCTGACATTAAAATGCCTGTAATTCCGGATCCTGTAAGCATCATTTCAGCGCCTGTAGCGATTCCAGTTGAGGTAAACATAGCTGCTGGAGCTCCACCAATAGGTAGAAGCATAGTACCAATGGAGATTAAGATACCTGCAATAGCTATAGCTATTAGGATAATTATCAGTATGAGGAAATCCATTACTTCCCACCTTCCAGCTTAATATTCTCCATGTATGGTCCAAACTTTCTACGAGCCCAAACCTCAATCCATCTATTAACTAGGAAAAGCATAAACACTATTACTAACCCTATACATACATTTAAAAATACTTGCCCATATATATTACCTAGAAATATTCTAAAATTATCAAATAGTAGAATTAATCCGTAACATAAGCCAGCCATCATACTACCATACTTAGTACAGAACCATACAGTATCAATACTATTCCTCCAGCCAAGTTCAGCTTTAATAGTTATATTTCCATAATACTTTGTAGATACACCCTCTCCATAAACTGTATGCTGGTAAAGTCTTTCACCACCATAGTGAGTATCACCTGTAGAAGATCCTATTGAACCGGAAATAATTCCAAGCATTAATGTAAGCATTGGAATTGCTACTGGATAGCCTATATATCTACTAATATCAGCATTAAAGATAATGCTTGTTGAGGCTGTATACATTATATATGATATTGTTAAAATGGTTAGCGTAACCATGAAACCATGAGTACCTATCAACGGTAAGTGGCTTACTAGAACGTCAATATATATTGGCTGCCCAAATCTTCTCTGACTTGTTATTCTACCTAGATAAGCTGTAGTAGCAAACGTCATATGGAATAGTGTTGTTAAACCACATGATAAAGGTATTGAAATTAATGGATGAATATTCCATCCAAGCCATAAAGCTACAAAAATAGTTCCTGCAGTCATACACCACATACCATTCGATACAGGCTCCCCAGATATAGCCTTATTGAAAAATCTATGTATAGTACCTACTTGCGGTGCAAGCTGTACTTGAGAATTTGGATTACTTTGAGAACCTATATCGGATTCTGCATCCTCAAACCATCCAGCAATAGTAATTAAACCTACAATTAATGCTAATACTCCAATAGCTATTAATATAGGCTCCATAGCATCGCCTACATTCTAAAACCAGTAGAGTTATAAATCTTTCTTAACATATAAGACTTCATAGCTACTATTTTATTCTCCTTAGGGCTTCTTGATAATGTATAATTGGATATTAGCATTACGATTTGTATACCCTAAAATTTAATAATAGGCTACTACAGCTAGTTTGTGGATGGATTAAGTCTATATAGGAATATAGTTGATCTATGTGTTAGCTGTAGATGTGGGAAATGCTTAGATTCATGTCCAATATATAGAGTTGTAAGAAGGGAGATGGTAAGCCCTAGAGGGAAGCTGAAAGTAATACATGCATACCTTAAAGGGGAAATTTCTCCTTCAGAAAGCTTACTGGAAAGCATAGCGTACTGTACCTTATGTTTAGCCTGTGAAGTCAACTGCGGGATAAATAGGTTAACAAGCATGCATATAAGTATGAGTAGGATAATACCCTCCTTTAGATGGGAGCTTATAAAGAATGGTTATGAGCTTCCACAATATAAATCTATTATAGATGCAGTATGGAAGACTGATAATATATTTGGTGATGTTAACCATAAGTCTAAACAGCAAATTCATAGTGGAGATGTTGAAGTTATTTATTGGTCTGGTTGTGTAGCATCAGTTAGGAGAAGAAATATAGATATATCGATAAGCAGTATTTTAAGTAAGCTTAAAGTAGATTTTAAATCATTAAATAATTTATGCTGTGGATACCCATTATATCAGATAGGTTACTGGAAGGATTTAGAGGCTATAATCGATAAAAACATGGAAGTCATTAGGAGACTGGATTCGAATACTGTGGTTAGTAGTTGTCCAGCATGCATAGGGTTTATTAGAGATTTTTATCCTAAAATAGTTGAGGGAAAACTACCGTTTAGGGTTAAGCATATTTCTGAAGTATTTCAAGAATATGTTGAAAGCGGAGATTTAAAGCTAAATTTTGAGGATAGAGATATAGCTGTAGCTTATCATGATCCATGCCATTTAGCTAGATACTTAAATATTTATGATCAGCCTAGAAATATCTTAAAGAATATGAATATCAATCTTATAGAAATGGAGAAGAACAAGTTAGAAACTGAATGCTGTGGTGGTGGGGTTAGGTTAGTATTACCTGAATTATCAACAACAATCGCAGCTCAAAGAATTCTTACAATACCTAAGAATACAAATTACCTATTAACATCATGTCCAACATGTACGATAAATCTAGGTGATGGAGTAACTATTGCTAAGGTGCTTTACGATTTTAATACTGACGTTAAGGTTATGGATTTAGCTGAATTTATTTGTCAATTCATAAAGTAAAGTTTAGAAAAATATTCCAGGATTTAAGATGCCCCTCGGATCCAAAATATTCTTAATTTTCTTTAAGATTTCATAGCCGTATCCTAACTCCATAGGTATCATGTCCTTAGCATCTATTTTTACACCCATAGAGTGAGATATTGAGCCTCCAAGCTCTAAACCTACTTTAAGCATTTCTCTTATAGCTTTAATATAAATAGGATACTTCTCCCTATTTTCCTCATCAACCCTATAGAAGAAGTCAATATACATTGGATCAAGCTTTAATATAAGAGCACCAAGAGGCTCAACATCATATGTTTTAAGGATACTGTAGAGTTTATCTAATGCCTTCTTTACGTTTATTAATGGTATAGCTATATCTATACATCCCCAGCCACCCTTACCTGTTGCTGCTAGAGCTGAGTAAAAATCTGAAGTATAGCCTGAAATATATTGAACAACTTCACCACTACATATTTCCCCACCGAGACTTAGACATATCTTTAAAACCTCATTTCTAAGTAAGCTGTAGATTTCACTATTGTATCCTATGATATCTACTAATACAAGTATGTTTGATAATGGTATTTTAGATCCGTAAACCATTCTCCTATGTTGATTAACTGCAACTTCATCCCAGACTGTAAAACAAGCTATAGGTAGATTTTTCTTCTTTATTTCATTAGCTAATTTAAGTGCATCATCAATACTGTTAAAAGCTATTAGAATACTATCCTTAACATTAGGCTTAGGATATATTCTTAATGTTGCCTCTGTTATTATTCCAAGTGTTCCACATGTACCTATAAATAGCCACTTCAAGTTAAAGCTTGAAGATGACTTCCTAATCTTACCTGAAGTTCCTCCAACAACATTAAGAATATTTCCAGTAGGTAAAACTACTTTAAGACTTGAAATACGGTCACCAATAGATCCGTAAACCATTTGCGATCCATCAACTCCACAGTAGGCTATAGAGCCACCAATTGTAGCAGCATATCTACTTGCTGGAAAATGTGGAGGTATATAGCCCTTCCTTTCAAGTTCATATGCTAGTCTAGCACATGTTATTCCGGCTTCACATGTTACATACATATTCTCCTCATCAATTTCAATAATTCTATCCATTTTCCTCAAGTCAATAACTATACCGCCATATCTTGGAATTGCGCAACCACTTATCCCTGTAAGCCCACCTACAGGTGTTATTGGAATTAACTTCTCATTAGCTAGCTTAACAATCTCACTAATCTGAGCAGTATTTTCAGGATAGACAATTAATTCAGGAGGCTTAAACCTAGGATATGGCTTATAGAAGTCTTTAACATAACATAATAAATGAAAACTCTCCCTTAAAACATTTTCTTCACCTACAATTCCAGCAATTCTCCTAATAGCCTCCTCATCTACACGATTATAATACTCCACTAAACCCCCTAAACATTTATTGTTACTTATATTCAGTAAAGTATGGAATTACCTTTTCCGAAATTAGCTTTATAGATTCCTCTATTGATAGTCCTCCCTTAATAGTCATTATTCTAAACCCTATACATTTAGCTCCTACCTTACGGTATTTTTCAACCCTCTCAATAAATTCATCTATACCTCCAACTAAAATTGTTTTCTCAACTATCTCTTCAGGTATAGAAGAAGCTGCTTTAACGAGTTCATCTCCTGTTTTGAATGGTTTATGTGCTAGTAGATATGTATAATCCGGAGTTTCTAGTTTATATCCATGTTCTTCAAGTATGCTTTTCTCAACGTATAGGTAGGCTTTACCTATATTTATAGCTGTTCTCCTTATGTTTGAATCCTCGGTTAAGCATGTATAGATCCATATAACAGTATCTATATTATCAGGATTTCTACCATGTCTTAATGCACTTTCCCTAATTACCTCAATATATTTCCCGCATTTTTCAGGTAGAACAATCCATGAAAACCATCCATCAGCTAATTCACCTATAAGTTCTAATAGCTTCCTAGATTTAATAGCTCCAATATATATTAGTGGATGAGGTTTTCTAACATGTTTCTGATCAATAAATGCCTCGTTTAAACTATAGAATTTACCTTTATAGTATGCTAGATTATCCCTACTTGACATCCATAGTAGCTTAACAACTTCAATATATTCTCTCAATCTAGTAATTCTATCTTTAGGTTTTTCAAATTCAAGACCGAAAGGTATAATATTCATAGCTTCCCCTGCACCTACAGCTAGAATAGCTCTTCCAGCTGATAATTCATCAAGTGTAGCAACTATTTGAGCTGTTTTAGCTGGAATTATATGATGTATATCTGCTACACCTGGACCTAGTAGAATCCTACTTGTATTTGAAGCTATAGCTCCTAAAGTAGTCCAACAGTCGATTCTCGCCCCGTTAATATCTGTAAGATGATCAGGTATGAAGACAGCATGGAAGCCATACTTTTCAGCTAGAATACCGCACTTAACAGCTCGATCAGCAGGATACATATCGCCAAGTATTACTGCAAACCTCATTTAACCACCAGTTAATAGGAGTTTACCGTAGCCTTTTATGTTAACTCCTCTAACTCCACATAGTCTTAAAATATTCCAGAATGTTGCTGAATTACTTGAGATTACTGGTTTCTTGTATGTTTCCTCAAATTCATCGATTAAACCCATAGTTTTTAAACCGGTACAGCTAATAAATATTCCTTGAGCTTCTGGTGTATTTGCTTTCTCAATAAGTTGCTTAATTTCACTACTTTCTACAGCACACATAGCTTCACTACTTGTTAGTGATAGATAGGAATCCTTAACAACTTTTACTCCGAACTGTAGTAAATACTCAGATTCTTTTTCATTCAATTCCTTAGTATATGGAGTTACAAGAGATATCTTATTTAAATTTAAGTATTTTAAGGTTTCTACAACTGACTTCATAGTACTTATAGTAGTAACATTAAGTTTACTTCTTATTCTCTCAAGTATTTCCTCCTCCCATTTAGGACCTAGTATAAATGTACCGCTAGTACAGTGGTAGACAACTAGATTAACTTTAGGAGGAATTCTACCAAGAACAAAATCCACTTCCTCAGACATTTTCATTAAATCCTCTTTACTAACCGATTTTAGAAATATTCTTGTAGTATAGAATGCAACCTCATATGGTGCTAGCTTATTAAATTCATACTCTGTAGTGTAGTCTTCATGTGGAACTATAAGACCTATTCTACCCCTAATACCGTAAAGCACTATTTCCCTACCTCTCTAACAAATTTCTCAGTTAAAGCTAGGAAGTAGTTTATATCTTCTTCACTATGTGCTATTGAAAATATGAAGTGAGCTGTAGCTGGTGATGAATATGCAATCCTATTATTTAACATAAAGTCGAAAAGTCTTCTAGTAAGTTCTCTATTTTTAGTTCTTTCAGCTGTTAACCCATTTATTGGTTTCTCTCTTGTGAAATGTATAGCAAATAATGATCCTACACCAGTAGTATATGCTTCAAAATTGTTTCTAGCAAATATATCGTTTAAACCATTAATAACCTTTTCTCCAAGTCTATCTAGATATGGATAGAACTGATCAGCTTTACTTTCAAGTTCTGTTATTAATGTGTAGCCAGCCCTCATCGTTAATGCGTTTCCAACATATGTTCCACCATGAAATGATCTCTCCCAAAAGTTAGGTATCTTGATTTGGTCAAGTTTCTCCATGATTTCAGCTCTACCACATATTGCACCTGCACCTGGAAAGTATTGACCTCCTACAGCTTTACCTGTTGTAATTAGGTCAGGTTTAACATTATAGTAGTGCTGTCCACCTTTATAGAATCTAAACCCAGTTATAACTTCATCAAGTATTAGTAATATGTTTTTCTCACTACATAACTCTCTAAGACCTCTTAGAAACTCTCTATCAGCAGGTATGAAGCCTGCAGCACCCATTACAGGCTCTATAATAATGCATGCTAAATCCTTATCCTTAATTCTCTCACGTACACCATCTAAATCATTATATGGAAGTAGAACAATATCTCTAGTTAGGGATTCCGTTAATCCTGATGATGATGGTTTATCATATGGATAACCAACTCCCTTATGTAGACCATCGTATCCACCATGCCATCCACCTTCAAACTTACCTACCATCACCCTTCCAGTATATGTTCTTGCAAGTCTTACTGCATACATGTTTGACTCAGTACCACTATTAGAGGGTCTAGCCATATCCATATCAAACCATCTACATACAGCTTCAGCCCACTTAATCTCCCATTCATTACACCATCCGAAGTGGACTCCATACTCTAACTGCTCCCTTACAGCTTTAATTATAGGTTCATAGTTATGACCTGTTACTATTGCCCCATGACCCATCCAGAAATCAATATATTCATTACCATCAACATCCCAAATCCTACTACCCTTAGCCTTAACAACATAGAATGGATATGGGCTGAAATATCTTAAGCCGTAAGAAACACCGCCAGGTAGATACTTCCTCGCCTTCTCGAATAAATTTCTAGATTTAGATGTAGAATCTATATACATATTTAACACCTAAATACACCTAGATATGATGACGGAATAGCTATATCCTTCATTGTTAATAAGCCTGGTGGGGCTTTTAAAACTCTTGGAATAACATTGATAATCATTGCTGCAGTAGCTATATCACCAGCTGTTCCATACTCATTCCTCCATTTAAGAGGGGGCTCACCATTTATTACAACTTCATCGTAATCTGTACGTCCAACAGCTGCTAGAAGCTCAAGTTTTATAAACTCTTTATTATTTACGTATCCTGTACCGTAACCTCTTATACCACATACCTGTCCAGGCTGAATCTTGAAGTATTGGGTTTCCATGTATTTATCAGCTACTATAGGTTCCTGACCTTCAATAATCTTATCTATTTTTAAATCGAGCATACATGAAATAAGCATTATCGACTCTGCATATCCTACATGAGCTGTTATTTCTCCTCTAGATATTTTCTCCTGGAATTCCTGTACTGTCATGCTTAAACCATATTTCTTCTGGAATGAATACCTCCTCTTAGAAGCATCAATAGACCTAACAATATGTATTCCCTCTACATCAATACATACTGAACTTAAAAATGCCGGTAATGTATCGAATATAAATCCTGGATTAACACCAGTACCAAGAATTCTAACACAGTATTTCTTAGCCATTTCATCTATTAGGGTAGCGAGTTCAGGATATCTATACCATGGATAGGCTAAAGTTTCAGATGTAGATATAACATTTACCCCAGCTCTAATACATTTAACTATTTGAGGATATATTTTATCGAGATATGTAGCTGTTGAATGAAGAACTACGTGTGGCTTAGTCTTTAATAGGAGATTTAAAGAATCACTATCATGAACTACATTTACGCCTAGCTGTTTACCTAAACCTATAACCTCACCTAGATCTCTACCAACCTTGTCAGGAGCTATATCAACTCCACCAACAATTTCAACATTTCTCTTCTTTAAGATACTTCTAGCTATTAAAGCACCAATAGGACCTAAACCATAAACAACAACACGAAAATTTTCCGACATAGCAATTACTAGAGATAAATGAGCTTAATAAACTTTTCCTAAAGATTCATTGTTATTTAAACTTAGATGTAATAAGTACATGTAATTGATGGCTTAAGTTTACGTTATTCTATATGAATTGAGGAAGTTAAAACTTATTTTTATTGCTCATGGGTAATAGTTTATCTATTTCCTCAATTACTCTTTAGTATAGAGCTATTAGTATATCTATATTAAAATTGATGAAAACCTTAAACATAATGTAAGCAATATCCATTATCAATAAGTCAGTAATAGTGTTTACTGAAGAATATACTAAATATTTTATGTATGGTTAAAATATATGCTTATTCTTAAACTAAGGTATTATTGAATTACTTTAATGATTTAAGCTTTGTGGCTTAATTAATTTTGGTTTATTGAATCTTTAGTTTATGGATTGGAGGGTTGTTGATGAGCGTTTGATTAGGCGTGGTGAGCTTCTTCTTAGCCTGGAATTTCTGAAGGCTATGATTCTGAGCTTACGGCTTTGAATCGTGGTAAGGTTGGTTATCCCTTCAAGATTACTGTTAGGTATGTTGAATTCCTTATGGTTGTACGTTATCTCTTCTCAATGCCTTACAGGCAGCTTGAAGGCTTCACTAGGGCTTTGAATAGGCTTATCCCTAAGCTTCCATCAGTTGACTACTCTTGGG
>Ga0209394_1000819_pt1 | contig 21400 bp, 19 predicted proteins | sample JNZ201metaG_FD_184122 | JGI IMG/M metagenome (GOLD analysis project Ga0209394, IMG submission 184122) | Hot spring microbial communities from Jinze hot spring, China to study Microbial Dark Matter (Phase II) - JNZ 20120812A (SPAdes) (version 3) ... | reverse complement strand
GTAAGCTCTACGGGATTAAGGCATTAGTACTTAGATACGCTAACGTTATTGGGCCTAGGCTAAGGCATGGCGTAGTATACGACTTCATAATCAAGCTCAGGAGGAATGCGAGGGAGCTCGAGATACTAGGTGACGGAACCCAAGTCAGGAGCTACATTTACGTGTATGACGCTATAGAAGCAACTATGGTGGCTTACGATAACTCTAAAGAGCCTTTCGACGTATACAATGTTGCGAGCGAAGACTGGATCACAGTTAACGAGGTAGCAGAAGCTGTAACATACGCTATGGGCTTAAGGAGCGTAAGGTATGTTTACAAGCCGGTACTGCATGGAGTAGGGTGGCCTGGCGACGTCAAGCGAATAGCCTTAGACGTGAGAAAACTCAAAGAGCTAGGCTGGAGACCACAAATGAGAAGTAGAGAAGCCGTTGCTAAAGCTACGAGCGACATACTCCACGAGCTTAAGAGTTATGAAGAGTGAAAAGTCCCTAATCATGGCATACTTTACAGCCTTCAGGACCAAACTAGTAAACCTCTACACCACAGCCCTGTATAGTTCATAAGTGTATTCATCTTAAGAAAGACTCTTAACAACGTATGACTATGTCTTACGACAGTCCCCAAATAGTTCACAAAACACTCTCCTAACACGGCCTCAATATAGTAGACTTAGATGCCCTATCATTTACAATGGGTTAGCTACGTGTTTTAATGTTGCCGTAGTAGATTACGTCTCAGCAGAGTATTCCAGTGAAGGTTATGTATGTGGTATAGAGACAACTAGAACAGGCCTGGAAAGAGATGATGGTTATGAATAACGTATTGGAATCTCTTTTAAGAAGTATTGACTCAGCGCTTGGGCTAGCTAATCTGCCTGCAATATTATGGCTTTTATATGTCATGGCATTCTTTCTTATTTTCACTATTATTGCAGAATTCTTAAAGAAGCCTAATTCTTTACCTCATAGAGTGAGTAAGAAACAGTTGTCCTGTCTCTTGGTTCTTTTCTCACTCGGCTTCAGTAGCTGTTTCTCGTTGTTAGCTTTTATCGTCTCTTACCTGAGGGGGTATTACTACAGTTTTAACGTAGTTTTAGGATTAATTGCTCAGTTGATCTTTTCACTCACTCTTTCCATGTTTTGGAACGCTTCTACGCACGATAAGAAAGTAGAGTCCGTTAAGAGATTTATAGTACATCTAAGCGCAGTAACCATCATATTTCTTGTGTCTGCTCGATGGCTCATTAGAGGAGTTGATGCTGAAGAGACGTCATCTGATACCTTGAATATCTATTACAACAGCTACTTCCGATACTCAATGCATGCTGGATGGTACGACTTAGCTCCAGTAGATTCTATAATTAAGGTGATTCTTTTAAGGGTCGGTGGTAATAGTGACCCATTCAGCTCGCTTGAAAGTTTTCTCACATCTTTTATGTCGGGGCTCTTCTTGTATATCTTAACTTATATTTATGTAAAGAGTAAACCTTCCATTAATCATCTGTTACCGTTAATTCCAGCTATTCTGACTATACATCCCTACGCTTTCCTACCCGGTGCTTATATAACTCCAACTAATATTGCAGTAGCTTTAGCCTTAGCTTCTTTAACTCTGTTCATACTCTCGGCTCAAAATAGCTCGAAAGCTCACTTAATAACCTTGAATGCTCTGTTCGTTACTTCGTTACTCGCGCATCCCTTCTCTCTTTCGGTACTGATATTTATCGCTATCTGCTTGATCACTAGGTATGTCGACGGTCTTCTGAGAATGCATGATTTCTCCTTCTTTCTGTCAGCTTCAACTCTGTGGCTTACTAAAACAGTGTATACAGCCACAATACACGGTGTAGCTAGTATCTGGAATAGCGTCGTAAATGGAATCTTTCGAGTTTGGGAGAGGGAGACCGTAGTAGCGTTTAGAAATGTGGGGTATACTGGGTTGCCGAAGATCCCCTTAGCTTCATTCACAGCTTCTCTAGGAATTATCGGAGGAATTGCCGTTGTGGTCTTGCTCCTCATGCTTAGAAGACGCCCCATCAATCCTAGGTGGCTAGGTCTCTCGATAATATTCTTCACGGGATTTACGGGTTTATCAAGCCTACTCGCAGCTCTCGGCGGCTACTCTAGGTATATTCTAGTACCTTTCGCCTCCCTTTTTTCCCTCGTCATTCTATTTTATGGTGAGATTAGAAACATTTCACCCACTCTTAAGGCTTTAATTACAATCGCAGCGATCCTAACAATGCTCTCCCCCAACTTCATGTCAGACCAATATTCTTTCTGGATGGCTGCTAAGGTCAGTGATAGAACAATGTTCGAAATATCAAGGTCTCTGTTCGAAAAACTAGATCCCACTTTCGTCATCAATCGTTTTCAAGGAACTTCAAATATGAAATTGTGCATTGATCAGCAAAGCGAGTTCATTAGGAGCATGGGGGAGGCAGGTTTAATCGTAGATAAGCTGGTATTAGGTGGTGTAATTAATGCCAGATCCTATTGGGATTTCTTAGGCAGGGGCCCATTTGACGCTATCGAAGATGTTCATGAATACCCGATGTACAATATTGTATGGGATTCGAGCTTAGTGAAGGTTCTATCATCATGGATCGCCCCCTAGTATCCATAGTACTAACAACGTATAATTCAAGAGCAACGTTACCACTGGTATTAAACGCCATACTTAAACAGACATACCCATTGAATAAAATCGAGTTAATTATAGTGGATGGTGGATCAAGAGATGAGACGATAGGTATAATTAAGAGGTTTTTGGAAGAAAACTCTCATAAATTCAACGCTGTACGATTCATAATCCACGATAAAAACTACGGCGTATCCAAGGCGAGAAATGATGGAATACAAATGTCAAAAGGCGATTTCATTCTAATTCTTGATGCTGATGTTGTGTTGGCATGTAATGCAATAGAATTAATGGTTGAGAAATCGAGTGAGTGCGATGTTGTATTAGCATTTTTGATCCCTTCACGCCTATCTAAACTCGATGAGATTAAGATACGAATAGCTAGAGAAGTTGACTGTAAAAGTTTCGACACCAATTATGCAACAAATGCAGCATTAATATCAAGAAATGTAATCGAGAAAGTAGGTCTCTTTAATGAGGAAATGGGCTCTCCATTCTCGTTGCACGAGGATATAGAGTATGGTGCGAGAATAAAACGCAAAGGGTTTAAGATATGTAGATATCGCAGTATTACTGCACAACATTTTTCAGCCGAACACGATTTAGGTACATTTGATATTCCACGAACAACAAAATTTAAGAGCGAATTTCTTAGATATTTTCGATTCATGTTTTCTTACCTCACTAATTGGTACGGGCGCAGCTACTACCAATTCATAAAGCAATTACCTATATTTGAAAAATCAAATGGTTTTTATATAGTTTAACACCTGCTGCAATCTTGGGATTAATAGTGTCGTTATCGTTAAATACACTAATAATCACTATACTGGCACTTACTGCTATATTAGTGATTTTTGCGATAACATTGAGTGAATGTTTCAATAATCATGCGAAATCATTAAGTATCATTTATGCTAGTATAGCAATTATATTACGCAGTATACGAATGATCAGTGTAATAAAGTATATGATGGTGTCCGCGTTAACCTACAAGTATAGTGGCCACCGATTTAAGGCTTAGTTGGTAACGACATCAAAACGACTGACAAAATCCGTTAAACTGTTAAACAGATGGATAAATGTGTAAACACTAGGGTGACATCATCGTTTAAAGCTCATCCTTTAGTATACACTATTGGAATTCTTCCACCTGTAGGCAATAAAGGAGACGAAGCCATCTATATCTCTTCATTTATGTTAATCAGGAGGTATTTACCAGATAGTGTGATAGCTTTAGCTTTTCCGCCTAGATGGTATTATGAGGGAGTAAAATCTCCGTGGACTATGGAGAAAGATGTATTCACCGAACTATCCAATATTATAGTATGGCATCCATTGGATACTATTGGGGAGGACCGAGATGATCCGTTTTGGAAGTTGTTAAGCTTCCTACATTATCACTCGCATCCGCATCTCTCTAACTTTTTACTCACTATGTTGATTAGTTTCCCGAATAGAAGAAGATCCGTTAATTATATAAAGGAGGCAGACGTCAATGTGACTTTATCTTTTCCATTTGAAAGCGCAAACATACTTTTTTGTTATTCGTTTATTATTCCTAAACTTTTGAATAAGCGTCCTCTCGTTTCGTTCCCTATTTCGTTAACGACGGAAGCTCATTTAGGAAATAGGTCCGGCATTCTTATTAGAGAAGCCCTTATGAATGCGGACATAATCTTTACTAGAGGTCGCTATACAACAAAGTGGTTACTGCAAAAACTAAGGATACCCCCCAATAAAGTTTTAACATCCGCTGATCCCTCGTTTCTACTTAACTATGAGAAGAGCTATAATTGTAAAATTAAGGTTGAACGAGATAGCGCTGCACTAGTACCGCACCCCATTCTAACTCAAGACATTATGATAAAAGTTGTTGATGTGATGTTGAAATTCTTCGATCATATCTACATAGTTCCTACGGAAGTAAGGGACATAGAATATGTTAAGCTCCTTAATCGCCGGGTAAACTCTAGTAGATGTACTGTGTTAGACACAAGCAAAATGCCTCTTCCTGCGATAAAGTCAATATTCCAAAAAACCGAGCTTGTAGTTACTTCTAGATCTCATGCTGGGATATTTGCTTTGACTAGCGGAACGCCAATAATAATGATAAATCGTAAGAGCGACCTAAAGTTCATGGACATCTTAGGACACTATGACATGGAGCACTACTTCCTTGATGTAGAAAGTGCTACCTTAAATCCTGCTCACTTCTCCGACACACTTACCAATATAATAAGAGACGTGATTCATTCACACTCTACAATAAGGAAATCCATAATCAAAAGAAACCGCCTAGTATGCAGTCTAGCTGAATTACCAGGTAGATACCTTAAGGAACTTGTGAGTGCGTAAATGCCTTTAACAAAAATAGTTTTGCTAATGAAGTTGTTGTGTGTTGGATGCGGAGCCTGCATCACCGTCTGTCCAGCTAGTGCCATATTACCTATAGTTAATACGGGTTATTTCTCAATAGCTATAGATGAGGGTAAATGCATATCTTGCCGCCTCTGCCTAAAAGTTTGCCCCATAATTAACTACCTAGCGGGAAACACTCCTTCTAGGCTTTTCTCACCATACATACTTAAAACATATTTGGCTTGGGCACTAGATGAAAGAATTCGTTACAGGGGTGCGTCTGGAGGCGTTGTCACAGCGCTTCTTAAATACTTATTAGAGAAGAAGATAGTTGAAGGAGCTCTTGTTGTTCGGATGAAGGGGTTGGACCCTGAGGCATATATAGCTAGGAGTGTCGATGAAATACTTAGAGCTCAAGGCTCTATATACTTCCCTACATACAGCATTAAATCTGTAAGGCAGATCATGAATGCTCACGGAAGATATGTCATCGTTGGTCTTCCCTGCCAGATAGATTCCATCAATATTATGATTAAGAAGAACATTTTAAAGGAGGATAAAATAGCATTCCTATTTGCATTGAGATGTCACAGCGTTTTCGCACATTGGTATCTAGACTACATGCTACATCTTCTTGGGCTAGAAAAAGAAGAGATTATAGCGGTTTCCTCGAGGGGTTTTGGCTGGCCAGGCAGAATCTTTATCCTAAGTAAGCGTGGGAAATTCGAGTTGCCCCTTATTGGTGGGAATCTAAGTGTGTGGAATCCTTTGGCTTCCACCAATCTTGCTGCTCAGCTCGGGTGCACTATATGCGCAAACCATGATGGCTTCGGTGCTGACATAGTGTTTGGGGATGCTTGGTTACCCCATATAGTTAAAACAGATAACAAAGGCGCTTCGCTAATTAGCATACTCACAGAGAAAGGGTTAAACCTTGTCGAAGAGGCAGCAAGAGATGGCTACATCGGGATACAGGAAATCCCCACAGAGGCTTCGCAAAGACCTATTCCCAACAGAAATGTAACCGAAGAATGCTTAAAAACCTATATTAGACAGGGCATAGTAGGTGTGCTTGCAAGACATGGAGTAAGAGGTGCAGCCTTACTATCCATTTATTTGCTGTTTTATGACCAGCGTACCAGAAATCTAATACTAAAACTTCCATTCAAAACTATCGCAAAGATCATTAGTTGGAGGCGCTACTTCCTAAGCGGCATAGAATCAGGCCGAGCTTTCACTAAGCAGTAAGTCTAGGAAGTGCGCACTTTAGCCTCCTTTAAACGCCGTTAATGTGAATGTGAAAATAAGATGAGACTAGCTCTTATATACGATAAAAGCTTGTTCTCTAGACATGAGCGAGGTTATGTAGCCTCACTGAAGTCTCAGGGTGTGGACCCCTTAGTCGTACTTTTAGATGAGAGTGCTAGTGACCAGGTAGTTTATGAAGAAGTGCTCGAGGTCGATGGTAACATTGTCAAAGTGCCTGTAGTAAAACTGCCAGGTACCTTCACTTGTGAGACTCTCCTAATTAGATTATTGTTAGACTTTGAGATAGAGTCCATAATTACCTTGCCCAGAAAGCCTTACATGTTAGCATACAAAGCTTCTAGAAGATTAAAGATACCGCTTATTGTAAGGTTCTGGAGCATTAGGGCACTGAAGTTAATAGACAATTTAAAGTATGGAGCATATGGAGACTTAATGCTTTTCATGCCGAGCCTAGCCTCTAATCTTACTGAAGTCTTACTCGCTAATGGAGCTATGGTCATAGATAACGTTATGTACAATGCTCTTCAAAATCTCGGCCTGAACGGCCTTAAGCCAATAGTAAAGATTTACCCTCCCGCAGGCTTCCGTCTTAGCGGACGGCTAGATCATAATTTAGTTGAGTTGGCTAAGGACTCTGAACCATATATTATTGGCATGACTGTACTGAGCAAAAGAGGAGCATACCTTAAATTCGAAGCAAAACCCTCTGCCTTACTATTCTATCATCTGGCCAAGAGAATACCTCAAATCAACTTTCTAATAGGAGGCAGTACAAGTGAAGAATTTGCAAAAGTTTTCACACACTTACGTGATAAAATCCCAAAAAACCTGATTTTCTTAGGAAGAGGATTTACTGATGACACATTGAAGTACTTATATCTGCACAGCATTGCGGCTATATCATATATTAGCAATAGGAGCATATCAAACAGACTGCTTGAAGCGATAGCTTTAAATGCTCCAGTTGTAACAAACACATTAGCATTAACATTACATCCAGAACTCGCTGGCTCGGTCATCGTGGCACGTGATGCGAGAGATTATGAAGAGAATGTCGAGAAACTAATTAGGGAAAGTAGTAAACGTGAGGAGTTACGAGAGAAGGTAAGGAGAGCATACGCACGATATTTCTCACCAAAACTAAATTACACCTTGACCTTGAAAATCGTCAACTTACTCAAGCAAATAAACGAGAAAGCGTGGACTTGACCAGAGTGTTGCTGGTATCGGGAACTGACTTAACTGCGTATGGAGGAAGGGAAAGGTGGGTTATAGAGGTAGCTAGACTAGTTAAGAATTTCTCTCCGGTAGCGATAGTAGCATTATCTGGCCAAGAGGAATTAAGACCCGATCGTTTAGAATTAGTGCAAAATGAGTTAGTTAAGCTTGGAATAGAGTATCATAGAATTAGAACTGTAAAGACAAACTTTAAAATTATTAGAAGAATACCGGTCTCCCTGTTTAAACTATTTAAGCTGGTGAGTAAACATCAGAGAATATACGTTGCTGGCGACATCTTTTTTGGCATCCTCTTCTCCACATTAGCATTTATCATGGGAAAGAGAGATTTAATCATCGGACTTCACGTTAGCCCACATGGGAAAAGGTTACACTATGCCGAATCCTTACTCAGAATCCTTGGGCGGTTACACATAGTAAAGACCATCCATGTAGTAAACCCAGTTGACCTAATTCAGCTAAGGCGATTAACGGAGATTAAGGTAGTTTACCTCCCTAATTTTGTTAATTGTGAAGTGTTCAGACCTATAGTGGTTAAGAGACAAGATAGTTTCCAAGTACTGTTTGTAGGTGCCCTAGAGTTTAAGAAGGGAATAGACATTTTCTTAAAAGTAGCCGAGCGCTTTAAAAAAGATTTTCCCGAGACTAAGTTTGTCATCGCCTCATATGGAGGGTCGTGGGAGGGAGAAGTCTTAAAGTATGTTGAGAATGGTTTAGTGGACTACAAGGGGTTTGTAGCCGACAGGGAGTTAATTAAGTTGTATAGTGAATCACATGTATTGATGATGCCGAGCAGAGAGGAACCTTTCGGACTTGTCGCTGTGGAAGCTCAAGCTTGCGGTACACCAGTAATATCATCTAATCTGCCTTCTTTTCGGTTGACGGTAAAAGAAGGTGTCACAGGTTTTCGAGTTAAGAGCTATGAGATAGATGAATGGGTTGAAGCTCTGCGGAAGATGTACATGCTCTGGAAGTTTGATAAAGAAGCTTATACCTCTATGTGTAGCAAGGCTAGAGAACACGTTTGCAAAAACTTCTACCTTAATATCGTAAAAAGCCTTATTAAGCTCTTACTTAGTAGTGAAGAGCTTCACTAAGATAACCTCAGAATTGCCCACTGAGATGGTGTGATGATCTATCATGCTTAAAGTCCTCATTATAACATCGCCGAATCCGTTGGGAACTGGTGGGCAAGTTAGAAATTACTATGTCTTAAGAGAGCTAATCAGGGGAAACTTCATTGAGGATAGCACATTAATAGTCGACAACACTCCCAACAATATAATACATGAGCTTGAGGGACTAGGCTATAGAGTCGTTACAGTCAGGGGTTTTTCTAAAATCATGGAAAATGAACAATACCTGGCTAACTTACTACTCTCGAAATTGAAAATGCTGAAAAGAGGTGTATATGATCTAGTGATTTCGCAAAGTGAGCACTCCAAGTACGTTCAAGTAGCCTACGTAATTCATAAGCTACTCAAAATACCTTGGACAGTAATTATTCAATCTTACCTATGGCTAGATCCTTTCCGTTACCGCTTATCAGTAAGCACTATGATACGTACTTTAGTATCCATTAACCTTCTGAATAAAACACTCGTCCACGTGGTTTCTGACGCAATACCTCAAACTCTCAGCTCGAGAGGCATTAACCTAAAGTCCTATTCGTTGCTTGATATACCTGTTGGACTAGAATACGAGCTCATAGATCAGGCATTGAAGGAGATCCCCGAAAAAGAGTATGACCTAGCATACATGGCCAGAATAGCTTGGGGAAAAGGAGTCTTAGATTTAATACGTGTTGTCTATTTGTTAAAACGCGTTGGCATCGACGCTAAGGTCATGGTCATAGGGGAATTCAGCGATGAAGTGCTTAAAGAGAGGTTCTTAAAATATGCTAAGGAACTTGACGTTTTAAGAAATTTTGTATTCACAGGATTTGTTTCAGGTGTTAAGAAATATAAAATGCTATCTAGAGCCAAAGTGTTCGTGTATCCCTCACGAGTAGATGTTTTCCCTATAAGCTTACTTGAAGCGTTGGCTGTAGGTCTTCCAGCAGTAATCTTTAACTCTTCCTACGCTCATCTCTTCGGTGATTACGTCATCACGGCTCAAAGTAGCGAAGAAATGACTAAGGCGATCCACGCTCTTCTATTAAATGAAGGCTTAAGGGAGGAACTGGGTAGAAGAGCTAGAACTTTTTCTAGGAAATTTACTCATGAAGCTGCAGCCCGATGCGAGTATAAAGCCTATCTAAAAACACTAGAGTGGTTTGTAAGATATGTTAAGGCTTAGCAGGGTTCTGCTAATCTTAGATAAGGTAAAACTTCTAGATTTAGCTATAAAATTAAAATCCCCCAATCTCGTAGTGGTAGCCTACCATAACGTAGGTTCTCATGATTCATACGTTCAAACTTTTGAGGAACCTATCACACCAGCCCTTATAGAGAAACAGATTCTATTCTTTCTCAGAAGTGGTTATATAGTAACTAGTTTAGGAGAAGCGTTAAGTACTTTAGCTGAGAACCCCCAACAGAAAATAGCTGTTATAACCTTTGATGACGGCTACAAGGGTGTCTATGAATACGCATATCCAATACTTAGAAAGTATCGTATCAAGGCAACTCTGTACCTAACTGCGGGATTTGTCAGACATAGAGTTGCTCCATGGTGGGAACAGTTATACTACATCATTAGTAAGGCAGAAAAGGAAGGAAAACTGCATAAGTTAACTCGACTAATAAGTCAAATAAGGGGAAGCTCGTGGAGACTACGTGGAACGCAGGCAATCTATCTGAAGTCATGGATAGAAGATGTCGTGCGGGCGATGGATGTTCATGAACTGAGAGGCCTAGTTAACACACTCTCAGAAACTCTTGGCATAGAGGTTCCTGAAGACCTCTACAGCACCATTATGCTGGATTTAAATGAAATTAAAGAAATGGTGGAGTATGGAGTTGAGGTTGGCGGTCATGGACTTTGGCACGTAAATCTATCGATCCTTAACAACAATAGACTCACCGAGGAAGTTAAGGAATCACTTGATTTTGTGAGGACATTATACAAAGGCATATACACGTTTGCATATCCTTTCGGAATATATAATGACTCCGTCATTGAAGTCGTTAAGTCTAGCGGGTTTAAAGCAGCTGTAACATTGGACCCACATCTTAACTACTTATCGACAAACACCTATATGCTTGGCAGGATACCCCCTTACAAATTTAATTTGAAGGATATAGCGTCATTTAAATACCTCTTGATTAAGTGCTAAATGTTAAAACCATGAAACCAATGAAGCTGAAATACAAAATAGCCTGCGATTTCATGAGTGCTCTCAGAATAAGTATTGGAAGAACGATAAATGCTTTGTACCATTTACTGTTAAAGTTTTGTAAGTCAAACATCTTCCCTTTAAGAGCCTTAAGGTTACTAGGCGATTACGTTGTACGCGGAGCTTGTATTTGTGCAGACTTAATTAAGTTCTACACACCTGACCTAACTGGTTTATTTATAGTTACTCATGTACTTGAACCTAACGTTTTTAGGGTTATTAGTTCATTAGGCAAAGACTCTGTTTTCATAGATATAGGTGCTCATATAGGTAAGTATACCTTGTTGGCTGCACGTAAAGGAGCGTTGGTAATTGCTATAGAACCTCACCCATTAAATTTCTATTGTTTAAAGAAAGCAGTTCACAAAAATATGTTGGAACAAAAAGTAATCTGTGTAAATGCAGCAGCCTATAATAGCAGACAAAAGCTTAGGTTATACTTAAGTAGGAGCTCTGATTCTCATTCAATACTATCTAAACCTAGGATGGGAAAATCTATTGAAGTGTTAGGTTTACCTCTCGACTATATAGTTAAACATCTAAAACTCAGAAGGATAGATCTAATAAAAATTGATGTAGAAGGTGCTGAGTTGCAAGTGCTTGAAGGCTCAATAGAAACTTTACACAAGTATAAACCCCGGTTAGTAGTGGAAGTCCTTCCATCAAATATCGCTCGCCTGATGGAAACGCTGAATCGATATGGGTATGAAATCAAGCTATTGCCTGATATGAAGGAAGAAAATATTATTTACATTCATGCTGTACCAGCAACAAAACATGGTTGATGTTTCGTTTATAGCAACCGTGTATAACTCGGTAGACACCGTATCAGCATCCTTACAAAGCGTTATCGAAGTTATTGAGAAACTCCCTAATTTAGGCTTTGAAATAGTAATCGTCGACAATTTTTCACATGATGGAACTTATGAAAAATTGCTGGATTTCAAAGCTAAGGCAATGAATACTCGTAATCTCAAGAGGTTCTTGGTGGTAAGGCTAAGGTCGTCTCGAGGTCTTGGGCGGCAATTAGCAATGCGATTAGCAAGAGGTAAATATGTGATTCCCATAGACCTGGATATTCGCATAGATGCTGATAAATTAGCCAAGATTATTTCAAAATATCGAGAACTTAAGGTCTATAAATGCCTAATACTTGCAAATCCTGGTGTTCATTTAATCTGTCCACGCGAACTTCTTTTAAGGATTGGTGGATATAAAGACTTAAACTACGGTGAAGATATTGAACTACTGGCAAGGATCCTCCATAATAATGTTGCGATATCTCTGCCTATTAAGGTAGCTTCTGATTTAAGGTCTGCAGAGGTCTTGAGAGAGAGGAGGTATTCTAGATCAATATTGCATTTTATGTACAGAAAGCTTTCTCTGCTTAAGGATAGAGCATTGGCATATGGGCTTACACCAAGAAAGCTTATAAGAGAACACCGGCATGTTCACAAGAATAATATTATCAAGGTTGCCTTAAACCTAATGTTACACCTTCCTATCTTCATATACGTGAAGCTGAATAAAACAGAAGGCTTCTCTCATATATCAACGAACGCTCTTCTAGTTGATTTTTTGACCTATAAAACTATGGTAGACCCAAAATCATTTGGCTTTACTCGTGAGGACGTTATTGAGTACTTTAGGTACTTTCGTAATACCAGAGAATTCCACTATATCGCAAGATATTTAGATGAGATTTCCATAGATCTCAATCTTAAGGGATAACTTAAAAATCACGAAACCCATCACGAAATGTATGTGCGTTATTAATGTAAAATTCATCCACCATTAAATATAGAGAGACACAAGAGAATAACTGTATTATGAATATTTCAGTAATCTCCGAGCGCTGGTGGCCTGATGGTACGGGTGGAGTATTGGCTTCTCACCTCGTAGCTAAGCTTCTTCGGAATGCAGAGTTTAAACTAACGGTTGTTCATGGCACTAGAAAACCTGAGAAACTTAATGGTGTTCGCTATGTTTATACAAGTCTTTTGAGCGTGAGGGATAAGCATAGGCTTTGGCTCAACTGCTCAATATTGACTAAAGAGCATTGGTTCCGCAAGCTTATCGACAGTTCTGATATCGTATACGTTCCCAGGTATTGCTATCCCCTGATACCGGTTGCGAAAAAGCTTGGCAAGAGGGTTGTTGTCCACCTCCATGACTACCAGCCAGTATCCTATAACTCCATTGTTTTTAGCGAGCATGTAAGAAGCAGTGTCAACGCGGTAAGCTTCGAGGTCCTAGAGCATGGAAGTATCGCGAGAGCGCTCTTTGCGGGGTTTACCTCACCTGTGAATAGGTTGTGTAGGGTTTGGCTTAGGGATGCGGATGCAGTAATATGCGTTTCGAGAAGGCAAGCAGAGCTCATCAGTAAATCGGCTCCAGAGCTAGCAGAAAAACTGAAGGTCGTTTACAATCCATTGCCTAACACACCCTTAGTTGAGAAGAACTTAGGTGACTCAACGTTCCTATATTTAGGTGGAGACAGCTACGTTAAAGGTTTCCATATATTCTTAAAGGCTTCTAAGAAACTCTTGGAGAGGTACCCTAACGCGAGGTTCTTGCTTACGCAAAGGTTTAGGGACTCAACCGCGTCGGTGATTAAGAGGTTTGGAAAAGCTTACAGTCTGCTTGGTTATCTTGAGTACGAGGAGGTTTTGAAGCTCCACTCTCTAGCTCAAGCTCTACTTTTTCCATCTATTTGGGAAGAGCCTTTGCCATACGCGGTCATGGAGGCAATGCTCATGGGGACAATCCCTATAGCCTCCAAGGTCGGTGGAATACCCGAGATCGTTAGTGGAACCTATGCCGAAAAAATGTTGTTCGAGCCTGGAAATGTTGAAGAATTGGTGAGCAGAATGGAATCTGTTCTAACCATGTCAAGTGAGCAGATAGCGGATGTGGGGCGTAGGCTTAGAGAAGCTGTACTGAAGAAGTTCGATCCAGAGGTCGTAAAGAGAAAGCTAATAAAAGTGTTCAGCACAGAATGATACAAATGACAAGCATGAGAAAGCCCGAGTTTCATAAACCGCGCTTTTGATGGAGATTCGTTATCTGCTTAACAATGTGCTTAAAGTTAAATGGGAAATAGTCGCCAAGATCAAATCTCCATGAAGCTGAGAACGAACCGGAAAAATAGCGGTAGTATAATTATAAATACCTAGGGATCTCGTAAATTCTCATGAAGGACTAGCCATGAAAATCTGCTTCATCACTAGCGAAATATTTGTCGGTAGGAGACGAGGTGGCTTCGGTAAACTAGTTCGTGTAGTTGGAAGAGAGCTTGTGAAGAGAGGGTACAACGTTTCGGTGATCTGCTGGAGAGAACCAGATACAGAGTTCTTAACCGAGATAGATGGAATGGAGATACTGAGCTATCCTTATGACTTCACTTCCGGTTCATCGCTTAAACACCTGATTGACTATACTAAGGTTATTCCATTAATTAGGAAAGCAGATGCCGATGTATATGTCTCAATCGACTGTATGGTTGAGACCTACCTAGCGCAGAAGGTTATGCCTGATAGAAAGCACGTAATATGGGTTCAGGACCCATTTGACTGGAGTGATTATAAGCTCCTAGGCTCTATAGATCCAAATTACAGAATTAGCCGATTAAAGTTCTGGGCAACAACAAAGCTTTACGAGAGAGCCTACAAAAGAGCAGACTTGATAATGACACAGGCAAAGTACTATGTACCCAAAATAGCTAAGTTATACCACGTTAATCCAAGGAGGGTTACGTATATGCCCAACCCGGTAGAACGCATCCCCGAGGAAAGCTCACTCGTTAAGTCCAACGTACCCACTGTCTGTTTTCTTGGGCGTATGGATCCCCAAAAAAGGTACTGGTTGTTCTTTAATCTCGCCAAGGAATTTCCAGAGGTCGAGTTCGTGGCCATTGGTAGACCTAGCTTACTCTACGAGAAATTATACGAGAGAGTAGTGAAGCGTTATGAGAGATTTGAGAACTTGAAAATCACAGGATTCGTGAGTGAGGAAGAAAAATCGAAGATCTTGGCGAAAAGCTGGATCTTATGTCTTCCGAGCATTCGAGAGGGGTTACCAATAAGTTTTCTTGAAGCTCTAGCTCACAAAACCGCTCTACTAAGTTCAGTGAACCCGGATGGTTTAACTGAGAAGTTTGGCTATTGGGTTAAGAGCAACGACTTTATGAGCGGTCTTAATTATATGATTAAAGGCGGCAGGTGGAAAATTGCTGGAGAAGAAGGCTATAGATATGTTAAAGAAAACCACGAGCTTAGCTCAATAATTACCCGATTTACTCGGCTGATTTCAACAATATTGAAAAAGTGAGATAGACAAACATAAAAGAGGTGGTACTTTAGTGAACATTGTTAAGGTTCTGTACTACATAGTTCCAGGCTTTTACACGCTCAGGACTCGAATCTATCCAGAAGGTTTTCGCGGATTTAGATTTCACTTCTATGGATACTTTATAACAGTATTCCCCTAATGATAATGCATATTGTGAACATAGCAATGTTACTTCATTATCTTTTACTGTTAGTTATCGGCTTTCTACAATTATATACGGTCTACGAAATATTTTATGTAATTAACGATTTCGTTTCTGTAAAGTACGAAGATGCTCCGACATATCGATTTACCAACACCACCTTAAACACAATTTACTTCTCGATATTAAGAGTAGTCATGTTACTTCTCTTTATAGAGCTGTCCTTATTTCTTAAGCATCCTCATGTTTTTGATGCGATTTACATTTTAATTACACTAAGTTTAATTGAAATAATATATAATAAGTACAAAAAATAAACTTGCCAGAATCCCCGCTCATTCAGCATTGCGTTGTTTGCGTTTTTCTTATCCATCCGCATATGCGATAGGACTAAATTGCTTACCCTCAATGATCGTTGCACTCTTTCCCTTCATAATATTAGATGAAATCGGTTATTACTCACACATCATGTGTAAATTACATTCAGCCTTTAATACTCCTATCTCAAGGATACCGTTATATCAACGTCTCCTAGCGTTCCTGCCCTTTCAACTTTTACTACTTTTTGCCCTAAATACGCCTTACTTTATTTCCGGAGTGCTTGGTATCTTATTTATCTCCATAATTAAAAAGCTCCTTGATAGGCGAACACATGTCTGATGATCGATTCATAATATTGGATCTTGATGGAACACTCATACCTTACGATTTCGAGTTAGAGTTTTGCAAGCTAGCCACTTTATGCTGTAGCAATGTTATTTTTAAAATCGTTGTTATGCTTTCCTCGACCTTTCATCCTCTCCTATACAGGTTCTATGCCTTATTACTGAAAACTCTTGTAAAGGTTACTAAGATAAAGACGAAGGGTAGGTATTTTTCACTTTCAATACGCAGATCGTACTTTGTTTCACTCTTGAATTTTCTTTATAAATTAGATCCCTTAGATGTTGATAGATGCGTTAGCACAGCGATATTGGATGGGCTTAGGAAGCGCCGGATTGTTTGGAGTAAAGTAGTACTATACCGTCTTAAAAATGAGAACAAGAAGTATTTGCTGGTCACAGGTAGTAGCGTATCGCCCTTGATCGAGAAGGTAAGGAGTTTTTTAATGGTAGATCACATCTTTAGATCTTACACAATAGCTTTCGGTGTTTTTACATTAAAGTACGAGATTAATAAAGCTAATATTAATATTAGCGCAAATACTCGGAAGAAGATAGACATAGTTATTACAGATTCTATGGAGGACCTTAAGGTTTTCAGTTATGCTCATCACAAAATGCTCGTAAGAAATGATGGTTCTCTACTCGAAGTCCCGTTGTAACCATGTTGCTCGTCAGAAAATTTAAAAACGTAAATCCTTTACTTTCTGTTATCATTATTAACTATAACTCAGAAAAATTCTTTGAGATCGTTAGAATGTGTATAAAGGCAGCTCTCGAAATCCCGATTCCGAAAGAGATAATAGTGATTGATAATGGTTCCACCGATTCTTCACGCTCGTTTCTTGTGGATTATATCAAGAACATATCTGAAGAAGACGGGTTCTACTGCTCTGCCCTTAAGCTTCTCTTTATAAACAAAAACATAGGATTCCAAAACGCTATAAATGTTGCCACTAAGTTGCTTGATAGTACATCTAAGTATTTAGTAATTATTAATAATGATTTCGTGATTGATGGCCGGTCTATTGCTTCTCTAATTAGAATTCTGGAGAGGGTTTCTAGGATAGGTCTTATACAGGGCAAGATACTAAAATGGGACCGCATAACCATAGATAGCGCTGGTTGCATTATAACAGTGTTTGGTGATTGGTTAAAACTCGGCCATGGAATGTCCAGGTCACTTTTCAACTTTCCACTTATCGTTTCGTATGTGCATGCGGCTTGCTTCATATGTCGTAGGGAGGTTTTCTCAGGTTTTTTACCTGAATTTTTTGTTTTTGGCGACGATTTTGAACTGGGTCCTAGACTTTATGCTCAGGGATACTGTTGTTTATATTACCCTGTAGATGCAGGGTGGCATTATGGTAGTGCAACATCGGTCTTCAATAAGGATGTAGCTGAGCTAACTAAATTATGGAGTGTTATCGGAACAACAGCTATTCTTAGATTAATGAATCCGACAAACTTATCATGGACAGTACTTGGACTGATAAGAGCTCTGTTGGACCTTTTACATTCAACACTAACGCCAAATAAAACGAGAACCCTGGGAATAATTCTTGGGTTTTCTAAAGGATTACGTCTTAGACTTTATAAATACAAGATACTTAAACGTAATGCAGGTAGAAGTATTGAAGTGCCAACATTAAAGATTCCTTTAAAAGATTTACCGAACCTATTGCTTCGGAAGAGGCGTCAAAGCTACTACTTAAAATACATCACTAACTACGTAATTGGCAGAAGAATCCGTATAAAAGCTACCTAATTTCGTTATGAAGTTAAGCTCGTTTATGCCGCGAGTAGTATGGTAGAACTTATGCGAGATAGGATAGTTATTACAAAGTTTTCGGCAAGTTCGAAACGCGATCAAGATTTGCTCATTGAGAAAGCACTTATAGCCGTAGTAGGACCTGTTGGTGTAGGTAAGTCTACATTAATTAGGCTACTGAGCGATTCCTTAAGAGAGAAAGGCGTTCCTGTAATAACAATATATCTTAAAGCTTTTCATGGACTAAACTTTGTTATATGGCAGTTAATAAACAAGTTAATGTTCAGCTCACAAAAAGCTCTATCATCACAATCTGCTGTAGCACCATGGTATAGAATATCCAAACTTCACGAGAAGCTAGCTTGGAAACTTACTCTACTTACAGCTTTAATTGATGCTCTACTCTCTATACCACTTAAGCTATTACAAATCCATATACTTAGACTGATGGGTTACACTGTACTATGTGAAGAATATCTTTATGGAACTTTAACGGACTACATGTATACGTTTATTAACGCAAAAACGCGCAGAGGGAGAAAAATTCTAAGTCTTGCTATAAAGATATTCATTAGTGAGCTGCTAAAAACTAAGCCTCATGTAACTATAGTACTAGATTTAAACATCAATGATTTGTTCAATAGATGGGAAAAAAGAGGATATGGCGACCCACAACTTCAATATGTAATATTTCAAAAAGCATTTCTTAATAAACTCTTTGCTGGAGGACTATTACCGATGTACAACTTTAAAGTATTCTATGTAGATACCTCAGGATTAAACGAAAGCATTCTACTTAGACTTATTTTACTTAAACTAGTAGAAGAATCTGTTTATTAAGCTACATTAAAATATAGCCAAATGAAGTCTCAACAGAAATATCTCCCTATGGTGAATGAAGTATATTTGAATAGCAGGCATAGAGCCTTGCAATTGGAGCTCCACTCTCAACATCTCTCGACATATAAACCTTAACAGCCGTAGACTAAGCAAATAAGAGTGAAATTTATGATAAGAAAAATAGTTGCAACTGCCTACAGGGCCTTCTGGAGCGGCTTTTTCAGGCTTACATTTGGTGAGAATTGGTTCATCAGGATATGAGAAGTATACTAAGTTCGAGCAAGCCCATCATTTATTTGATAAGTATTTCTTATCAAATACTACTATGTAAGGCGTATAGGATGTCTGGTCCGGACAAGACCCCCTGATGGGATTCTTCTTCAGCCCTACGATAGTCTATTCATAAAGTGTGTTTACGCTTAAAGCAGCTAGGAAAGAGAAAAGAAGGTCGTTGCCATCGAACCGCATTCGCTGAACTACACGCTTTTACTTAAGAACATAACTATTAATAAGTTGGAGAACGTCATTTCAATGAACTTGGCTTTATCGGAGAGGAAGGAGTAGCTAGATTATACGTTTCGCGAGCATCTGTTAGCCACACAAAAGAGTAGAACTGTCGAGAGAGAATTTCCAACTTACATAAACTACCATTGAAGTGAAGACCAAGACCTTAGATCAAGTAGTAGGTGAGCTTGGATTAAGCAAGGTAGACTTTATAAAAATAGACGTGGAAGGTGCGGAGTTAGACGTACTTAAAAGTGCTACAAAGACGCTTGAGGAAAATAGCGTATTTCTGGCGATAACCGCTTACCATACTCCGGAGAGTGTTCAGGAAGTTTCTAGATATCTGCAAGAAAAAGGCTTTCGAACATTCTCATTATTTCAATATGTATATGCCTTTAAACCGAACTGCTGCCACGAACATCGCGTATAGTAGCATGTGTATATTCAGATCCCTCAACCTATTTATAGGTATGAGGTTTCATTCCATCATCTTCTCAATGATGAAAGTTCTGACCACAGCGATAATATATGATACTAAGGCGGTTGAGCATTTGAAGGGCAAGGAGAGAAGTTGTTGCTTTAGTATTGTAATTAATGAACTAACTACGGACGTGTTAAAGGATGCTGCGAAAAATCTACTCAGTCATGGGAAACTATGTTAATAGTAGCTTTTTGGACCAGACTTTTCAGGGCAAGAGTGCTATTGCTAAAGCCCTATCTAAAAATCTAAGCGAGGATGGCATTAAGGTTGGGCTCTCATGAATGAGAAGGGCTCATACATTAGCCTCCTTACTCGCCGGACTTCTGTCTCGACCCTCTATTTTTAGGGAGACCGATAATCCATACTACGGTATATTAGTCCCAAAAAGACTTCGGTTCTTATGGCAATTCCTCAAATTCGTATCCGTGTTGCCTGCTTTCTCCTCGAATTCTTGATTTTAAGCACGCAAACTATTGAGGCCTCGCTTAAGGAGGTGGGTTTAAAATGCCGGTAAGGGTTGAAGTTTTCATATCGGAACCGCCATGTTCAGGCGGGGGATTGCTGCTGAATTTGATAGAAAAAATAGGGGGGAATGTAGGGATAAAATCGAAATTGAGATTTACTAGGAATAAACCCCAAGCTAAGCGATTACGGAATAAGCGCAAGCCCTGCAGTAGTCATCGACGGGGGAATACGCGTAATAGAGTTTGTCCAAGTGAAGAAACGTCCAAAGGGGCCCTAAGGGAGGCAGGCGACAGTAGCATCGGGAGGCGTTACCAAGTAGACTTGGCGCGCTCCGCCATACCTCTTAAAGTAGTTCCCACCGTAGAGGTTCTCACTTTCCATTACTTCCGAGCTCCTCTTTAAGACTTCTCCAAACCAGTGCGCTGATGTCCGCTTTAGATCCGAGGCTATTTGGATTGTTCTTCAGCTCCGAACACCACCTTCTAAGCAGCTTACCAGTGAGCGCTCTATGCTCCACGAGAGGCACATGTTCCACCGTCTTGTACTTCATGCAGAGTACGTATCTAGCGCAGGAGCTTGCAAGCCCTATCAGCCTATTCTGAAGGTGAAGCCTCTTACTTCCTCGATCCTCCTCACCTTTCACGCCCCTGACGATCCTTTCAGTGATGAGCCTTGGTAGCTCACCACTCACAACGCTCTCTATAACCTCGCTCACGTCTTGACCCCTTTGCAACCTCTTCATGGCCTCCCTAAACAGCTCTCTGCCCGGCTCTAGTCCAAGCTCATAGAACTTCTCCTTAAACTCCTCCTGCTTAGCCACTATTCCTCTTGGCGCCCTGAAAACGTTACCGTTCGCGTCAACCCAGACATTCCCCCTTTCGAATTGCTTCTCAAGCCTCCAAATTTGCCACCTTGAAACCCTAATACCGAACTTTCGGTATATGTAAGCAGCTTTAGCCGAGAGGCTAAGTTTGCGAGTGTTACCTCTTTTCCAGAGCTTGAAAAGCTCCCTAACGATCGACTCAGCATTCCTTGAGTCGAGGTAAGTCGCCATACTTCCTCCCTACTATGTATACGTATCGCATACTTAAAGCGAGCCCTAACCGCAACAGTTTTACATTAGAGCCACTCATCTAGCGTTATTAGATAACGTTTTTATATATCGTTTTTAGATAACGTTATTTGGCAGATATATATGCCTAAGAAAATCTATGATGATGAGAAGCTCAGGGCTAAAGCTTTAGAGCTCAGGAAGAAGGGCTATAGCTACAGGGAAATAGCAAGGGAGCTCGGTTGTAGCGTATATAAGGTTCATGAGCTTATCTCCCCCTATGAGAG
>Ga0209394_1000818_pt1 | contig 21410 bp, 21 predicted proteins | sample JNZ201metaG_FD_184122 | JGI IMG/M metagenome (GOLD analysis project Ga0209394, IMG submission 184122) | Hot spring microbial communities from Jinze hot spring, China to study Microbial Dark Matter (Phase II) - JNZ 20120812A (SPAdes) (version 3) ... | reverse complement strand
TAGACTTTGCGCTCTTAGCATTAACCTTAGAGAACTCGAAGCTCTTTACAATAACTTCTCCATCTGCATCATATATAGCTATGTTATTGTGTTCTAATAACTTCCTCTTAATCCACTCTATGAATACATGTCTTGGTTCAGGGTATTGTGGAACAACCAGGTTTCTCTTAAATATTGTTAGAAAGCGATCCCACGAGTTCCACGGAGGTGTTATCAATAATATTAAACCACCGCCACGGACTATCCCTATGAGTCTTCCAAGATCGTTTGGCTTTAGGTCCTGCGTCAAGTCCATGATGAGTACATCAAATGTTGTGCCCAAGTACTTCTCACTAGCTTCATATGTAGCGTAAGTAGTGTTTAATTTACGTGATAATGCGTTGACTATTCTCCTATAAACTTCCTTCATTCTGAGGGCCTCAGGGAATTCATCGTGGTACACGTATAAGACTGATCCTATTTGAGTGATCGATGGATGCTTCAATGCCTTAAGATGTCTCACTAAGCTACGTTCATAGTATATCACTGCTCTTCCAAGAAGTTCTCCAAGCTTTTCCGGATCGCTTCCAGATATCACTAATAAAGCTCTATGCTTCACCTTAATTAAATTCGATAAGCCTTTGCCAAGCTTCTTGAGTAGGTTATTAAAGTTAGCTGGAATGCTATTCATCATATTACGTCTAACCCAATTAATTGACGACGTCTAAAAACATTTATAAGCATTCAACTTTAAGAATAGGATCCTAAAGTTTTGACTACAACTAAGGGTACTTCACACTCCTGAGTTCTACTCCACGTGGGAATGGTAATGCACTCAGGATCTAGTCTGACTAAACCTTCAGAAAAGAGTGTTGCTTAAAATTAATGAACTACTCTCAAAGAATGCCCCCTTCCTTAGAGTTGATGAGACATCAGATATCACATACCCCTATTACATCCAATTCTATGCATGTATTTGAAGCATTGAGAAAGCTTGTAAAACTGGGATCAGTTCTTCCACGATCTCCTGATATAAGTTCTTTTACATATAGTCCTCCTTCAGCTTTAATCAATGCTTCATAGATTCTTCCATTAATGAGCCTTGCCTTCACTTCATACACCTTTCTTCTTCTTAACCGCTCCTTCTTCCTCCCCAAGATCCTGGATGGCGTCAGTTGGCTTACAGTAATGTTTGTAAAGAACTTATTTAATTCCATTAATAATTCATCAGTTAGGTGTTTGTCGCAGAGAATTAATGCCTTATAGACTTTGCATTTCCTAGCTAGGTATTCTTTTAATAACTTAACTGCTTTCTTAGAAGTCCTCTCATGCAGCGATGCTTCTACAATAGTCCCCCTAAGTGCATCATTTAATTCATTAAGTGAAACGCTTCTCTTAAGAGGGTTTCTGACCTCAATAACTAGAGGCCTACCTGTTCCAAGCATTCTTGCATCTACATCTTCCCTTCCACTTGCGTGAATAACTATTTTGTCTGCTGCAAACAACTCTTTAAGCCTCTCATTGAAGAATTCCTCTATTGAATATGGATATTTCTTTACTTCACCAATACACCATGTAGATTGAGATATGTTTCTCCCCCTCTTCCAGTATACGCCGTAGATGTATATTGGGTTAACAATAGCTATAATATCTCCAGTTAAACTCACTACAGCAGTTAAATCAGGGTTAGTAAAGTCTGGAGTAAAGCCTCCTAGATCTCTAATGAGTTTGCCCACTTCTCTTTTAACTTCATTCCTTATTGATTCACTATACTTAAAGCCAGCTGTACTTAATACTTCAATTTCAGACGCCTTAATCTCAGGATCTAGTGAGACCCCTATGACAAAACTCTTAGCATCATAGCGCCTAAGTACTTCAATTACTCTTCGCGCAATAGATTCATATAGTTCTCTGCTGAGAGTGTTTTTACAAATGAAGCATCTTTCAATGCTTACTTCATCTGCACAGAGCATTCTATAGAGAGTGTCAATGGGTTCTCCAGAATTTTTAGCAAGTATTCTTAATTTATTACAGTAATCTCCCTCTGCAGTTTGCATCCTTCTATGGTATTCCATGGCTAGGACAGTCTTTATGCTGAGTCCCCTGACTTCATTAAGTATTCCACGGCCGAGTTTAGCATAGAGCCTGCCTAAGCAGTGGTTGCAGAGAGGGTATTTCTCAAGGATTTTCGCAGCATCATCTAGAATGCTCAATAGATCGTTGGACTTTGAAGCACTTATGCAGCCTCCCCCTTAATGCTCTTTAAGTCTAGCCCCAGCCTCTTAATGACGTCCTTGTTCTTCCTCAACTGCCTCATCATTTTTCTCATCGCTTCATATTGTTTCAATAGTTCTCTTACGTCAGCTAAATCTATTCCTGCACCCATGGCTATTCTCTTAGCTCTCTGCTTATCTATTATGCTTGGGTCATCTAGTTCTTCGTACGTCATGGAGTTTATGGCTGCTATCCACTTCTTAGTTTTCTCCTCAGCTTGTTTAGCTGTAAGATCTAGATCTAAGGGCATATGTAAGCCCACTCCAGGTATCATTTGAAGGATTTTCTTAAATGGCCCCAGCTTTCTTACACTTACTAACTGTCTGTATATGAGCCTCATGTTCATTTTTCCAGAGAGCATTTCCTCTAAGTCCTTTTCAGTTAACTCTAATTGGGCTCTCTTAACTTTCTCAACTAGGCTTTCTACATCACCTACACCGAGCATTCTTGCCACAAACTTAGGTGGGTTGAATACCTCTAGATCGTCTATTTTCTCTCCAGTACCAATGAATTTTATTTGAGCTCCCGTTGCTACTACAGCCGATAGAGCTCCTCCTCCTTTCGCTGTCCCATCAAGTTTTGCTAGAATTATTGAGCCTATAGGCGTAGCCTCATGGAACTTTCTTGCTATAGAGTATGCTTGCTGACCTATGGATGCGTCTAGAACTAGAGTAACTTCATCAGGTCTTACTTCATTGGCCATTTTCTTCATTTCTTCCAGAAGATCCTCCTCTCTATGATGTCTTCCAGCAGTATCTATTATTATTATGTCAAACCCTTTCTCCTTAAGAACTTCAACTCCACGCTTAGCTATAGCTATGGCGTCACTAGCTTTAGGGTCTCCAAAAACTGGGACACCTACCTTGTCCCCAAGTTGTCTCAACTGATCGTGGGCAGCGGGCCTAAAGGTATCTGCTGCAATAAGCCCTACTCTATAGCCTTCCACCTTGTAGTATAGTGCTAACTTAGCGGCAGTAGTTGTCTTACCGCTTCCTTGAAGGCCTACAAGCATTATTACCCACGGCTTCTTAGGAGGCTTTACTCTTGGAGCTCTCTCGCCCCCGAAAATGCTTGTGATCTCGTTGTAAACTATTGTTATCAGCCAATCCCTTCTAGAGACTCCGAGAGGAGGCTCTTCATTAAGAGCTTTCTCCTTAATTTTCTTTGTTAAGTCAAACACTATTTTTACATTAATGTCGCTCTTAATGAGCTCCCTCTGAAGATCCTTAATGAATTCTTCAACAGCCTCTCTATACTCTCCACTGCCTCTAATGAATTTCACTAATGCGTTTCTAACTCCCTCCAGCAATGTTAGCACCTGAACGATGTTTTCCTTAATTCCTCTTAATTAATAGACACTATAATATTTCTGACTTCCTCTTACTCATGGATATTTACTTTAATCAATTCACGTTTTATATCCATAGGGGTCTCTGCAGCTTCACGGGTTAGCTTAAATAGTGAAACGTAACTAGTCTTCCTCAATGTTTTAATTGTCTAGGAATAGACCAGAAGCCGGGGGCGGGATTCGAACCCGCGGCTAAACGGGTTCCCGTCGATGGACGGTTTCTTTAACCACTGCAGCCCGCCGCCTTTGACCGCTCGGCCACCCCGGCTTCTAGTTATTAATTGTAAAAATCCTCCTTATAACTTTACTTCTTAGCTTTATTGCCGAGGATTCATAACTCAATGAATTTAGGCTTCATTTCATCTAAGTCTAGTATTGCTACTGTAGCTGAACCTGTAAGGTAGCCATAAGTTTCTCCAGGATTTAAGACTACTTTACCGTTAATGACTTTGCTGTCTCTTTGATGAGTGTGTCCATAGAGTACTGCATCAACATTCATTCCTTTAGCCAGTGAATAAGCTAATTCCCTGCTGTACTCTACACTACTATGCCCATGCATCATTAATAGCTTCTTTCCATTAATTACTTCTACTGCTGGTGAATCAAATATTCTCCAGCCAGCAGATGCAAACAACCTGCTTAGCAATACTCTATCGCCATCGTTATTTCCATAGATGGCTATAACTATAAGTCCTTCATACTTTAGCTCAATCATTCTCTTAACTATAAATGGAGATATTATATCGCCTAAATGTACTATTACTTTAACACCCATTTCTCTAAAGATTTTAAGCGCTTTCTCAACGTTGTACATGTTGTCATGGCTATCGCTCATAACTCCTATAATCAATTCAGGCACCAGTGAATTTATTCAACCTTTAATTGATAGCCTTTCCCCTCCTCACTTGGCACTTTCTTAAATCTTACTTCAAGAACTCCATTCTTATACGTAGCTTTACCGCTTTCAGGATCTACTGGAGCAGGTAGATCTACTTCCTTATAGTACTTACGCTCCTCGTTGCTTGCCCTTATTGTAAGCTTCTTCTTATCCTCACTTACAATACAACTTATCTTATCCCTATCTACTCCAGGCAGCTCAGCTATGACTACTACTTCACCTTTCTCCTCAAATACATCTACCAATGGCTCTCTCTCCTCACTAACAATTGGTCTACGCCCAACTCTTCTCACATTCCCGAACTCCTCTATCTTAGGCCTGCCATCAGGCCCTATAGTTATTCTAAACCCATAGACGTAGGGTCCATAGATTCTTGGCTCCCCTTCTAAAGCCTTAAACTCCTCGTAGAACCCGCGTTTTCTTAATCGCTCAAACTCCTTTTCTATGTCTTCAAACATTTCCCTCATGAATTCATCCAATTCTTCAAAGAATTCATCGAATGGGCTATATCTTCTCCTCCTCCTCTCCACAATGAATCACCTGTAGATTAATTAAAATGCTCATCCTTAATATACTTAGATAACGTAGTAAGATGAGGCCTAGAGCTTGCCTAAGGACGTGTATGTGACTTCATACACTACTTTGAGCTTAGATGGTAGAATAGGAAGTTTAAGTAAGAGAATTACGTTAAGTAGGGATTGTGACTTAAGGAGGCTTCACGTACTTAGGGCAAGTGTTGATGCAATAATTGTTGGAGCTAACACTGTTTTAAGCGATAACCCTCTTCTTACCGTTAGAATACCCAACTATAGCGGTAGGCAACCAATCAGAGTAGTAGTAGATTCTAAACTGAGGACAAGTCCTTTACATAGAGTATATGATGTTTCAATTGCGCCGAGCATGCTCATAACTTCAACGAACTCTAATAGATGGATAAAGGAGGAGTTTGTGAAGAAGGGAGTTGAAGTAGTTGAATTAATGGGGGAAGAATTCTCCGCGGAAGAAATAGTTAATGCAGTTAGAGAAAAACACCCTGAAGTCAGGAGAATATTGGTAGAGGGGGGAGGAGTCCTTCTCTCAAGATTCATTAATGACGAATTCATAGATGAATTAGTAGTGACTCTAGCTCCAGTAATGCTTGGAGAAGGCTACGTAAGTATATTTCCAAAAAGTATCACTAAGCCACTAAAGCTACACCTCGTTAGTGTTCACATATGCATCTGCGGCCAAGAAGTAGTATTAAAATACAGAGTATCCTCTTAAGCTATAGGGGGCTGAGATGAAGGTATTCTTCCACGAAGTACCCATTACAACCAGTAGGAGGATCCAGCTAATAGATATAACACATCACGTTGAGGAGGCAGTTAGGAGAAGCGGTATAGCTAATGGAGTCTGCATAGTCTTCGCTCCTCACGCTACAGCAGCAATAGTAGTTAATGAGCATGAGGAGGGACTTATGCACGACATAGCTTCTAAAATAGAGGAAATAATTGAGCCTGAGAGAAGCTGGAGGCACAACATAATAGATGACAACGCTCATGCACATATAGGTTCAGCAATTATAGGTAGTGAGAGAATATTCCCAGTACGTAATGGAAGAATAATTAGAGGTACTTGGCAAAATATATTCCTGGTGGAATTAGATGGACCGCGTAGAGATAGGAATGTAGTAGTAGAAGTCCTTGGAGAATAAGCTTAAAATATCTCCTATCACAATCCAATGCTGGATAATTAAGGAGGAGTCATCTATGGCAAAGTTCTACATAGCGAGTGAAGGAGACATAGTCAACGGCCTTGTAACTGACATATACTTTGTTAGAACTAGGGACATCGTTGAAAAATACGGTGTAAATAAGAGAGTTAGAATGGAGTTACACGTATATAACTTGCCTAAGGGGTATGAATGGGCTGTTTACGCAGGCTTAGAAGAAGCCCTGCGCCTATTTGAAGGAAAGCGCGTCACTATATATAGCCTCCCCGAGGGAACCCTCTTTAAGTCCAAAGAACCACTAATGATCGTTGAAGGAAGGTACTCAGACATATCAGTTTATGAAACTCCTCTACTTGGAATATTGAGGCATTATACAAGCATAGCTAGTAAAGCAGCTAGATTAAAAAGGCTTGCAATGAATAAGCTATTCATATTCTTCGGCCTAAGAGCTCTTCATCCAGCAATAGCTCCAATGGCTGATAGAGCTGCCTACATAGGGGGCATGGATGGAGTATCTGGTGCAGCAAGTAGAAAATACCTTGGATTAGAGCCTGTTGGAACAATGCCGCATGCACTAATAATACTATTTAAAAACCAGGTAGATGCATGGAAGGCATTCCACGAAACCATTAATGAAAGAGTTCCTAGAATAATGCTTACTGACACCTTTTACGATGAGAGAATAGAAGCCCTTATGGCAGCCGAAGTTCTTGGAGATAAACTCTATGGCGTACGGCTAGACACTCCAAGCAGTAGGAGAGGAGATATGAAGTCTATAGTTGAAGAAGTTAGGTGGACTCTAGACCTGCACGGCTATAAGCACGTTAAAATCGTCGTTAGTGGTGGAATAGACGAAGAAGATGTAGTTGAGCTAAGAGACATTGTGGATGCATTTGGCGTTGGAACATCAGTGGCTTTTCCGAGGAGTGTAGATATAAGTATGGATATAGTTGAAGTTGAGGAAAGTAATGAATGGATCCCAATAACTAAGAGAGGAAAGCTCCCCGGCGCAAAGAAGCTGTGTAGAAAAAGACCTGGATTAAACGACGAAGTCATTCCATGGAAGTACGAGTGTTCAGAGGGCTATGAAAACCTTATGTTAAAATACATGGATGATGGGGTTATAGTTAGGGAATTACCGAAGTTAAGCGAAATAAGAGAGTATGTCTTAAGGCAATTAATGGAGGTCTGAAAGCGTAAGTAATTCTACGTTACATTAATTACTTATGAGTTAGTGGAAATAGCTAGAGACACTAAGCTAAGAGCGGCGGTCTTCTCTTAGAGACACTTAACCTAACTTCTTCTATCAATTGATCTATTTTTTCTAAGAAGTCCTGTGGAAGCCTATTAAACAGAGGCTTTGGTTCACGTATCCTATGCCCAGGTCTTATTGGGAGATCTCTTACTGTAAGAAGCCTTCCAGATCTCCATAGGTCCTCCCCCATATTCAACATCTCCCACAGTTCTTCAGCCTTTCTAGGAGTTATTGGAGCTAAAAGCACGTTTAATGCATAAACTACGTTTACGCTAATCCACATAGTTGTAGCAGCATCCATTGGGTCGCTTGAGAGCTTATCCCATGGAGCCTTTTGATTTAAGTACTGATTGCCGCTCCATGATAGTTCGAGAATTTTTTCAACTGCATGCTTTAACTTGAGCCCTAGGTAGTCTTCGTCAACTTTATCTAGAGTGCTTAAAACTCTATTTATCATGTCTTTATCTGCTTCGCTAAGCGCTCCTGGAGCAGGCACTATGCCTCCATACCTCTTATAGATGAATGATAACACTCTATGAATGAAGTTCCCTATATCATCACAGAGCTCTTTGTTAATTATCCTATAGAAGTCAGCCCAATTAAAGTTTGCATCCCTTAATTCAGGTCTCATTCTAATCAGTGTAAAACGCCAGTAATCTGCTGGAACTATTTCAAGAGCTTCATCAATCCATACTCCTATCCTCCTACTCTTACTAAATTTCTCTCCTTTAAAGAGTAGGTATTCTGTTGCAGAAATATTCCACGGCAAAGTATACCCCTCTCCTAAAGCTATCTCTATTGCTGGGAATATGACGCTGTGGAAGGGGATGTTGTCCTTCCCCATGAAGAACACTATTCTAGACTCAGGATCTCTCCAATAATCGATCCACTTCTCCCCCATTCCTTTTTTAATGAAGTATTCTTTAGTAGCCGATATGTAGCCGAGGAGTGCATCAAACCATACATATATAGTTTTTCCATCAGCGCCAGGGAATGGAGCCTCTATACCCCATTTATTGTCTCTAGTTATGCTTCTAGGCCTTAAACCCTCCCTTATCCACGATAACGTAAAGTTCTTAACGTTATCAGGTAAGTTTTCATTGGATTCAACCCACTTCCTCACATCTTCCTCAAGCCTAGATAAGTCAAAGAACCAGTGCTTAGTCCTCCTCTGGACAGGTGTTGAACCGCATATAACGCACTTAGGGTTTATTAAATCAGTTGGATGCAGTAGCCTGCCACATTTATCGCATTGGTCTCCGCGTGCTTCTTCATAGCCGCAGTAAGGGCACTTACCTATTATGAATCTATCTGGAAGAAACATGGAATCCCTTGGGCAGTAGGGAATCACTTCCTCTTGTTCAAATATGTAGCCATTATTGTAGATCTTCATTAACGTCTCTTTGACGAACTCCTTGTGAATAGAATTCTCAGTTCTAGTGTAATTACTTAACTCTATGCCCCATTCCTCTAATAAGCGTTTAACGTACTCATGCGCTTGATCTGTGAGCTCCCTCGGCTCTACGCCCTTCTTTATTGCTTCAACTTCAATTACTGTCCCATGCTCATCACTTCCACTAACAAAGACGTAGTCTTCTCCACGTAACTTTAAGTACTTTGCAAATACGTCTGCTGAAAGCAATGAGCCAATCATAGTGCCTAAGTGAGGAACGTTGTTTACGTAAGGCCACGCTGCTCCAATAACCCACTTCAAGCTCTATCTCCTCCGGCTAAAATCTCACGCTTAGATAACCTTAAAGCTGTTTAGAAACTTAAACCCTTATTTAAGTTACTTGCTTTTTCCTCTAGCTTTATTGACTCCCTTAACCCTACATTATCTACTTTAATTCTTATAAGTGATTTTAAACCAAGTTTCTCTAAGTTTATGCTTTTGGAAAAGCCTCTTTCCACTATTATTAGTGTAGCGTTCCTCCATGCTGGTATAGCGATCCAGTTTTCATCTACATGCACTTTGCTTTGAGGGAGGATTTCCTTAAGTAGACTTAAGTCAGCTTCTCTAATAGCATATCCTAAAAGTGTTAGAATAGATAGATCTAGGCTTAGTTCATTGTCTAATTCTCTTAGGCCCACATACATCTCCATGGATTCATTAACTACTTCAAAGTCAAGGATGTCCAACTTATTGTTTTTCATAACTGAAGTTACATAGCCTCCATAAATGATGTTTACGAGGGCTTGCTTCAAGTACATATCTATGCCTGGATCACTTAAGATATCCTCAGGCCTAACTCCATCAATGTATATGCTTTTAAACAACTCTTCAACGATATCTTTGCCCAAGTATGGAGGTATTCTATTGACTAGGACTCTATAAGTACCCTTACTTTCCATAGCTACAAGCCTATAGTTCATTACTGCTATAGATGCAGCACCTGTAACTCCTCTACTAAAATATCTACCTATAATGAGTACTCCAGGCATGCTAACTAAGTGAAGCACTTTTATTCAACTCCTGTGCTTTTTGGGACATAGCTTCAAACTTAATTAGTTTAGCAAGGTATATCACTACGAGCACTGCAAGCAAGTAGTTCCTAAGTGTAGCAATCCACTGCACAGGTGAATCAATTGTATGCGGTGAAAAATTTGTTGAAGACACTAAGTATGGGTACACGAGTTCTCTAAACCATTGATCTGCAAAGAAAGTCGCCATTATCCCCATGTTAGCTGCATCAGCAGTTATTAACAATGGCAGATCTCTTTTATCTAATGCTATAACGGCTAGAGGAGTTATTAAGAGCATCATTTGAGGGCTGAACACATAATTGAATATTACTGAAGCACTCACAGCTAAGTATGAAGCCAGCAAGACTTTAGCCTTTGAATCTATGTTAACAGAGCATATGGCTAAAGAACATGTTATGAGGCATACCATATATAAAACTCTATGCAAAGGACTCCATAAGTCATTTATAAAGGGGAGATAAATGCAGTTCTCACAATACCACGACATGTGGTGTTCAATGAAGTAGCTTAATCCGCTGGGTGAAGCTATGGCAATAACTACGTAAGGTAGAGCGCCCAGCGCTAGTAACCCAGCACTAAACTTTGTGAAGTCCTTTGTAGAACCTCTTTGAGCAAGATCGTATGCAAGTATGAATGCAGCAACAATTGGCAGTAGCTTAATTGATATAGAGGCACCAATAGCGATCCCTGACTTAAAGTATCTCCCCTTCATTAAGTAGTAGACACCTGCAGCCAGCATAGCTGTAGTCAATATATCCCAATTGTATACTGAATACATTAGAGTTGATGGTAGAACTACGAATAGGAGGATCCTTCTTGAGCTAACTCCAAGCTCTTTAGCAATACGGACTACATAGTAAGTTAAAGCCACCATACCTGCTCCAATAAATGCTGACTGGAGTATGTAATGTACTCTAACAATGGAAACTAGATATCGTGAGTAATCCACAATGCTGTAGTTGTCGGGCAAAACAATCATTATTCCAATACAAGTAGTCAGATACCATATGAAGCCCACTATTGGTGGATACTCAAACTTATAATCCATATAGGGTATTGGACATTGCTTAGAGCCTCTAACTAACCCTTCAATAACTGATGGCTTAAACCACTGTTCAGAGGCTTTCCCTACGTTAAACAACCCATTGCTGACTACATCCTTAAACACTCTATTGAAGACTCCATAGACTATGTCACTGTACTTGAAGCCAAAGTCGTTGTAGCCCGTTGACCTTCCAATTATTCTTTCAAAAATTGTCACTGGAGTTACGTGAACTGCTTCATTAGGGTCCCTGGAGTAAGTAGCGTCTGGATAGTGAATATATGCTGAAGCCATTACTACTAGTACTCCAATTATTGCTGGGATTACTGCATCATGCTTCAATCCAAGCACCTTTAACACAAGCTATTTTAAGCTCTCTAGAATTTTTAATCACTTCGGTGGAATTCTTGAAGCTTGCCTTATTAGTTATAGACATGCTTTACGAATTTGTACGCGGTAGATTAAAGAGTCCTCATGCAGAAGACATAGTCCTTAACATAAGGAATTTAATAGATCACGCGCATTCTTGTGGAGTTCCAGTAATTCACCTGGTCGACAGCCACTTACCGACAGACCATGAGTTAAAGATATGGGGGCCTCATGCAATTAAAGGCTCTCCAGAAGCTAAGATAATTGATGAATTAATGCCTATGGAAAACGACTTAGTGTTATTTAAGAGAAGCTATAGTGGTTTTAGAGGCACAGGTCTCGACGTACTTCTACGAGATCTTGGCGTTAAAACAGTGCTCTTAACAGGCATACATACGCACATATGCGTATTACATACTGCTTGGGATGCATTCTACTACGGCTACGACATTTATGTCGTTAAGGACGCTGTAGCCGCGTTCAGTGAAGAAGATCACGAGTATGCGCTTAACTACATGGAGAAAACTTATGGAGCAAAACTCATTACAACACAAGAAGCAGTAAAGCTTATGGAAGCCTCCATAGTTAAAAACAGTAGTTAAAAAACACTTTGCTTCCCTTAACTATTTTCCATTACATTTATTGTTAGGAATAAGAACCGTTCTTAAAAGGCTGGTATTGCTAAAGCTTAGACTTCTTTTAAATTTTTAAATTCATTGAATTAATAAACTGGGATGGGCACTATTGTTTCTCCATTGTTTAAAACTCTAAATTTAACTCCATATACTTTTGAAAGCACTTCCTCCGTTAGTACTTCTTTCACGCTTCCTAAGGCCACCCCCTCTCCATTGTTTAATATAAGGACTTTAGTAGCTGTGTTTGCTGCAAACACTACGTCATGTGTAGTGAATATTGTCAACACTTTGTCCTTAAGTATTTTTAGAGTCTTTGAGAGTTCTACCTTGCTCTTAATATCTATGTGCGCATCGGGTTCATCCAATAGCAGTATTTTCGGGTCTTTGGCTAGTGCCATAGCTAACAATACCTTCTTCAGTTCGCCAGCGCTTAATTCACTCAACTTTCTGTTCTGTAAACCAAGTACTCCAAGCATCTTCATTACTTCATGCGCCCTATAGAAGTCCTCGCTGCTTTCAAGAAAGCTCTTTGAGATAGGGTATCGTGAAGTGAGTACGGCTTCTTCAACTGTTAAACTAAGCATTTCAGGCAAACTTACATCCGATGAATATGAAATTACTTTAGCAATAGTCTTCTTCGGTATTCTCAATGCATTAACTCCATCAATTAATATAGCACCACCATGCTTCACTAAACCAGCTATTGCCTTAAGCAGAGTAGTCTTCCCACTTCCATTAGGCCCTAGTACGCAGAACAATTCACTTTTATTGACTTGTAGAGATACATTGTTAAGTGCTACGATTACTTCACCTCTAGATCTATATTCTACTCTCACGCCCTTAACCTCTATGAAGTTCCCTACCTCCATTTATACCCCCTTAAAATTAGCATTACGTATAGAGGAGCTCCAAACACTGAAGCAATTACTCCAGCAGGCACTTCACCTACACTCCAAGACAGAAAGGTCTTAGCCGCTATGTCTGATAGCGATAGCACAAGGGCTCCCGTTAAGCTAGCTAATGGAATTACAAATCTGTTATCACTAGTTCTAAGGAGTAAGCGAGCTATGTGGGGAGACACTAGGCCTATGAAGCCAATAATTCCTATAGCTGATACAGCTATAGATGAAGAGACTCCTGCAATAACAGCTGTAATAAGTCTAACGTACTTAGCGTTAAAGCCCAATTGAGAAGCATACTCATCTCCAATGATTAGTGCATTGAGTGGTTTTGCAGTTAAGAAATAGAGGAATATTAAAGCTAGAGTTAGTGGCAGAAGGAAATCTACTTTCCACTTAGTTGCATCAACTAAGCTTCCAATAAGCATTGCATATATGTATGGAGTATGTGGAGCTCTAGATAGAATGAAGTAATAGAGAGTAATTGCCACGCCCGAGAAGAAGCTTGATATCCCTATGCCTGAAAGAACGTACGCAACGTCACTTCCTCCAACAGCTTCAGCAATAAGTATGGTTAGAAATAAAGCTGATAAACCTCCTATTGAGGCAACTAAAGGTACGTGGAGAACGCTTGGAGTAGGAGCCACTAGATAATAAACGTATATGGATAATAAAGCTCCTCCCCCTATCCCAAGGAGGTATGGATCAGCTAGAGGATTTCTAAGAGATGATTGAAGCATAGAGCCTGAGTATGCAAATATAAAGCCTGAAAACAATCCAAGAAGCACCCTATTGACTCTGTAGGAAAAGTGCCCCTGATTAATGAAGAAGTAGGATGATAGAGTTAGTATGATCGAAAAGAATGTAATTAAAAAAGCAAACTTAATCCTAACGATTTTCGCGAACTCTCTATCCCCTGGCAACTTCATATATTTTCTCAATTAATATCCACGCTCCTTCTACAACCCTTGGACTAGGCCTAGCTAGGGAATCTGTTTCATGGCTGCTTAAAGTTATTACGTGTGAACCTATGGAGTAAATACCAGTTGTCTCTAAGACATTCCTTAACTCCTCCTCACTAATGCCCATTGAGAAAACTACTATTACTTCAGGCCTTAAGCTAGCTAGATCCTCTTGACTTACAACTAGCCACCCACTCTGCGAAATTGAGTTCTTTAACCCAATGATACTAATTAGATCATCTATGAAAGTCCCTCTTCCTGCAACCCATATGCCCATAGAGTCTACTGAAACTACTACTGCAATGCTTATGTTAACCAATCCTCTGGCTTCAGTGCTCGCCTTCAGTAACTCCATTGAACCACTTATTAAGTAACTCACCTCCCTTCCCTTACCCTCAATTCTAAAGATTTTTGAGATTAGCTCAACGTCCTCCGCTACTTCACTTAAGTTACTAGCTGATCCTCCATTTAAGTAGAATACTTTGATTCCATATTCATTGAAGAAGTCGAGTAACTTAATGTGGGCCCCCTTATCAGCTAGCACTAAGTCTGGGTTTAAGCTAAGTATTTTCTCAGCATCTATGGCTGACCACCAATATCCACCGACGTTAACTACCCTCCTGGACTTTAGGAAGCTACTTATGTTCATGAAGTTATTGTTGTAGGATATATCGTCAACTCCTATAATGAATTCCCCGAGGCCTAACATGAACATTGCTTCAGTAATTGATGGAGCTAGAGACACTACTCTGCTAGGAGCTGTACTGAACTCAATTACTCGTCCAGCCTTATCGCTTAACGTAACAACTTCATATACTGGTTTAGTCAATGGTGTAATCAGTGTAGTTGTCACAGTACTGGTCTCAGTTATAGTTGTAGTGTAAACAGGTGCTACTACAACTCCAGTATATGGGATTAATAGCCCTATTGCAATGCCCGCAATTAATGTAAGAGCTAATAATGCTATTTGAGTGTATCTCATATGTGGCTACCCTAGCCATATTATAGAGCGCTACTTAATAAATCTTCTCATAGAATTTGAGAGACGATCATATAGATCTTTTGGAAGACCGCATTGATAGTATAGGGCTTCTAACTCCATTGGGTGAAGTTTAGCGACTATTATAAGGCTTTGCGGCAATGGAGCATTGCTATAATCTTTTAGCTTCTCCAAAAGATCTGCTTTTATAAACTGATCTAATGTCCCTAATCCAGCCACTAATACCCCTATCATTCCTTCTAGATTTCTCGTGCCTCTACAGTGCTGCTCTAAGGTTAAGAGTACATCAACTGCTTCATTAATTCTCATCACTAAGCCTTCTTCAAGCTTTAAGTCAAAGAGGAGGAGTGTGTGTAAACCTCTTGAGTAATTGTCGTAAATTACATCAATTATACTGCAAGGCATTGAACCCCTTGGATACACTAGTGTAATCATTTTTCCAAACTTATATGCTTGAAGCCCAGTTGAGCTGGGAGCCATTGAGTATACGCTTACTCCATGAATTACTTCAACTCTTACACCAGCTTTAAGTGCTTCAATTCTTATAGCGTCGTGAGTTGTAGCTATAAATGGATCTCCTGGAACTAGCAGTGCAATGCTTTTCTCCCTGGCTACTTCAATGAGTCTACATATGGATTCTCCTTCAAGCCCCTCTCTAGGAACTACAGTTATTTCAACAGGCCTATGCCCTATGGCTTTCCTAAGCTCTTCAATACTGAAATCGGGCACAATGCTTGTATAGGAATCAACTATTATTAAGTCGGCTTTGGATAAAGCTTCAATAGCTTTAAGCGATAGGTACTTAAGTGAAGGCCCCATTCCCACAAAGTATATTGGCATAGCTCTATTCCCAGCATCAATTCTCTTGCTGAACTAATAATCTTCAATGAGCGCTGTATAGCTATTTAAGGAAGAGTAATGTAATAAAGTTCCAGAGTTTCACTAATTAACTGGAACAGTGCAACTTATACATTCACACGCCCCCTTTTAAGGGCTGGAACTAAGTTAATTCTGCTGGAGAGGTGATGTGCTGTGAGTAAGTTGAGTTGGAAGCCCCTTAGTTCACTTGCCTTAATAGTGCTTGTAGCGCTCTCTACGCTAATAGCTACATTCAATGTAGTTAGTGCTGAAGGCAATGATGAAGCCGTTGATGACTATTTAACAGTGCACTACTTGAACGATACTTATGCCTCTAGAGATCTAGCAACTCTTGGGAACATATCGTTTGATCAGCTTCTAGACTTATATTATATCGTTGGCAATGTCACTAAGCCCGTGACTTCATGGGGCATTGAACATAATTCCACCATTGCACTCAATATAGTTAATAGAAGTGAGTGGTTCTATAGTAAAGCTCTTGAGTGCTTAGGTAGTAATGATAGAATGGCTAAGGCAATGATATTGCTCTCTACTTTAACTCTAACTAGGTCGCCAGCCATAGCTCATGAAGTAATGGCTAAAACTCTTAGGAGATCTCTTAGCGAGGCAGGTAATGTGACTCTAGAAGTAGTCAATAATGTGACTGAGTTAACTAATGAATTTAGAGAACTATTAACTAATGCTTTAAACTATGCGTTAGGAGCAAATGCATCTATACCCATACTTGTAGAAGCATTGATAGCTGAAGGAGACTATAGACTTGAACTCTCGAGAAACTTGACGAATCTTGAGAAGTATGGAGCAGCACTCGCCATGGCTGTATCAGGCTACAATAATTACGTAAGAGCTTACGCCCTACTCATAAGATCCTTGATAGCGTGGTTCCTTAGAGAACAGCTTACTGTGAGATTCCTATGGAGCATAGGCCTAGGGCTTGATAAAGAACTACAAGTAGGTATAAGAAATAGAGTTATGGAGAGATTAGAGAACTGGGTTAGTCGAGGGATGGTTGAAAAAATAGGGGGTAGGTATAGAGTTAGAGCAAGAGTTGTGAGCAGAAATGAAGTAGAGCAAGCTATTTACAACATTATCATAGGGCGTTTAGAGAGTACGCAGCGTTTAGCAGTTGAACTGAGGAATAAGTTTGGGCATAATTGGCAGAGGGTAATTGGAGAATCAATTAGGGCTAATATAATGCAGCGCTTAGCTCATGGAGAACCCCTTGGAGATGCAGTAAATAGTGTTCTTAAAGAATTAATTAGCAGCAGTGAAGTGCAATACCAAGTAGTAATTGTTGGAAAGGGCAAGTAAAGGGTTTTCCCACTATTTTTTCTTTAAATACATCCTCGTACTTTAAGTCATTAGCGTAGAGTTCTCACAAGCTCCTAAAGCAGTTAACAGATGATCTGGTTCTTTACATAGTTTATATCTCTCTTTTTGGAATCTAGAGTATAGCATGTGGTGTAAAACCTATGAAGCAATTGCTTGCACTAGCTCTCTTAGTGTTACTGACACTGATTGGTTGCACTAAAAGCATTTATTTACAGCAAGTAAGTGGAGTTTATATAGAAATAACTGTTGACCCTGAGGCTAACTTGACTATCGTTAACATGCAGATATCTTTAACCTATGGCAACGCAGTCTTAGTTCTAAGGAGCGTAGTTGAAGGAGCTGAAAAACTCTACTTACTGAACGCCATTGATGAAAAGGGCACAGTACTGCCATTTAACGTAATTAATGCAACTACGTTTGAAGTAATGGTGTCAAACGCTAACACTGTAAACGTAACTTATATACCTTTAAATGCAGTTGAGGAGCTAGGCTACGGTGTTTACCTAATTACTATAGATCTAGAGCAATATGAGGGAGTCATTAAGAGCTGCGTCACTCGCATTCCAAGAGACTATGAAGCATTAGTAACTTCAGTGGGGAGATATAGCATTAATAAAGTAAACGATGTAATAGAAATACATCTACTAGATCCTCAGTTGTACAACATAGTTATGTTCAGTAGCTCTATAGAGCTACCAATTACACCTCCTACAACTGGTGGAAACCAAGTAGCTCCATTGCTTAACAAAACTCCGCCAGCATTAATTGCTGGCTTAATAGCTGCTACAGCAGTCGTAGCTTTAATAGCCATATACTTCTTTAAGCACAAGGCATTTAAGGATGTAGTGAGCATTGAAGAAATTTCTCCAAGAGACATAGTGTCAGACGATGTAATGAAGGACATAATATATGCTATTGGCCGTGCTGGAGAAAGCGGCCTACCTCAAGTAAGGTTAGTGAAGTTGCTTGAGAAACCAAAGTCAACTATATCCAGGAAGTTGAAGAGGCTTAGCGAGAACAACTATATAGTGATCGAAAGATCTGGGAAAATCAATATCGTTAAGTTGACGAATAAAGGGTGGAGCATATATAAGTCTCTATCATCAAAGGGGGGCGCTGAGTGAACTATAGTGGGATTAAACCCATCTATGGCCAAGGCTTCTTCTACGTTAGTAGGAGCGGGGCCTTCATACAAGTAGTAGTATTCGACTACTATGATCCAGCTCATTATTACGCTGAAGTAGTATCAAACGCTACACTATTAGAGAACGAAGTTGAGGCCCTTAGAAACAACATGCAGTTCTTCTTAGATCAGGAGAAAGTTATAGTTAATGGAGAAAGAGTTAAGCCGAAAGTAATCAACGTAGAAGTAGGGCTTCGTGGATTAAAGAGAATAGCCTATGCAGCTTTCATAATTGAGTTTAAAAGCCAGTTGAAGAGCGGATTAAACATCTATGAAAACTACTATGAAGAGGAGTACGTAGGATACGACTATGTCGTTTACTGGTTTTTCCCAGAGGATTCTACAGTAACTCAAGTAGATCTAGGGGTAAGTTACAGCCTGATTAACAATAGAATATTGTTCTTTAAAGTTCCTAAAGGAACTTACATTAGAGGTTATGAAAGAATAATATTTGAAGTGAAGTAACAATGGCTAGTGGACCTCTATTAACTAGTGAGGAGTTAGAGAGGTATAGTAGGCAAATAATTCTCTTAGGTAAAGATGGTCAAGTTAAGTTAAAAAAATCTAAAGTACTTGTTGTAGGGGCAGGAGGCCTTGGCTCAACTGTACTGTACTACTTAGCTGCAGCCGGTGTTGGAAGAATCATAGTCGTTGATCGTGAGCAAGTTGAACTAAGCAATTTAAATAGGCAAATACTTTACACGTCAAGCGATATTGGGTTAAGTAAGGCTAATGTTGCATTAAGAAGGCTCAGGGAACTTAATCCAAACGTGGATGTCTTAGCCTTAAGTAGAGACTTTGATGAAGGCTTAGCTGAAGAAGTTGTACCTAAAGTGGATTTAGCCATAGATGCTCTAGATAACTGGGACACCAGGATCTTACTTAATAAAGTTTGCGTCAAGTATAGAAAGCCTTTAGTTCACGCAGGTGTTGAGGGATTCTATGGACAACTTATGGTCATAATACCTGGTGAAACAGCTTGTTTACAATGCATTATTCCAATAAAGCCTCACGAGAAGAAGCCGTTTCCAATAATAGGGCCTATTCCAGGAATACTTGGAGCTATGGAGGCTCTTGAATCAATAAAGATCCTTGTGGGACTTGGGGAAATAGCTAAGGGAAAGCTAGTTTTATTCAATGGATACAGCCTCAGCTTAGTTAATGTAAATGTAGAAAGAAACCCCAAATGCCCTGTGTGTAGCCACTTACTCCCATAGATGCTGATCTTACTAAGCCTTGAAGGAATGGGGGGTTCAGCTCTTATATAGTTTTATATCTGTTGACTTCATTGCCTCATCTCTGTTTCCCCTGCATTAGTCTTGGGTTTGCATCACCCTTAGGGGCGTTCAGGGGCACTCCACATCTTGAGTATCTCAGGGGAGAGCCTTCATCTAGAGCATCGAGCAGCTCTCGATCCCTCATCAAGGTGCATCCACGCATATCACTATAAGGTGCTTATAAATGTTTCGATCAATATCCAGATATGAAAACCGAAACAGCTACACGAGGCAGTGTAATTACTTTAGCCAAGATTGCTCTAGCACCTTTCTATACTGTTTCCACACCCTCATCTAAGGATATTGGCATGATGTTGCTGCTTTAAGCAAAAGTACAGATACTACATGGTTTATGGATTTTCCAGCCTTTAAAGGACTCCCAGTTCCTTCATTAATTCTCTAGTTGTGCTAAGTGGATCCTTAGACTTGGTTATTGCACTGCCAACAATTACTATATCAACTCCGCTTGTAACTAAGGGTTTTACAGTCCCCGGCCTTAATCCGCCGGCTACGGCTAGATGAAAGTTCGCGTTCAATTTTTTAATTTCCTCTATTTCCTTAATCATTTCTCCTGCAGTTATCCCCCTTGACACTTGCACATCTATTCCTATGTGGTAAACTATGATATTAGCGCCTAATTCTATTAATCTCTTAGAATCCCTTATGGGATCTGTGGATGTAATTAGATCTGCTGCAACATATCTTCCTCTAACACTTGCTTCAGTAATCATTGATTTGATCGTAGAATCATCTGCAGCGCTGAGTACGCTAACTATATCAGCCCCCTTATCAAAGAACATGCTTGCTTCAAGCTTACCTACATCAACAGTCTTAGTATCGGCGAATACAACTGCATTAGTCATTTTCTTTAGTAATTCTACTGCTAAAGTACCCCACGACTTAATTAATGGAGTCCCAGCCTCAATTACTAAGTGTTCTTTAGGTAAATTTGAGGAAAGCTCTAAAGCAATCTTAAGAGCTTCTGCCAGATCTATTAAGTCTAGTGCTACTTGTAGAGTGGGTCTCTTAATAACGTTCATTAATGCCACCTCTCTTAATAAAATTAGTCCCACTAGTAAATAATTTATTGGAGCCCCTAGGGAATTTTTAATGAATTAAGGAGTAACCATTAAGAGTTCCAAGGCTTATGCTAAGCGTTATTATCTATACCTCTACCTCAGCTTTCAAACAATTATCACTAGCTGCCTTCATGTAATGCAGGTGCATTAGTACCTATCGCTTAATCGCATATTTCGCCCAGTTCTTCTAAGTACTTTTTAAGTGTTAACGCAATATCTCTAGCAGATATAACTCCTTTAACTCTCCCCTCTTCATCAACTACTGGTAAGTGCCTTATTCTTCTTTCAGCTAGTATTAAGATTGCTTTAGTTAAAGCATCTTCAGTCCTTACAGTTATTGGGTTTTTAGTCATTACATCTCCAACTCTCGTAGTTAGAGGTATTCCTCCACCGACTACTTTAACAAGATCTTTTTCAGTGAATATTCCTAAAACTCTGCCCTCAGGACTAGTGACTACAACACTCCCCACTCCTTCACTATACATGAGTCTAGCTGCTTCTTCAACGGTAGCTGTTGGAAGCATTGTTACAGGAGGTCTCTTAATTAATTCTGAGACCTTAATGGAGTGATAGCTCAAGTAAATTCACCGAACTTAACCTTAGTTACAGCGCTAATATATAGCTTCAATAGTAATCGGCTCAACAGCTGTATCCTTCATTTAATACAGCTTCATGCATGTTAGGCTTCTTAAGATTTAGCAGTCATATTGTTTTATTACTTTCTTTTGTTTATTATTTTTAGTGGCCCCGCGGCTACCCGGCGGCGGCGTGGCTTAGACGCCGGGCTTAGCCCGGATGAATGAA
>Ga0209394_1000817_pt1 | contig 21445 bp, 24 predicted proteins | sample JNZ201metaG_FD_184122 | JGI IMG/M metagenome (GOLD analysis project Ga0209394, IMG submission 184122) | Hot spring microbial communities from Jinze hot spring, China to study Microbial Dark Matter (Phase II) - JNZ 20120812A (SPAdes) (version 3) ... | reverse complement strand
ATAGTCCTTAAAGCTTTGTAATATACCTCCCTTATATCCTCATCTTTTCTCCCATTATTCCTCATATAAATCTCAGTTTTATCCAGCATTTCAAAAACAGTATCATTTAATGAAAAAATTGAAGCTGGAACACCCTCCGCCATTAGGAGAGACCTAACCTCAGCTCTAAGGGTTTTATAATCTATGTTAAAGCTTACCAGAGTGCCATCTAGATCAAAGACAACTGCTTTAATCATGGCAGCTCTCCTTTTTGTTTGGAATTTCATAAGTTGACATTTTATGAAATTAAGTTTTGCTTTATAAATTTTGGATTAAGCGTGCAATATATAAGTGTCAGGTGAGCTAAGTAAATTATAGGCGATTATGAACCTTGAGGAAATCGTTAATGAGAAGCTTTGGCCTATTCTAGTTGACACCGTCCATGCCATGGTTATGTACAAGGTTCATAAGGCGTATACAAGGGATGTAATTTTGATAGAAAATCCTGAAATAACACCACAAGAGTTAGCTTCTAAACTTCAAATTCCATTAGGAGAAGCTATAGTCATACTTTATGAGCTTCGAAAAGGTCTATAGGGAATTATTACTTCGCTATTATACCTAGATGTTATGCATCGTTTTCACTTGCTGATATTTTATAAGTTGATTGTGGATTATATTACCTTGTGATGGGCGCATTAGTAAAGAGTAGGATTTCATGTAAGATATGGTTGGAATATAATGGTAAGCCGTTAATAGGGAAGGGCGGCGCTGAAATTTTAGAGAAAATAGGGGAATACCACTCCATATCAAAGGTGGCAATGGAGCTCGGCATGTCATATCGCTATGTATGGAGCTACCTGAAGCGTATAGAAAAAACCCTTGGAGAGCCTGTCGTTAAAACTTATAGGGGTGGCAGGGCAGGTGGAGGCGGAGCTGAACTCACAGAACTTGGTAGGCAACTGCTAATGGAGTATAAACGTGTAGAAAAATTGTTGGAAACGATTCTCTCAGAAAAATAAAGTTTACCCCGCCTTCTCTGAACTTTAAATTTATCATGATGTTGAATCATCATTTACATGTGTTGTTATGGAGGATGGGAAATGTTGATTAAGGCTAGAATGCTGGTAATATCCATCATCCTAGTGCTATTTGCATCAACGTTGTATTTAGGCTATGAGAATAATTTGCTTCGAGCTGAAAATTCTAAGCTTTGCTCCAACTTAGAGAACTTAAGGGAAATTTATTCAAGTCTAGAGGAGGAGTGTAAGCTTCTTAACGCAACCTTGCAGGCCGTTATGATTGATTATGAAGCATCTTCTACAAAATATTATGAGCTTGAGCATAACTATACAATGCTTCAGAGCGAATACAGGCAAATTCTCTCTAAATATGTAGAGTTGAACTTTGCGTATGCTGTGCTCAACAATACATATCAGCTTCTTCTAAAGAATTTCACAATGATTCAGGATAAAGTTGCTCAGTATGAGGCTATTGTAGGCTGTTATGAGCAATTAGCGGTAAACTATACCCTGCTCAAGAGTGAGTATGGCCGTATTCTTCAAGAATATGAACAATTATATAAGGCTCTTTATGAGCCTCTAACAAGGGAGGAAAAGAAAACTCCGACAATAAATGAGTTGAAGGAGTGGCTTGCCCAAGATAAAACCAATGAATTAGCCTATAGTGTCCCTGACTTTGTCTGCGGAGACTTCGCCGTGATGCTTCATATGCATGCTAAAATGAAGGGCTGGGACATGGGGATAGTTGTCGTTATAGGAAGATTGATACCAAGTGGTAAGGAGTTTAGACACGCATTTAATGCCATCCTGTGTCAGGAGGGGCTTGTTTATGTAGAGCCTCAAAGGGATGAGGTTTTCTATGGGCCTATAATTGTCGGGGGCGTATATTATCATCCTGGGTTTGGCTTAGTAAGAGTTTATGATTTTATCGTTGTTGTGTTGTATGACGGGGACTCCTAGTGGGAGGTTATGTTTATTAAGCCACTACGTACCTATAGGCTATGTGTTCCCCAGCCGTGGGGCTTTTTCTGATTATCCGAATAATATCTCCAGGCTTTGCACCTATGGCTTTTACTGCTGGGTCTGAAGCTTTTATCTGGGGTAATTGGTAGGGCTTAATCCTGTATTGGTTAAGCACTTTCTCCCTTTCCTCTGGGGTTAAAATTTCATGCTTAGGCACTAAGACATGTTCAAAGATGTCGAAGACTGGAAAGCTTTTAGGCAATAACTCTATATTATTGTTTTTTGCTCCTTGCTTGGCGGCGTTTGTATAGCGTCCACTTGCAACTAGGATTCCCTTCTCTACGCCTATTTCCTTCATAGCCTTAGCCATTTTGTTGACGATAGGTATTCCCACGGTTTCATCTGAAACGCAGAGGATCAGAAGTCTCTGCCCCTCCTTCGTCTCCACTATATATGCTGGTCTATCATTGATTTTCTCTTTACTCACTAGTTTATAGCCTCTAAGCTTTATCAAAACCTTTGCCTTACGTTCTTCTAGGCTTTCCTCTTCTTCACTCAACATAAACCCTCGTCAATACATCGAGCTAACAAGCACTATGCCTTTAAACTTTACGCTTCATAACTTAGGTTTGCATGAGAAATTTAAAATCTTATTATTAAGTTTTCAACATATCCCCTTAGGGCTTCAGCCATCGTTTTCAAGGTTTCAGGCGGATACGGCTTTAGGCTTTTATACTCTTGGCTTAAAGTATCTCCTGGAATAAATTGCTGCAACGCATAGTTCCTAGCACCCTTTATGATTTCACATATGGATTGTAGGTCTTGCATCTCTACAAGTTTTGGTACAACCGTTGTCCTAAATTCATATTCTACACCGCTTGCTTTCAGCATCTCTACTGTATCCACTAGTTTTTTAGGGTTTTCAGCGCCAACCAGATAGTACTTCTCCATGCTAGTCTTCACATCCAAGGCGACGTAATCCGTATATGGTAAGCATTGTTCCAGGATTTCAGGGTTAAACCCGTTAGTATCAAGCTTAACAGCGAAGCCTTGCTCTTTAAGCTTTTTAAGAAAGCTGGGGAGCTCTTTATAAATGGTTGGTTCACCGCCTGTAACTACGACAGCATCTACATATTTCTTTCTCTCCATAAGTATTTGTAGGGCTGCGGCTTCTGTTAGAAATGGCGGCTTCGGATCCAATACTATGCGCCAGTTATAGCAATAGGGGCATCTAAGGTTACATCCTGGAACAAATAGGACAGAGGCAACTTTATCAGGGTAGTCGATTAAGCTTGTTTTCTGTAGACCGCTAAACTTCATAATTCTTCACCTACTCGCTTAAAGGAGTCCCTGGAATTGTAACCGTTTTTTCGAAGGTTCTGCGTATGGCGAATTCAGCTTGCTTTCCATCATTCCACTGGTCCACTGGCCTAAGGTAGCCGACGACGCGTGAATAAACCTCACAGCTAGCCCCACAGTTTGGACATTGTTTATGCTCCCCTTTCAAGTATCCATGCGTTGGACATATGCTGAAGGTTGGAGTTAAAGTGAAGTATGGTATGTGGAAATTCCATGAAACTTTTTTAATAAGCTCGGCGGCAGCCTTCCATGAGGGAAGTCTCTCGCCGAGGTATATGTGGAACACTGTTCCACCGGTGTAGAGTGGCTGAAGTTTATCCTGATGCTCTAATGCTTCAAAGAGATCTATTTCGTAATCTACTGGAAGCTGTGTTGAGTTTGTGTAGAATGGCTCAGCGCCTCTGCCAAGATGTTTTTCATTTGCCACTATAATATCTGGGTACTTACGCTTATCTATGCGGGCAAGCCTGTAGCTGGCCCCCTCTGCAGGTGTTGCTTCAAGATTATAAATATTGCCTGTTTCCTCTTGGAAGTCGGCTAACTTTTCACGCATAAATTTTAACACTTTCACAGCGAATTCTAAACCCTCTGGAGTTGCTATGCTATAGCCAAAGAGGTTAAGCAATGCTTCATTCATGCCAACTATTCCTATTGTTGAGAAGTGGTTTTTCCAGTAGCTTCCAAAGATTTCCTTCACGCCTCTTAAGTAACGTTTCGAGTATGGGTAGAGACCCTTCTCAGTGAATCTCTCCAGGACTTTACGCTTTATCTCTAAGCTATCTTTAGCTAACTCCATTAAGGCTTCAAGTCTTTCAAAAAATTCATCCTCATTTTTAGATAAGTATCCTATCCTGGGGAGGTTTATGGTTACTACACCTATGCTTCCAGTAAGCGGATTAGCTCCGAAGAATCCGCCTCCCCGTTTACGTAGCTCTCGATTATCTATTCTCAGGCGGCAACACATGCTTCTTACGTCTTCAGGCTTCATATCGCTGTTAATGAAGTTTGAGAAGTATGGAGCGCCATATTTGGCTGCTATCTCAAATACTTCTTTAGCTACTGGAGACTCCCATTCAAAATCCTTGGTTATGTTGTAGGTGGGTATTGGGAAGGTGAACACCCTTCCCTTAGCATCACCTCTCCCTAAAACCCTTGCGAAGGCGATGTTAAACATCTCCATCTCCTTGTCTAGGCTTCCATATGTTTCATCCATGATTCTTCCGCCAACTATGATAGGCTCGTCTTCCATGAATTCTGGAACCTTAAGGTCTAGGGTGACATTTGTGAAAGGTGTCTGAAAGCCTACTCTAGTGGGTACATTCATGTTGAAAAAGAACTCCTGTAAAGCCTGCTCCACTTCCCTTTGGCCAAGTCCATCATAGCGTATAAATGGGGCTAAGTAAGTGTCGAAGTTGGAGAAGGCTTGGGCGCCGGCGGCTTCTCCTTGTAGTGTATAGAAGAAGTTTACAACCTGCCCTAGGGCTGTTCTAAAGTGTTTAGCTGGAGTGCTTTCAATTTTCCCCGGTACGCCTCCAAAGCCTGACGTTAGTAGATCCTTAATGTCCCAGCCTACGCAATATGGTCCTAAAACGCCTAAGTCATGGATGTGTATGTCCCCGGAGAAGTGGGCTTCAGCAATATTTGGCGGATATATTCGCGTTATCCAGTATCTGGCGACAACTGTTGAGGATAGGTAATTGTTTAAGCCCTGTAGCGAGTAACTCATGTTTGAATTTTCCTTAACTCGCCAATCCTGCATCTCTAGGTATTGCTCAACAAGATCTGCTGAGCTTAGGAGGGCTGCAAGCTCCCTAAGGTCTTGATGCTGCTTTCTATAGAGGATGTAAGCCTTAGCTGTTCTAGCGTGGCCATTCTCTATGAGGACTTTTTCAACAATATCTTGAATTTCCTCCACTGTGGGTACGCCGTCTTCTCCAAATCTCTTTTTAAGCTCAGCTACTACTTGATCACTTAATTTCTTAGCTAATTCACGATCTTTTCCACCTACAGCTTTAGCTGCTTTCCAAATAGCATTTGTTATACGTTCTTGATCAAATGGTTCTAATCTACCATCCCTTTTCCTTACATACTTCATTATTCCTTCACCTCTTGAAGCACGCGACGGAAGTCTTCAGGCTCCTCAAACCTGCGGTAAACAGATGCAAACCTAATGTAGGCCACTCGGTCAAGGCTCTTCAGGTACTTCATTACTAGATCTCCAATCTCTTGGGATGAAACTACGTCCTTGCCCATTTGCATAAGCTCTTGCCTAACCTTCTCAGCAAGTTCGCGAATTTGCTCTAGTGTTACTGGCCTTTTCTCGCATGCCTTCTGTAGACCTCTTATTATCTTATTTATGTCGAAACGCTCCAGCCTTCCATCCTTCTTTCTAACCATGAGCTCTATGGTCTCTATGTACTCGTAGGTTGTGAACCTTTTTCCACAGTTGAGGCACTCTTTTCGCCTTCTTATAGTATTTCCCGCAGACTCTCTCGTTTCAAGAGTTTTTATATTTCCTGACCCGCAGTATGGGCACCTCATAGCCTGACCGTCGCGTGCTTACATATAGTGTTTCAATTTTCCTAAAAACACTAATTATAGCGTATCATTTTAGCTTTATAGCATGAAAAAATAAAAGGAATCAGTTAATAACTCCTAAAGTATACAGGAAAAAGTATCCTTCCCCTCATGGAAACTACTTAAAAAATAAATCATTCATTTCGTATATCGCCGATAGCTCTTTTCTATTCCCTTAAAACATTTTTTATAGACTTTAGTGTTTTAGAGGGCCTAATTTTTAGCGTTGGAAAACGAAAGATTGAAAAGCTATACCTAATTTTTATCAGCGCCCTATGTTCTTTCAGCTTTAAGTTCTTCTATACGGGTTTTAATAAATTCTGCTACTTTCTCTTCGCTATATCTTCGTTCCTCCTCCTGTTTCTTAAGCTGTTCTTTGATTGTAGCTAGTACCCTCTCTACGTCGAAGGGCTTGACAATGTATGCATCTGCCCCTCTATTAACTGCTTCAATAGCATTATTTAGCGTGGGGTACCCTGTGACAATTATCTTCCGCATCTTTGGCGTGGTGTTTCTGATTTTCAGTAGGAGGTCTATTCCCTCCATGTCGGGGAGCCTAATGTCGATGAGGAGTATATTATAGAATTTTTCGTTAGTTTTTTCAATAGCTTCTTTAGCTGTTCCAGCTGTCTCCACCATGTAGCCTTCATCTTCCAAGATGGTTTTTAAGGCTTCTCTGATGCTTTCATCGTCATCGATAATGAGGATTCTGGCATTTCCACCCATAACCTATCACCTCCTTTTTCCTTCTTAATTCTAGGGGTAACTGGGACTTTAATAGTGAAGGTTGTTCCCTTTCCTAAAGTGCTTTTAACACTTATGGAGCCCCCATGGGCTTCTACAAAACGCTTACATATGGGTAGGCCAAATCCCATGCCCTTAGCCTTTGTCGTGAATAGGGGGCTCCAAAGGTTCCTTAAAACTTCTTCATTCATCCCTATGCCTGTGTCGGATACCGTGAATATGACTTCATCACCTTTTTCTCTGCATCTAATAGTTAGAGTTCCCCCATTTGGCATTGCATCAATAGCATTCCTAATAAGATTTATGAAAACTCGCTTCATTTTTTCCTGATCCACTACAATCTTGATGGTGCTTTTTACAGCGTTTATTAAGCGAATATTCGCAGGTATCTCGGTAAGGGATAATGATTCCTCAATTAGCTTTTTAGGGGTTGTCTCTGTTAAATCGAGCTTCAACTCCCTTGAGTAATCTAATAAGTCACTTACTATCTTATTGGCATAGGCTATATTTTTCTCTATAAGTTCAATCATGGATTTAATTTTTTCATCAGTTTGGGTTAAACGCTTCTTAAGGTAATATGTGGCTGCTGAAATGCTTGTCAAGGGGTTACGTAAATCATGGCCAACCATACCGGCTAACTCTCCTATAACAGCAAGCCTCTGAGCTTTCAATAGCTTATCCTGAACCTCCAGTATGGTTTTCGTCCTCTCCTCAACCTTTTGTTCAAGTTTTTCAGCATAGTTTTCAAGCTCTATGCTGGTCCTCTTCAAGTCCTCTATCAATTTGGCATTTTCTATAGCCACCGCCGCATGGCGTAGAAAAAGCTCAAGAGGTATGAGCTCCTCCCGCGTGGGCATTTTCCCGCTTATAGGTTCCCGCAAGCTTATAAATCCTATAATTTTCCCATTTGGTGTATGAAGTGGGGCTATCATCCAGTCTGCATCATAGCCCTGAATGAGCTTGCCGCCGTATATGTACTTCATAATCCAAGGATTATTCCATGGAATATGATAGAAGTCGCCCATCCTATATGCTTCAAACTCTTGACTTAACAACTCATCCCATGCCTCTCTTGGTATCCCTTTACTCGCTGGTAGACCCTTTTCCTCTTTTGTGAGGCCTGCTGTTACAAGTATCCGCTTTTCAGAGGCTTCATCCCTAATGCATACAGCGACCTTACGCCACCCAAATTTTTGCACTGCCTTGACAATTATTCTAAGCCTCTTCCTCAAGCTTGGAGTTTGCATAATCTTCGCGGAGCTTCTTATAAGGTATTCTAGCCTCCTAGATAAGAGAACAAGGCTCTCTCTCCTCTTAATGTTGCTTATAGCTATGGCTACATATGTAGCTAAAATCTCAAGCTTCTTTACATCGTCTTCGTCAAATGCTTCACTTTTTCGACTCTCAACATTTAAAACTCCTAAAACCTTATTCCCAATTTTAATAGGAACAGCAAGTTCAGATTTAGCGTCAAGAACTCCCCCTTGAACATATAGGGGCTCATTCTGTACATCTGGTATGTAAATAGTATTCCCGGATTTAGCAGCTTTAACAGTTACTCCCTTTTCCCCATTTAGCGGTAGCTCAAGCTTAACTTGCTTATCCACTCCTCGAGAAGCTACTAGCTTTAGCTTATTGTCTTCTATTAGCATGATGCTTACATGTTTAAATCCCAGTATTTTGGTAGCTGCATTCAATGTTAAGTTTATAACTTCCTTTAGACTTTTGGCATTAACTAAACTCCTGCCATAAGCATTTACTTCAGCAATGCTTTCACGTTTCTGGAGGTTGCTTATGGCTATAGCTGCATGAGAAGCTAAAATCTCTAGAAGCTTTCTATCGCCCTCATTAAAGGCTGCAAGCTTTCCACTTTCAACATTTATTACACCCACCACCTTGTTTCCAGCCTTCATTGGAACAGCTAGCTCTGAAAGCATGCCCTCTTTTGCTTCAACGTAGGCTTTTTCCTTTCTAACGTCGGGAATGATTATGGGCTCGCCTCGCCTAGCAGCTATAACAACAACTCCCTTATCACCATCAATAGGTAAAACAAGATCCATCAGCTTTCCATATCCCCGTTGCGCCACCATGCGAAGGTTCTTCTCTTCAACTATGAATATTGAGGCGTATTCAAAGCCTAGAATTCTCTCTATAGCATTAAGCGTTAAATTGTAAACTTCTCCAAGGGACTGAGCCATATTAAGTTTTTGAGCATATTTATCAAGCTCTGAGAGTTTCTTTTCAAAGCTCCTCCTTTCAGCCTCAAGCTTCTTTTTCTCAGTAACATCTATAGCTTGAGCTACAACCCTCATTCTTCCATAGGGGTCTGAGAAGACCTTAGCTTTTACTTCAACATCTCTAATCTTTCCATCTTTTCCAACAACCTTAAGCTCATTGCGTACAGTAATTGGCCTTTTTCTCCATGGTGCATCTTCAGATAGGAACCTTCTTAGTGCTTCATCTGTAAATTGAGCTCTACTTTCTTCAGCTAAAATGGTTCTGAAATCCCTTCCAGCAAGCTCCTCCTTATGATATCCAAGGGCATTGGCGAGGACTGTGTTCGCATAAACTATTTCAAAGTTCTCGTTTATTACTGCTATGCCTGTGTAAGCATTTTCTAAAACAGAGCGGAGAAGCTCCTCCCTTTCCTGGCTTTTCTTTTCAGCAAGCCTGTTTTCTGTGATGTCTCTGCTAACCCCAATTATGCCAATTATCTCGCCGCTCTCGCCATATATTGGCGCTTTAATAGTTTCGAAAATCCTCTGCTTACCCTCCCTGTCTATGGTGTATTCTTCCGAGCGTATTACGTCCCCCTCTTTAAGGACTTTCTCATCACTTGCCCTGCATTGAGCAGCAAGGTCTGCTGGTAGAATTTCTTCATCCCTCTTTCCAATAATTTCCTCCTTCCTTAAACCTACAAATCTTTCATAAGCATCATTAACCATAATATTTCGGCGCTCGCAATCCTTTATGTAGATGATGTCGGGAAGAGCCTTCAGGAGGGCTTGAAGTTTTTCACAAGCATATTTAAGCTCTTGTTCCATAGCGTTCATTGGCTTTACTCACCTTTTAAATTACTCAATTTTTCAACAGCTTCTTCAAGACTTAGGTCAGCCGCTTTTTTTAGGCCTATTTTATTGCAAATTTTTTCTAGGATAATTTGCTCAAGGAAGATTGCTCCCGGCCCAAAAATCACCCTTAATGCATCTGTAAATTCTTTAATGTTAAATGAGGCATCTTCTATCTTAATTTCAAAAGTGTTTTTCATATGAAACATTATAGCCCTTTTACCTGACTCCCCTAGCACTGATAAACCTTCCTCTACAGCCTCTTGGAGGATTTTTCTCAGCTTCTCATGGTTCATGAATCGTCTCCTAAGTATCAAGTATCACTAAACAATATCTAGGAAATTTATTAATCCCTTACGAATCTAGAATAAGATTTTATGATTCCTCTGAAATCTTGTTTCTTGCAATTTTGAGGTAATTCTTAAAGGTGAAGGTTTCTCCTTCCTTCCACTCTATGCTTTCTCCAATTTCCTCATAAAGGTTTTTTATAATTAACATTTCAAGGAATCTGGCGCCTATGCCAAAGATTTTCTCTATGGCTTCAGCGAATTCGTCTATGCGTTTTGGAATAGTTTCTTTTGGAATTTTGAAAGTGTTTTCTAGGTGATAGTAGATGGCGTCCTTAACTGATTGGCCGAGGGAGTTTAAGGTTTTATCTAATGCTTTAAGTAGTAATGTGTCAAAGTCTTTTTTAGCCAAGGTTTTCCCCATTCATTTGTGTTAATGAAGCTAGCGATGTAGGCGATATATTAAGTTTGTTGTCTAATATTTGAATGGCCTAAGTTAATTTTAAGTGGAAATTCTGGTTAAATTATTGAAACCTAGGGCTGCCCTATTGCTTGCTGTTTGATAGCGTTAGTATATAGTCTGCGGTGTCTGCGCATATGTCTGCTGCATGCTCTATGAATTCTATTAGGTCGTCAATTATCACCATGGCGCCCATGTTGATTTCATCGCTGTAGGTTATGAGTAGCTTCTTTGTCTCTAAGTATTCTCCATCTAGTGTTTGTTCAATTTCAGCGACTTTTAATGAGTATTTAATGGCTTCCTCTGGCTCTGCAGCTATTCTTTCAATACTCTGTTTAAGGGTTGAAGCACATTCAACAAGTTTTTCAGTCATTTTAGCTACTTTTTCAATTATTTCCTTCGGGATTTTTGACTCTCTTAGGATTTTTAGGCATCGAGCTGCATCCTTAACGTGATCTGCTAGAGTATCAAGCCTCTTAACTAGGTGGAGGATGTCTTCACGGTATTCTGCTACTAGCGCTACACCCTTTGACATTTCAGTAAATACTTCCCGCCTAAGTTTATCAACTTCCTCCTCTGTTTCAAATAATGTTTCAATATGCTTCTGCATTTCATTGATTTCTCCACGCTGCAGGCTTTGCATAGCCTTATCTAAGTGTCTAACGGTGCCTAGGGCTTTTTCTATTTGTTCTTGAGCTAGCTCTAGAGCTTTGTTTCTTCGACGCCTTTCAAACCATGTGTAGCTTTTTTCTCCCATTTTTCCACCTTAAGAGATTTTATCAAGGATAACTTTTTTACCCGTCACGATATAAACGATTGACTCGCAAACGTAAGTAGCGTGGTCTGCTATTCTTTCAAGGTATCTGGCGATAAGCACTCCCGCTATCATGCATTTTCCAGGCATTTTTACATCTCCGCTTAGTTTATCAATAAAGGCTTCATACATTCCATCCACTTCAATTTCGGTTTCAGCTATTTTCTCTGCAAGCTTCGCATCATGGCTTTTTAGGGCTTTAACGCTTGTTCTAACCATTTTAAGGGTTTTTTCACTCATTTCTCCTATTTTATCTAAAATGAATCCTCCACAGTCTTTTATGAATCCAAGTTTTCTATTGGCTTGTGATATGTCTAGGGCGTATCTTCCAAAACGTGTAAAGTCATAGGCGATTTTCATATAGGAGTTTATTGTTCTAAGATCTGAAGCCACTGGCTGAAATCTTGCAATAAGCTCAAAGGCTTTATCCTCAACTTCCTCAGCCATCATGCTTAAGGCATCTGAGAGCTCTCGAATTCTGCTATAGGCGTCTACTCCCCTAAAGCTTTCATCAATAGCCTCTAAAACCGCCTGGTATGCAATTTCCCCCATTTTACATAGTATTGCTGCGAGATCCTCTAAACCCCTATCCATCATTCTACTCATTTACCCAAACTCTCCTGTTATGTATCTTTCAGTAAGCTCATTCCTAGGATTCTCAAAAACGTCCCTTGTTCGGCCATACTCTATAAGCTGGCCAAGGTATAGGAAGGCTACATAGTCCGAGACTCTGGCTGCCTGTTGCACGTTATGAGTTACAATTATAACCGTGTATTTCTCCGCCAGCTTCCTCATTAACTCCTCTATTTTAGCCGTAGCTATGGGGTCTAAGGCGCTGCAGGGCTCATCCATAAGGATTATTTCAGGGTTTACGGCTAAAGCTCTAGCTATGCAGAGGCGTTGCTGTTGCCCTCCTGAAAGGCTTAAAGCATTATCATTAAGCCTATCCTTTACCTCGTCCCAGAGGGCTGCCTCCCTTAGGCTTCTCTCAACAATTTTTGGGATTTGATCCTCCTTAGCCAGCTTATGAATCCTTAAGCCATAAGCTATATTCTCAAATATTGATTTAGGAAATGGGTTTGGCTTCTGGAAAACCATGCCAACTTTCCTTCTAAGCTCATATACGTCAGTATTTCCATCGTAAATATTTTGGCCATCAATTATAACCTCGCCTGTTGTTCGACATGGACCCGCAATCTCATTCATTCTGTTTATAGCCCTTAAGAGGGTTGTTTTTCCACAGCCTGATGGCCCCATTATAGCGGTTACAGCGTTTTCCCTTATCTGGAGGTTTATATCCTTCAAGATGTGACACGTCCCAAACCATACGTTAAGGTTTCTAATATCTACCTTAACCATAACTGTCTTCTCCTATAGTAAACCCTGAAGGTTATGGCTGCAGCTGCGAAAATAACCACTATCATGAATAGGATTAGGGCTATTCCAAAAACTCTTTCAGGCGCCTCTCCTAAAGCAACAATCTTCACATAGAGGTTGAAGGCTAAGGCCATGATGGGCTCCAGTGGGGATTTAGGGAGACCCCTCGTCACTAGGACGCAGGACGTAAAGAGGATGGCGGCGGTTTCTCCAGCTACCCTAGCTATGCCTAGAAGGATGCTTGTGATAATTCCTGGAGCAGCTGCTGGAAGCGTTATAGAAGTTATAGCCTTCCACTTAGGAGCCCCCAGCGCCAGAGCTGCTTCTTGAAAGGATTTCGGAACCATTTTTATAGCTTCCTCTGAACCCCTAATAACTATTGGAAGCATCATTAATGTAAGCGTTAGCCATCCTGCAGCTAAGCTTATTCCAAGCCCAAGCTGGCGGCAGAAGAAGGTATATCCAAAAAGCCCAATAACTATGGAGGGAACCCCCGCTAGGTTGTTTATGGCTTGATCTATTACGCGGGTTAACCTCCCTCTTGGAGCATACTCCACAAGATATATGGCTGCCAGCAAGCCTATAGGCCCCGCTATTCCAGCAGATCCAACAAGGAGGTATAGGGTTCCAATAATCATCTCAAAATATCCGCCCTGTAGGGCGCTTTTTGTAAGATGCTCAAGTTTTATTGTTCCCAAGCCTGAGAGGAGGATGGCTGCTATGGTAGCGAAGGCTGCAACGCATAGGGCTGTGGCTAAGCCAAAAATTGTGAAGATTATCTTCTCCTTTATTCTAGCAGCCTTCATCAACCAGCCCCCCTAATTTTTGCTTTTTCCCTTGTTACAACTACGTCCGCAAGGGTGTTTACGATGAATGCTATAATGAATAGGATTAGCCCCAATCCGAAGAGGGCGCTGTATTCAAGGCTTCCAACAGCAGCTTCCCCCATTTGCATGGCTATGGCAGCTGTTAGCGTGTAGACTGGCGAAAGGATGTTCCATGGTGGTGATGGTATTATGGCGGTGTTTCCAGCCACCATGAGGACGGCCACGGTTTCCCCTATAGCCCTCCCGAAGCCTAGGAGTATGCTGGCTAGAATTCCAGACTTGGAGGCTGGGAGGACAATGCCCTTTATCATCTGCCATCTAGTGGCTCCAAGGGCTAGAGCTGCCTCTTTATACTCCTTTGGAACTGCTGCTATAGTTTCTCCAGCCACTCCTACAATGGTTGGGGTGCTCATGATTGCCAATGTAATAGAGGCTGTTAAAGCCACTGTTCCCGTTGACAGCCCGAAGAGGGATGCTATTCTAGGCGCTATAAAAAGTAGCCCTATGAAGCCGTAAATAACGGATGGTATGGATGCTAAAAGCTCAATTATGGATTTAATGGGATCCCTAAGCGGGTGGGGTAAAATTTCTGATATAAAGATGGAGGATGCGACTCCAATGGGGATTGCAATAGCTAAAGCTACGAATACGACGATAATGGATCCGTAAATAAGTGGAAGCCCGCCGTAGCGTCCAGCGTTAGTGTCCCAAACTGCTCCAATAATTAATTCAGCTCCAAGATTGAGGAAGGCTTGGCTTCCCTCCCTAACTATGAAGATCAGCATTAAAAAGAGGAGGATTATAGCGGAGGATGCACATATAAAAGCAGGGGCTCCCAGCGGCTCAGCTCTTAAGGATTTCAAAAAAATTGTTGTTTCTTTCAGTTTTTTCAGCATTTTTATCCCAAACTTATGAGGCTGGGTAGAGATATGGCAGTTTAAGGTATCCATATCGCTCAACTATCTGCTGGCCCTCTCTGCTCCTAACGAAGTCTATGAATCTATCAACTAGGGAGCCGCTTTCAGGCTGACCCCTAGTTACCAAGTAGAGGTATCTGGACATGGGGTACTCCCCACTTGTTATGGTTTTAATTGTTGGAGTTATGTATGGTTTTCCCTGCTCCTTCGCTATGGGTATGGCATAAACTTTATCGCTTAGGAATCCGTACCCTATGTATCCTATTGAGTATGGGGTTGTTTCAATCTTATTTCTCACCGCTGGATTACTGGGTTGAACGCTGGCTTTGGATGTGACTTCGTATCCCCAAGGCTTCATAGTGAATTCCTCAAAGGTTCCCCTTGTGCCTGAACCTGGCTCCCTCACTACGACAATTATCTCCTTATGGGGTAGTCCAGGTTTAACTTCATCCCAATATGTGTATTCTCCTGCAAAAATTTTTCCCACTTCTTGTAGAGTTAACTCTAATGGATGGCTAGCATTGGCTACTGATGGATGTACTACAACGCATATGGCGTCTATGGCTATTGGATGCAGCCACAAGTCTACACCCTTCTTCTTAGCATTTTCGATTTCCTTTTCATTTGGTTCCCTTGAGGCTGCTCCAATATCTATTACGCCGTCGATGATGTTGCTGTAGCCAACTCCTGTGCCCCCTCCCTGGACGGTTATGGTTAACCCTGGATGCATCTTCATTAACTCAATAGCGCAGGCGTTAACTATTGGCAGAACCGTTGTTGATCCAGCTATGGTTATGCTTCCAGTTTGCCATGAGGCTTCTCCGCCATCTGTTTGAGGCGTTGTCGTGTTAGCGCCTATCATGTATCCAGCTGCGAAGCTGATTATTATGAGGATTAGCGTCAGCATAGCTCCTATTTTTGAAAGCCCCTTCATGCCTTTACTAACCATTCATCAACCTCCTTCATTTTTATGTTCTATTTTTGTTGGAAAATGCTATATTGCTTATCCGAATAAACTCTATAGATGAATTTAAACTATATAGTGTGGCGGCGTTTATGGCTGAATCCCCTCGAGAGGTTAGGAAAATCCAGTTTACTGGCAAATCTACCTTTATAGTTTCCCTGCCTAAGCGTTGGGTAACCCGCATGGGGCTTGGGGCTGGAAGCCGCTTAATAATTATGGAGCAGGGTGAATCCCTAATTTTAACGCCTGAAGGTGTCGGTAGGGTTATTGCTGAACCTATTGAGGCGATTATACGCGTTTCCGCCTCAGATAGCCCTGATAAAGTTGTTAGGGAAATCATCTCGCTTTACTTAGTGGGCTATAATTATATAAGTGTGAGGGCTTTAGATGGCTGCATAAATACTGTTCATAGAAATGCTGTAAAGGAGCTTGTTCGTAAGAAGCTTGTTGGCGTTGAAATTGTTTCCGAGTCTCCAGGGGAGGTGAAGCTTCAGGTTCTTATAAGCTATCCAGAGCTTTCTGTTGAAGCTGCCCTTAGGCGAATGTGCTTTATAGCCTCCTCAATGCATGGTGAGGTTTTAGAGGCGCTGAAGGCCATGGATAAGAGGCTTGCTCGAGAGGTGATTGAGCTTGATGATGAAGTTGATAGATTTGGGCTGTACATAATACGCCAGCTTAAGGCTGCTGTGCAGGATGCTAAAATCCTTAGGGATGTAGGCCTCTCAAGCCCTAGAGACTGCCTAGGCTACAGGGTTATTGTAAAGTTTGTGGAGCGTATTGCTGATCATGCTGTTAAAATTGCTGAAAATCTTCAGGGCATGGAGGAGGGGCTTGGAGAAGCTGTTACCCATAAGTTTGAGGAGATAAGCAATTTTGTGAGGGCTATTTTTCAAGATGCTATAACAGCCCTCTTTAAGGGCGACTACTTATCTGCTGAGGCTGTGATCGCTAAGTCTAAGGCTATAGCCCAGCTGGAGGATGAAGCCTTAAAGCTTGCTCAGAGGGATGGCGTTAAAAGCATGGCTGCCATTAGGATGATGCTTGAAAGCTTAAGGCGGGCTGCTGAATATGCAGGCGACATAGCTGAGGTGGTTCTGAACCTAAATATTCATAAAGTCGTTGCCTCCGTTAATGCCTGAGTAGGAATGCTACAGCTTTTTTGCCGCAACTTATATAAGCGTGGGTTGGGTAGCCCTTTAGGATGCATATGAATTCTTTGAGAATTAAGTGGCAGCGGCTTGTTTCTGGCGGGGAAACTTGTTCGAGGTGTGATTTAACCGGTAGGGAGCTTGAAAGGGCTGTTAATATTCTTAGGAGGGCTCTTAAGCCCCTTGGTTTAGAGGTCACTTTGGAGAAGGTTGAGCTTTCTATGGATGAGTTTGTGAAGAGCCCCCTTGAATCTAATAAGATTCTGATTAATGATCGCCCCCTAGAGGATTGGCTTGGGGGAGAGGTTGGTCAAAGCCCATGTTGTGGCGTATGCGGTCCCCATGATTGTAGAACCATTAAGCTGGATGGGAGAATTTATGAGGCTATTACTGCTGACTTAATAGTTGAAGCTGGGCTTGCTGCTGCTTCAAAGCTTTTAAGCTCCCGTGGAGGGTGTAGCTGTAGCGGATCCTCAGGAAGTTGTCGCCGTTAACCCTCTTTTAGAGGGTTCTCCCGTTTTTGTTGGCAAAAATCTAATTAGATTAATTTGAGAGCCTACTCTTGGCGATGAATCGCTTATGCTTCTTTGCTACAACCTCCATAGGGGTTGAGGATGTAGCAGCTGAGGAGGTTAGGAGCTTAATTGGCTCAGATGTGAAGCTTGAGGTGGGGCGCGTCTCCTTTAAGGGTGGAGTGGGCGACATTTACGTTTTAAATTTGAAGGCTAGGACTTTACATAAGGTTTATATTCAGCTTGTTAAGGCTGACTTTAAAACCCTTGATGACATTTATAGGGTTGCTAGAAGCCTTGATTACACCTGGATAATTGATGGTGATCAATCTTTCGCTATTAGGAGCGAGAGGATTGGAGGCCACTGCTTTACGAGCATGGATGTTTCAAGGGTTGTAGGCCAGGCTGTAATTGACTCCTATCAAGAGGCTACTGGTAGGAGGCTTAGGGTGGACCTCGAACAGCCTGACGTTGAGATCTATTGCCTTGTTAGGAATTACAGCCTCCTTATGGGTGTAAACACCACTGGCGAGTCTCTTCATAAGCGTGGCTACCGCGTTTATGATCATCCCGCAGCTCTAAAGCCAACCATCGCTGCAGCCATGTTGAAGATAAGCGGCTGGAGGCCTGGGGAATCGCTATTAGACCCCATGTGTGGCGGGGCTACAATACCTATAGAAGCTGCTTTAATGGCTAGGGGGGTCATGCCCTCCAAGTTTAGGAGTAGCTTCGCCTTCCTAAAGTTGAAGATATGTGATCTCCAAGAGTTTAAGGCTGTTAGGGATAAGCTTCTAATGGAGGAGAATTGCAGCTTTAACCCGGAAATTTACGCCATGGATAAGCTTCAAAAGCATTTAAGCGGCGGCGTTAAGAATGCTGAGGAAGCAGGGGTTAAAGACGCTATTAAGTTCAAGATTGGAGACGCTACTAAACCTGAAGAATACCCTAACGGGTTCTTCAGCCACATTATTGTAAACCCGCCCTATGGATTAAGAGCCCACCCCAAGGAGGGCGTAGGCAGGCTATATGAGGAATTTCTTAAGGCGTTAAAGGCGAAAAATCCAGGGTCAACCCTAACCATAATAACCGCAGCCTCTAAAAGGTTTAGAGAAGCTGCGGAAAAAACAAACATAACCATAATGGAGAGACGAAAAATAATGCACGGCGACCTACCAGCTGAAATATTCACCTGTAAAATATAGCCCTCAAAAGCTAGGCCCCCGAGGTATATGGTGAGCTCACGGACGATGAGGCTGAGCTCGCTAGAAGGGAGGGGGATAACTACTGGCTTTACATAGTATACGATGTGAAGAGTGGCTTACCAAAGCTCCTCAGGTTCAGGAATCCCTTAGTGACGATGAACTGGAAGGTCTTTGAGAGAGTTGAGAAGCGATATAGGCTCTGGCCTAAGGAGTAAAATACGCATATGCGTGGTGAAGTGAGCGCATGGTTGAAGTAGAGGTTTTGAGTGGGGCGAGGAGTATAGGCGGAAACTTCATTAAGTTGAAGGATGGGGATCGAACGTTAATATTTGATCAGGGTCTAAGATTCGATGTTATGGGGAGGTTTTACACAGGCTCCATAGCGCCAAAGGGCCTAAGGGAGCTCAGGGAGATAGGCGCCGTGCCCAAGGCTGAGTGGTATGATGGGGCAAACGCCATCTACATATCCCACATGCACCTAGATCATCTAGGCCTCCTCTCAAACATACCCTCAAAGGTAAAAGTGTACCTTCCAAGCCTAAGCCTATACGAAATTTTAGAGGAGAGATGGCGCGTCTCCTCAACATGGCTCTCCATGGTCCCAAGAAAATACTACGTTGAGCTTGAGGAAGTCACGGCTCTAGAGGTTGACGAAAACGATGTGATGCCTCTCCCTGTATCGCATAGCGCCTACCCAGCCTATGCTCTCCTCTATTTTGGAAGCGACGAAACGATGCTTTACACTGGGGACTTCAGAATTGAAGGCTTCCTAAGGGGAGAGGATTTCGTAAGAGTTCACGGTGGGCTAGCTATGCTTGAGTATCTAAATGAAAACAGGGACATAAAAGTCGATAGTTTAGTAATGGAGGGCACAAATCTAGGCTCTATTAGAGCTCCAATCTCGCCGAGCGATGAGGAAGCTATCTTCAGGAGGATAATACCTGCACATAGCCTCATCGTTGCGACAATACACCCTCTTGACTTAGAGTACGCCCCCTTCTTAGATAAACTTGCCTCTGAAGCTGAGAGAAGCATTTACGTCGCCTCAGAAAGCGCTGCAAAGCTCATGGAAACTGCTGCAAGCCTACAAACTAATCCAAAAGTAATCATTGACTACGTGAAGAATCCATCTCCTTTTGAGGGGTATGCCTCGAGGATATTGAAGAAAACTCGATCCTAATAACATCCTACCATGAAGTTTTAGATGTGTTAAGGGATTTAAAGGATGTAGGTGCTCTGCCAGGGGGCTCAGCTTCCATATTAAGTGAGCCGGAGCCAAAAGTTGAAGAAGCCCAAGAATATGAAACTATAATGAACTGGCTTAGCAAGCTTAATGTGCAAGCGTATTTAATGAGGGCTTCAGGCCACTACTATCCCTATGAGCTTAAAAAAGTAATCGATGTAATTAAGCCAAAGAAGGTGAATATTATCCATACGAAAGCACCCCCAATAAACTTGTCCTAGACTTTGATTTTTGGTGTTAAGTGGTTTCGTCTAAATTTCCGTTTTAGTTTATGGATGTTTTAAGGCTTAAGTGCTTTGAAGTTTATGTTAGTGCCTGGGGGTGTGGTGTGCACGTGTTTCCTGTGGATTATCTTGATAGGAAGCCTTTGGGTGATAGTGGCGAGTCTATTTCCGCTATTGGTGTTGGAACTTATGGTGTGAGGGATGAAGCCAAAGCTGTTGAGGCTTTAGAGTATGCTATTAATTTAGGCCTTAACCTGATTGATACTGCTGAAATGTATGGCTCTGGAAGGGCTGAGGAATTAGTTGGGGAGGTTGCTAGGCGGGTTGGGCGAAGCAGCATATTCATTGTTACTAAGCTTTATCCCTATAGGTTTAAGAGTCAAGGGGAGGCTGTTAAAGCTTTAAGGGCTAGCCTTAAGAGGCTTAATGTAAGCCATGTAGACCTCGTTCTAATACATTGGCCTGATGAAGCTACGCCCATTGAGCAGCAGGTTAAGTCGCTTGAGGCTCTCGTAGATAATGGGTTAGCGAGGTATATGGGCGTAAGCAACTTCACAGCAGAGCAGCTTGAAAGGGCCTTAGCCTCCACGGCTAGGCATAATATAGTTGCTAACCAAGTTAAGTATAGCGTTATGGATAGAAGGGTTGAAGAAAGCCTCCTACCCTTCTGCATAAAGAATAAGGTAACTTTAATGGCGTATACGCCCCTAGAGAGGGGTGGAGTAGCCAGCATAAAGCTTCTAAATGATCTAGCCCTTAAATACGGTAAGACGCCTATTCAAGTAGCCCTAAACTTTCTAATAGCTAGGCCACGTGTGGTGGCAATTCCAAAAACTGAAAGGAGGGGGAGGGTGGAAGAATTTAGGGGCACCCTCAACTGGAGACTCTCAAATCAGGATATTAAGCTCCTAGAGCAATTAAATGTTGAGTTCTAAAGCCCTTTAAGCCTCTAAAAAGGGGGGAGTACATGCGCCTTAACACTTTTACACCCATAAGTTACCGCCTACTCATTCAGCCATTAGATTACCAATATGACTTTCTTGAGGAAATTGGCAGAAAATCCATGGAGATATACTACCCTAGGATAAGGGGCTTTAAAGTTTTGTCAATGAAATTTCTACCCGAACACGTGCTTATTAAGCCACAGAGCCTCCTAGCAAAATTCATCATGGGGGATAAAAGCATGATCCACCTCAGTGACCTATATAAGCTAATAGAGGCAGACTGGAAGCATAACTTAGAGGAAATCAGCCTCTTCATCCTACCCCACTCCATAATAGGGTTAGGCTATGATGTAACAGGCTTCTACCTAGGCTGCAACCTCTCCATAGTTTCAACCTACAGCTTTAAGGAGAAGCATCTACGTCAAAGCTGTATTGGAGTTAGCCTCCATGAAATCGGCCACACCCTAGGGCTAAAACACTGTAAAATCAATAATTGCCTAATGAAAACACCCTGCAAACCCAAAAACTTCCACAAAGGAATCTATAGGCTATGTGAAGAGCATAAAAATCAAGTTTTAATGTTTAACTAAATTTGAATAGTTGTCTCCCAGCGTTAAGGCCGCCTCGCTTGTGCGGCATTTAATTATTTTGCTCTTTTGCCATGTGGGCTATGTTATTGTTGAAGTAGACGTATCGCATAGATATCTTTATCCCAACCTATTGTCCACACGACTTACCTGCTAGGCTACCGCCTTGGGGGATTTGATGTCTAAAGGAGATTCACCAACTTCATTGAGTACTCTAAAGGCTTCAA
>Ga0209394_1000816_pt1 | contig 21471 bp, 13 predicted proteins | sample JNZ201metaG_FD_184122 | JGI IMG/M metagenome (GOLD analysis project Ga0209394, IMG submission 184122) | Hot spring microbial communities from Jinze hot spring, China to study Microbial Dark Matter (Phase II) - JNZ 20120812A (SPAdes) (version 3) ... | reverse complement strand
GAGCGGAGCATGCTGTCAGATTGCGATGTGAGCTCTATCAGCTTGCGCGTTCGCTCAACATGGTCATCGGCTTTGACGGCGATCATCCTTCGCCCGATCATATGCGCGTCGGTTTCAATGCCCAAGTGATGCAACGCGGTCGGAGCAATGTCAGTGAGCGATACCAACCCAATGCGCCTCGTCGTCTTTGATGTGAGCAACGAACCTTTCATCACGCCAGCACCATAGGCAATGATGAATCCGAGTTCGTTTTTCAATGCGCCAGATGGCGTTGTGGTGAAGATGATGAGGAGGTCACACCGCTCATCAAAGCGCTTCAGTATGAGCTTGAGTGCCTCGTCGCATTTGAGCAATGCCATCGCCCTCAGCTTTACTGCAATTTCATCGCCAGCGCGTGCGGCATAAAGTGCAGCACGGTAAGTCTCGCCAATGTCAATGACAAGCAACTGGGCACTTGAAAAGCATTCCTCAAGTTGCTCATCAAGCATCCTCAAATTGACGCTGACTCCAAATGGCGCATTGGCATCATGTGTGAGCATTCGCTTGCTCACATCGCCAAGCGGTATGGCGCCATCTGATGGCGATGCAATCAACGCCGCATGCCTAAAGAGGCTGCCGCAATCATATCCAAGGCTCACATCGTCGCACCCGATGATAGCCGTTCGCATTCCAGAAGCCTTGACTAAATCGCCGAGCGCAAAAGGTATGATGCGGTGAAGCCTTTTCACCAGCGACTTTTTCAGACCCTCCACATAGGGAAGAACGACGCTCACTTCGCTTGGGCTGAGATTGCGTCCCGTATAGCGCCTGTAAGCCGACAGCGCATCGCTGCTTTCAAGTGGCTCAAAAATGTTAAGGGCAACTTCGCCATCCGCCGATGCCGCTGCCCTATCCCCACATGCTACGGTCATGCAGGCATTTGTCGGGTTGAATGCCCCTTCAGCTCTCGTGCACAATGCCGCCACGCCGCCGGAGGAAATTAAGCGCATCATGACGGCCGGTTGGACAGCAAGCAAGTCGCTGAAACTCACATAGTCAAGCACGAAGATGAGGACATGGCGCTTCACATGTTGGCTTGGCTGTGCGCCAAAGGCACGCGGCACTGCACAGCAAAGCAAGATGACAATAGTGCAGTGTGTCAATCCGACAATCGGCATGATGCTCTTGCGATACTGAGATGCCCATGCCAATGGCATTTCACCCCGTTGAGCTTTTGCGCATCATCACGATATGCCGAAAGCTTTTTGAACGACGCGACATCATAATGATTGTAACCCCTTGGTTGCGGTGAGCGTCATGGACAGCGATGAAAAGGCAATTGCGCAGAAAGCCAACATGGTGCACACCCTCAAGTTCGCCATAGGCATAACGCTGCTCGGTGTGAGCGGCGGAATTTACGGAACGACTTTCAACAACTTCCTCAGCGACGAATTCAACATGAGCCCGATTGAGCGTGGTCGCCTTGAGCTGCCGAGGGAGCTACCCGGCTTCCTGTGCGCTCTGTTCAGCGGGGCACTTTATTTCGCGAGCGAACCAAAGGCTGCCGGCGTTGCGGCATTGCTCATAGCAGTTGGGATGGCTATGCTCACGCTCACCGAGGGCAACCACATTATGCTCATCACTGCACTGCTGTTTTGGAGCGCCGGAACACATCTGGCGCAGCCGTTCACAAGCTCAATAGCGATGCAGCTTGCGCCGCCGCATTCAAGGGGAACTTTGCTCGGCAAGTTGCGCGCTCTGGATTCGGTAGCCATGATCATTGGTTGCGCAATCGTTTGGTCGGCGTTCGGAAGGTGGCATTATGATGGCTTATTTATAGCCGCAGCCATCTCAGCAATCGTATCGGCTCTATCCTTTGCCACACTTCCCGAGTTCAAAAGCAGGGAGCAGCCACGCCCGAAATTCGTATGGGATAGGCGCTACGGGTTGTTCTACCTGCTCAACATCCTCTTTGGGGCGAGGAAACAGCTTTTCCTGACATTCGGTCCTTGGGTGCTTGTCAGGATATTTAAGCAACCGCCTTCAACATTCGTCCGCTTGTGGATCATATCGTCGCCGCTGGTGGCATTGTTTAACCCAGCCGCCGGGAGGCTTGTGGATAAATGGGGTGAGAGGAAAGTTCTCATGCTTGATTCCGCGCTGCTCATAGTAGTATGTCTGGCTTATGCAATTGCATCCCACATAGCATTTGGACTTTACATCGCATTCGCTTGCTACATCCTTGACCAACTCCTCTTCGTGACCGGGATAGCAAGGGCAACTTACTTGAAGAGGATCGCCAAAGACGATGACGATGTCACAGCTTCGCTTTCTCTCGGCGTGAGCCTTGACCACGCTGTTTCAATGTCGCTCCCATGGTTCGCCGGATATATCTGGGCGCAGTATGGACATGAGTATGTCTTCATCGCTGCAGCAGTGCTTTCACTGCTTAACTTAATCGCAGCAAGCGCTGTGCGATGAGCAGATCGCTCAACTCCATCCATAGGAGCAGCTTCAGGTGCAACCAAAAAGCTTTCATCACCTATACACTGCCGGCATACATACGCAACATCGCGCAATCCCTTTGCTTACGCATACGAATCATAGAGGCTTCGTATGCGCAGCCCACGCTCAACTGTCCTCGCTGTTAACCCTTTGACCTTCGGGATGGTGACGGTCACGATTCTCCCCGCAGGGAGGTCAAAACAGTTGTCAGAGAAGACCACATCTTGGTCCGGCAAATACAGCCATACGAATTTAGCGAGGCTCTTTGCCGACAGCGTGATGACGAATTCATTCCCGCCATCGCTCACCGTAAAGCTTATCTCCGGCGGCTCAAGCTCAAGGTGCTTTGGCGGCACAAAGCTGACAGTGCCCATACTCATGCGCTCACCGTCTCGGATAAGCTCGTATACGAGGATGACCCTGCGCTCATTCTCCTCATTAACGATGCGCGAGAAATTCAGGTTGAGAACGCGCTCGCTTGATTGTGGTGCCACCTCAACCTTCTTCTCACCGCCTTCAATAGCATCGCCATTTAGCCCCTCAAGTGACCACCTGACAAGCCCTTCAAATTCGCTAAGCGTGTCATTGGTGATGTGCAACCGAATGTTCCTGCCCTCATCCTCAGCCGAGAGAAGCACCGGCTTATAAAATCTCCTCGCAGCGTAGTGGAGTGCCTTCCACCGCCCGAAGTAGTCAATGCTTGACCAAGAGGCAACCTGCCAACAATCGTTGAGCTGCCAATACAGCGTCCCGCTAACCCTGTGCCTATTTCTCCGCCAATGCTCAACGCCGCACCTTATCGCCTCGGCTTGCAAAACCTGCGTTAAGTATACAAGGCTCTCAAAGTCCTTTGGGAGGCGGAATGTCCGAGCAAGGTAAGTTATCATGAGCTCATTCCCGCGAGGGTGCCTTTGGTGATGCTCCATGATATACGAGGTGAGGTTGAAGTCCTTTGGGGTGGCGAAAGTTTTGATCGTCTCAATGTGCGGCAGGGATTGAAATCCGAATTCGCTCACGAAACGATGGAAGTGCTTCCTATACTCGGTGAACGGCACCATGCCATGCCAAACTTCCCAATAGTGCCCATCGCCCATGCTTTCGCCATTTGGGTCAACGAATGGGGTCCCGGAGGTGGGAGAGCTTGCCCAATATGGCGTATCTGGGTCCTCTCTCGCACACACTTGTGGAAGTATGTTGTGGAACAGCCTGTCATAGTTCTCCTTGTGCTTGCTCGGCAGGCGTTCACTCCAACCCCACTCAACCCATCCCCACTCCATTTCGTTGTTCCCGCACCAAAGCGCCAAGCACGGATGATGCCTGATGCGCCTGATGTTGTCCGTCACTTCTGCGATCACATTCTCAATGAACTCATCATCGCCCGGATAGACGCTGCACGAGAACATGAAGTCATGCCAGATGAGTATGCCAAGCTCGTCACACAGGTCATAGAAGGCATCATCTTCGTAGATGCCACCGCCCCATACACGCAACATGTTGAAGTTGGCTTCCGCTGCGCTCCTTAGCAATTGCTCATAGCGCTGCCGGCTAACCCTTGACGGGAAAACATCCGCCGGTATCCAATTAGCCCCCTTGCAGAATATCGGAATGCCGTTCACGACGAATGTGAATGACTTGCCGTATCTATCTGGCTTCTGGACGAGCCTGAGCGTTCGCAAGCCGACACGGAACGAAGCGGCATCAAGGAGCGCACCATCTGATGAGAGCAATTCAATTGACACGCAATAAAGCGGTTGACCGCCATACCCCCTTGGATACCAAAGCTTTGGGTCTGTTATCTCAACCACAAGTGTTGCCACAGTATCACTGCTCCTGAGCTCGCCTGCAGCCTCCATCACATTCCCGTCAGGTGAAGTCACCCGCATAGTCAACCTGAGCGGTGCAACCTCATATCGCTCCAATGCGATTCGTGCGGTCAGTATCACCTTTGAGCGGGTGTGCATCTGCCTGATATGCACATCTTCAATTCGTGCGATTGAATAGCCACAGACGCGTATGCTCCTCCATATGCCCATCGTCGGGAGCTTTGGTCCCCAATCCCATCCAAACTGGTATGGCGCTTTGCGTATGTATGGGGCACCGGGAATGGACATGCTCGGCGATATCAAAGGCTCAGCTTTCATCTTCGGACGGACATACTTGAGTGGCGATGTGAATCGTATGAGCAGCTCATTGCCCTTCCCTTTAAGCAGCCCACTCACATCAAAGCGCCAGCGCAAGAACATGTTGTTAGCATGCCCTATCCTCCGACCGTTCAAGATGAGCGTGGCTATGGTATCAAGCCCATCGCACTCAAGATACAAACGCCCCTCAGAAAGCAGCTTCTCATCGGCATCAAATACTTTCCTGTATTCAAAATCCCTCTCGGCAACCCATTGGACTAACCTCTCATTGTCTCCAACGAACGGGTCTGGAATTAAGCCCAAGGAGAGCAGGTCCGTGTGGACACATCCGGGGACTGCAGCTGGCATCCAATCCTTGCTCCCGACCTCTCTAAACTCCCACTGCCCGTCAAGCGACTGCTTCCACATCCCATTCACCTCCACACCGTTTGCCCTTGATCATCACAAATGCAGTTAGCCAATCACGCTCAAAAGATTTGACGCACAAAAATAACTCCCTACGGTGCGGCAAAAGCGGACGGCTACCTTCATAGGCTGTGGGCAGATAGAGGGCATCGGATGAGGTTCGCCGCGCAAAACTGCTTGGCATCCAAGGTGATTGCGCTTACCCCTTACAACGGGCACTGCACGATTAAGCGCATAAGCGCACCTGCTGAGGAGCTGACATCCAGAGCCTACATCCGGTCAAGGTCGTAAATGCCTTCCTCTTCCTCCTCACGGCTCTGGAAGATGCGCTCAACCATGGTCAAAAGCTCAATCGGGCTGAACGGCTTTGTGAGGTAGAGGTCCGTTCCGAGGACATAGCCCGTCAAGACATCCTTATCCTGAGCCCTCGCCGTGAGCATCACAACCGGTATATCCCTCGTTGTTGGATCTGCCTTGAGGCGCTTTAAAGTTTCAAAGCCATCAAGGCGCGGCATCATCACATCAAGAATTATGAGGTCTGGTTTCTCCTGCTTCACCTTCTCAAGGCATTCCAATCCATCGTATGCCGTTATGACTTGGTAGCCGCGCTTCTCCAAATTTACCTGCACAAGCCTGACTATGTGCTTCTCGTCATCAACTACGAGTATCTTCCTTGCGCTTGGCGCCGTCATCTGTCAAATCACCTCGCTTGTGCATCCATTGGCATCCACCTATATCGTGCCCTTTAAGTCATCGGATGTCAACAGCCAGTATGATTGCGAATGGCGACCGATCAACTGCACCTCAAAATCCATTTTCTGCCCGCCAGCCTGAGGGCAAGGTCAACCTCGTCATCAGACAGCTTGCCAACATGAAGCGCTCGCCCAAACGCCCTTTCAAAGCCAACACAGAGCGCCTCAATTACATCTCCAACCGATGGCTTGTATGATAGCAACTCCTCAAGCGAAGTAAACTCATGTCGTTCAAGCACGCCATCGCCAAACAAGTGACGAAGCATGTCCTTATCCCATCCCAATGGCACTGAGCCATGTTGTAATATTGCGCCATTACAACGAGCCTGTGCGCTGCCAACCAATTTCGCCGAGCCAACCACGATGTCGGTTGGAGAGTGTATGGCATAACAAAATTCCGCCGCATTGGGCAATGCCCCATGAATCGTTCCCTCAACCCGACCGCTCGCACATGCCGACACACTGTGGGCAAGACGCCCATCCACACCCAACTCGCTTAACCCAATTATGACGCCCTCACTCACAAACTTGCACACCGTTAGCACCGAACAGTCGCTAATCAGTCCCTTTGGAAGCACCACCGAATAAGTTACCTCATCATCGTGAAAGACTATGCCGCCCCCCGACAGTCTTCTGACAACATCAATTCCGCGCTTCTTGCATCTATCCAGCAGCCCCTCTGTGAGCCTTGAGAAGTATCCAACTGACACCGTTGGGCGTTCCCACATGTATAGGCGAACCGTGAGCATGTTTCGCCTAATTGATGTCATCCTCAGCACCGCTTCATCAACCGCCATATTCCATGCGCCATCAGCTGGCTTGTCAATCAGCAGGCGAACGCATATGCCTTCGCCCATCCATTCACAACCTTCCTTCACGCCTCAACATCTCAACATACGCCTGTGCCGTAAGCAGCGCCTTCGTCTCCTCTGAGGACGGCATTTCAACAACTATGAGCCACCCATCACCGTATGGGTCTTGATTAACAATCGTTGGGTCGTCAAGCAAACGCTCGTTCACTTTAACGACAGTCCCACTCACTGGTGAGTAAACTTCCTCACTCGCCTTCACCGACTCTATGACGCCAAACGGCTGCCCAGCCTCAATGTGGTCGCCGACATCTGGGAGCTCAATGTAAGTCAACTCCCCCATCTCGCGCTGCGCAAAGTCAGTTATGCCTATAGTTGCTAAGTTGCCATCAACCTTAACCCACTCATGTGTGGGGGAATAAAGCAGCCCCTCAGGGATGCGCAGCTCCACTCCTCTTCACCCCCAATTCAATTTCCGGGCTACTTCATCGGCTTCTTGTGGCTCTGCCTGCCTTTGGCAATCTTAGTATGCCGCGAAATTCAACCTCCCCTTCGGTGACGCAAATCAACTCAAGTTGTGGCTCAAGCGGCATTTTCAGCTCCGTCAGCTCAAACGAAAATTCCGTCTTCCCAACAAGCCGCTCAACTGCGCTGCCCGGCATCGGAATGACACTGAACACCTTCAGGAGCTTTGGTTTGAAAGCAACCTTACATGGCGGCACCGCTACGAGTTCGCCATCAACCGAGAACGGTATGTGCAACCACCAAACGGGATAAGATGCCTCAACGCGAATTCCCTGAGCATGCAACTTCGCCACCGGCTTGACCAAACCGCTCTTGGTCATCTCGCTCTCAATAAGTGACGAGACGAAGCTTGATGGCAGCTTGAACACGAACCACCCGTTTGCGAAATCAATTAGCCATATGCGTTGCTCACTCAGCAGCTTTTGGAGGTCGTAACGCACATTGGTCAATCCAACAGTTAATTCCGTGAACGGCACCCCATCAAACTCGCACTCGCTAAACTTCACCATCACGCTCGCTATATGTCCGACAGACCTCTTTGTCTGCCCCACAACAGCTGTAGGCAGTAGGGTGGTTTTCTCACGCGCTTGGTTGCCTTCATCGTGCGCTATGAGCTGTGTTAGCGCCTCGCTCTTCGCTTTTGCCCCCACAACCGTTATCTCAAGCGAATCAAACTCACCGCGCAATGCTGCAAAGCCACCGCTCCCCTTGATCCTGACTTGGATGCTTTTTGCGTTTGGGAAAAGAGAGCGCATTACGCGCTCAATATGCGCTTCGTATCGTGATGGCTCGGAGAAATAGGAGAAGGCTCCAACCAAGAGCATCAAAGCCAATACGACTTGCATCTGTCATTCACCTCATGACTTTCACGCCCGTTTGGAAGCTGCTCCCATACATGGGTTAGGTTGCGGCTCATCATCAAATCATTTCCCAGACCCTATTGAGCGCCCTTGCCGTCACAAGCGCGGCTTCCTCATCGGGCAGCTCACTCAATGCTTTGCTGAATGGCTCTGGCGTTACAGGTCCATCGTAGCCTATATCCCTGAGCGCCCCAAGAAAGCCAACGAGGTCAATGACACCCGTCTCGCCCGGAAGGCACCTCACATTGTCAATCTGCTCATCCTTCGGTATGCCAGCGGGAGCATCATTGACATGAACATACACAACCTGATCGCAGCTTAACTTCCTGATGTCCTCAACTGTTCCATCGCTCGTCCACCAATGCCATGAATCAAGGAGCAATCCGACATTGCCTGTGCCAATGGCATCACACAGCTCAATCATCTGGTCAAGCGTGTGGATGAACTCATACTTGTGCCCGATGCGCAGACTCTTTGTGCCGAGGAATTCAAGTCCAAGCCGACAACCGTGCTCACCCAGAATATTAGCAATCGGCTTGAAGCGTTCAACATGCCATCTAAAGTTCTCGTCGTATGGACGCTCATCGGAGAACGATGGCACCCATGTGATGAACCTTGTGCATCCAACATCTCTTGCGAGCTTTGCCCATCTCGGCAGCTCGCCTAACCCGCGCTCATAATCATCCTCGCTTAGCCAGTTGAATGGAAGCCCACACCCTCCAACTCTCATCCCAAAGCGCTCATAGAGTGAGACGACAAAGCTGATGGAATGCTCCTTTGAGAGCCTCTCAGCCTCACTCAACATGAGGTCAACCCCATCAAACCCGGCATCACGCGCAATCTTGAGCGTCCTCTCAAGGTCGGCGTGTATGCCGATGGCTCCCGGATTCAGATTCCGAAACATCAACATCTTAATCACCCCTTTTGCACGGTAGTTGCAGCCGCATAACTAAGCATTATGCATGAGCTGAAGCATTGAGGGTTAGCTTCACTCCAAGCTCACGATGTTTGAGTTGGCGATGCCAGCTGGTGGATGCGTCGTAAAGCCATATAAGTGTTAACACCAATCGCGCATCGCTGCTAAATTGCTGATTGGGAATGAGGGATCAAAAGACGGTAGTTGTAATGAGCCAATTCGGCGAGAGGTGTAACGCATCATCTTGAGGCAAGATGATAAGATCAACCGCGAGGCTGAGAAAGAGAAATTCAGGCTCTACAGGCGCACGAGAGACCCGAAGCTTAGGGACGAACTCATCAGTGCCAACATTGAGCTTGCAAGGCGCATTGCTCGGCGCTATGCAGCTATATCCAACGAACCATTTGACGACCTGTTTCAGGAAGCATGCATCGGGTTGATAAACGCCGTTGAACGATATGACCCCTCCATGGGAACGCAGTTCAACACATATGCGACACACGTCATAAACGGTCACCTCAAGCATTACCTTCGTGACCTCGGCGGATTGATCAAAGAGCCGGCATGGATGCAGGAGGAAAGATACAGGCTCAACAGGGCAATTGAAGAGCTGCGCCAAAAGTTGCACCGAGAACCTGACCCGGAAGAGGTGGCCGAATACTCGGGGATGAGTTTGGAGTTGGTGAAACGCATACTCGGCTCAAGCAGTCTATTTCAAGTTGAATCGCTTGATGAAGTGATGATCAGCGAGGAGGGTGAAGAGGGGGTTGATTCACAACTTGACAGGAGGGCGCTTGAGGGTCTTTGGGAAGATATGCAACGCCTTGAAGACAGGCTGGCTATCCAACAGGCTTTGCAGCACCTGAGCAGGCTTCAGAGGAAAGTCATTGAGTTGTTCTTTTACAACGAGCTTACGAAGACGGAGATAGCTCGCATACTCGGCATCTCGGCAAACTATGTCACATACCTGCTCCAAAGGGGCTTACACAACCTGCGCGGGCTGTTGACTGGTAAAGCGCCAATGAGGGTGAGAAGGGCTATGGAAAGGGATGAGGTGACGGGTTTCTTCGGGGAGCAGTATTTCATTGAGCGCCTGAGTGAGGACTTGCGCAGGGCACAGAGATACAGCTTCTCGGTTTCGCTGGCATACATCATATCTCCAGCACTTCGCCTCTACCATAGGAGATGGCGCGCAAGGCACTTCAACTCAATCATATCAAAGCTTGCCGAAGTCATTCGCTCAACCTTGCGAGAGGTTGACTATGTTGGCAGGATGAAGGTGAACGAGTTTGCAATAGCTATGCCACACACAAGTGCTAAGGGCGCAGCAAAAGCTATGGAGAGGCTGAAGGGTAAAATCACCGCCACATTTGATGGCAGGACGCAAGAGACGCCAAAGATTGATTGGCATTATGCCATCGTTGAATCATTAAATGGCGAAGGCGATGCCGTTGAGATGCTGATTGAAGCCGAGAGGAGGGTCAAAGAGAGCATCAAGCCAAGGTAGCGCCCATTGTGCTTTCCGCATTGTTGCCTGAGGTTGCGCTTTCAAATGTCAAGCTCATTCTCAACTTCCTTTGCATGTGCCTCAATCAACTTGCGCCTTGCCTCCACGCTCTCCCCCATCAGTATCGTGAAGAGCTCATCAGCCTTCTTTGCGTCCTCAACTCTGACTTGGATCATCACCCTGGTGTTTGGATTCATCGTGGTCTCAGCAAGCTGGTCTGGGTTCATCTCACCCAAGCCCTTGTATCGCTGCACATACGCATTCCTTAGCTTCTTGAGGAGTTCGTCCCTTTCAGCATCATCATATGCGTAGTAAATTTCACGCCCCCTCCTAATGCCATAGAGTGGTGGCTTTGCTATGTAGACATGACCGCGCTCAACGAGCGGGCGCATGTAGCGAAAGAGGAATGTCAAAAGCAGCGTGCGTATGTGGCTGCCATCAACATCGGCATCTGCAAGGAGTATGATTCGGCTGTAGCGCAACTTGTTTATGTCAAATCCGCTGTCCTTATCTTCCTCCACCTTGCGCTTCCTTTTCCCGTCACCGATGTCGGAGACTATACCGGTCCCGATGGCAGTTATGATCGCCCTTATCTCCTCATTGTTGAGCACCTTCTCAAGGCGGTGCTTCTCAACATTTATGACCTTGCCGCGAAGCGGCAATATGGCTTGAGTGCGTCTGTCTCGCCCCTGCTTAGCGGTTCCTCCGGCTGATTCACCCTCAACGATGAAGAGCTCGCAAAGCTCCGGATCCTTCTCAGTGCAATCTGCGAGCTTGCCCGGCAAGCCGGACTCGTCAAGGGCGCTCTTTCGCCTTATCAATTCGGCAGCCCTCTTAGCAGCCTCGCGAGCCTTCGCTGAATTTATAGCCTTTGCTATGATGCGCCTTGATGGTGTCGGATTCTCGTCAAAATACCTGCTCAACCCCTCATGGACGATTGAATAGACAATACCCTCAACCTCGCTGTTGCCCAGCTTATGCTTCGTCTGACCCTCAAACTGCGGATGGAGCAGTTTCACACTCACTATCGCTGTTAAACCCTCACGAACATCATCACCGATCAGGTTTGGATCCCTCTCCTTCAGCATATTGAACCGCCGCGCATAAAGGTTAACTACCCTCGTTAGGGCATTCTTGAAGCCGGTCTCGTGCGTCCCGCCATCAACCGTCCTTACATTGTTGGCGAATGAAATGATGTTCTCCTGATAGCCCTCGTTGTATTGAATGGCTACCTCAACTTCCACATCCTCTCTTGTGCCACGAATGTAAATTGGGCGGTGAAGCGTCTGCTTGCCGGCATTCAGATATTGCACATATGCGGCAAGCCCGCCCTTCTCGTGGAATTCAATTGTCTCACCTGTGCGTTCATCCGTTAGAGTTATCTTCACCTGAGGGTTGAGGAAGGCGAGCTCATGAAGCCTACGAGCTATGATATCCCTTTGGAATTCGGTCGTCTCAAAAATTTCGGGGTCGGGCTTAAATCGTATCGCTGTGCCGGTGCGCTTTGTCCGCCCGATCGGCTTAAGCGGTGTGACTGGCTGTCCACGCTCATAACGCTGATACCATATCCTTCCCTCACGAGCTACCCTCACCTCAAGCCACTCGGAAAGCGCATTGACGACCGAGACGCCGACACCGTGCAACCCACCGCTCACCTTGTATCCGCCACCGCCAAACTTGCTCCCGGCGTGTAGCATTGTAAGCGCAACTTCAACCCCGGGTCGCTTCTCCTCAGGATGCATATCCACTGGTATGCCGCGCCCATCATCGGAAACGCTCACAGAGCCATCCGAGTGGATGACCACATCAATTCGCCTGCAGAAACCGGCGAGAGCCTCATCAATGCTGTTGTCAACAACCTCATCAACGAGATGGTGAAGACCACGAACGCTCGTATCCCCAATATACATTGCGGGGCGTTTCCTGACGCCCTCCAAACCGCGAAGCACCTGAATGTGATGTGCTTGGTAGTCGGACAAGTCCTCCAATGGCTGCTCCTCAATCGCCTCCGGAGCCTTTGCCAACTCCTCGTGTTGAACTTCACTTGCCTCAACAACTTCAACTTGCACCGCTTGCGAGGCTGCCGCGCTATCAACTTGCTGATTCTCCTCCTGCCCTTCCACCTCGCCACCTATGAGGGGTAATTGGCGCTTCGGTGTCGCCTTAGTTGCTCTCTTGCTTGCTGCCTTTCTCATGCTCTTACCCCCATCTGCTGCGTTGAAACATCGGCTTAAATGCAAACCCAAATGAATTTTAGCGCATACTGGGAAGGCTTTACCACAAACTGTGGGAGCTACCAACTCGCCCAACATCCATATGAAAGCGAGTTTCAACTGCGCTGGAGGGCTTTGAGTTAACAGCCGAAGCTGTTCCCACAGTGGGTGGTTAGGTCACATATGACGCGCATAACTGGTTTGGATGATTTCATCCGCCTTTGATTTGACACTGCTTGAAATGTTTGCATTGCCACATTTCAAACTTACTCCGGCAGCGGCTTACCCTTCGTTTCCGGCGCAAACGGAAGGACAAGCAGCCCGAGGAGGAAAATGAGCGAGAGGATTGAACCGGCATTCCTTATGCCATAGGCGGCTCTCAAATGACCGAATGTGTATGGACCGGCTATTGCAAGGTAGCGCGCCACATTGTAGCAAAAGCCAGTCCCGGTAGCCCTAAGGCGTGTCGGATACAGCTCAGGGAAGTATACAGCATATCCGCCAAACAAGCTTGTCGTGAAGAACCCCATCAATGGGAACAGCACCAACGATTCCGAGAAACTGCTCACGGTCTGAAATGTTGTGGGCACGACAATGAAGCAGAGCAGAAATGAACATGCAAATGCGCCCCTCCTGCCGATGCGCTCAGCCAACCACGCCCATGCGAGTATGCCAAAAAACGCCCCGGCATTCTGCATCATTATGGCTACGCTGACAGCCCTTTCGGTGAGCGCCCTCAAGTGTGGGAGGTTGTCTGGGTTGAGTGCATTCCTGAGCAAGTCCGGCGACCAAGTTCCAATCCCCCAAAAACCTATCACGCCGACCGCCGCAAGGCTCACGCCAACAATCGTATTGTGCCGCCAACGCCTGTCAGAGAAGAGCTCAATGAAGCTGCCGAGCCGCTCAGCGCCGGACGCCTCGGCAATCTTTGCCCTCTCCCAACGCTCCGGCTCACGAATGAAAAGGCGGATGACGAAGACAAGCAATGCTGGCAACACTCCAACCGCAAACACATACCTCCAACCAAGCCTCGGCGACGCGCCTATGGTGAGATTGATCAATCCGGCTGAGATGTTTCCTAACGCTGAAGATGCTTGCATTATGCCAAGCGCAGCAGGTCTGGAGCGCTCCGGGAACACCTCGGCAACGAGTGCTGCACCGGCTGCAAATTCACCACCCACGCCAAGCCCACAAAGGAATCGGTAGATCGCAAATTCCCACCAAGTCCGAGATAGCGCAGCCATGCCGGTAAAGCCGGCATAAAGCAAAATCGTGATCATCATGGCCCTCGTGCGCCCTATCTTATCGCCGACAATGCCAAACAGGAAGCCACCGGTAGCCCATCCGAAGATGAAGATGGCTTGCACAATTCCGGCATACTTCGCCACCAGCGGATCTTCCGGGGGAACATTTAGCAACGCTGAAAGTGCTGGTTGGCGTGCGAGCACATACAGCCATTGGTCCATCGTGTCAAATGCCCACCCGAGTGACGCTACCACGAGGACGAGAAAATGATACCCGCTTAACCCCTCATACCAGCGCCCGCTGCTTAAACTCCTGTCCATTGACATCCCACCCGCACCCCCATCATCCTTAGGTGCTGCAGCTACGAATATAGTGCAGCTCAACTTCAACTTGTGCTACTCTCATTTGATTGCGGATCGGCGTTATTGCCAGTTTGGTCCACACCTCAAGTGTGAAGCAAACTGAACATCGCTTCACAATGTTTGATAGATTTCGGAGTGGCGGAGAAACTTCGTGGAGGGGGTGTGATAAGATGGCGAAGGATGCCATAGAGGCGATAATGGAGAGGCGCAGTGTGCGAAAGTATAAACCGCAGCCAATCCCAAATGAGCACCTGATGACTATACTTGAAGCGGCAAGGCAGGCACCGTCAGCCGGAAACAGACAGCCGTGGAGGTTCGTAGTTGCGCGTGACCCGGATGTAAAGCGCAGGCTCGGTGAGGCTTGCAACAACCAAACTTGGATAGCTGATGCGGATGTCATCATCGCCGGGTTGAGCGTGCCAGCTGAGAGCGAGCGTTGGCACGATAAAGATGTCATGATAGCAATGCAGAACTTGATTATCGCTGCAACGGCACTCGGCTATGGGACATGCTGGATAGGGGCATTCAACCAAGAGAAAGTCAAGGAAGTGCTCGGCATACCTGAGGACATCAATGTGGTTGCCCTGACGCCTGTCGGCGTCCCGGACGAGTTCCCAAAGCAGCGCCCAAGGAAGGACATGAGCCAGCTCTTTTTCTCCGACCAGTATGGAAGGGAGCTTAAGCTTTGAAGTCAACGCCACTTTATTCGCGCATTGTGCGGACATGATGCACCTGCCTTTGCACAGTGACCATGGCAATTCCTATTAACGGTTGCCAAACCTTAATCAGTCACGCGGTGTGGATTGAACTTGCCCTATAACCCTTCCAGATAGATGGTCATTCGCTGCCACATGCAGGCGGAGGTTGGTGGGCAAGGTGGGAAGAAGGGACAAGTTGCCAAAGGTGAGTGAGTTCTACCGAGGTAAGACCTTGTTCATCACAGGTGGCACTGGCTTCCTCGGGAAGGCACTCATAGCCAAGTTGCTCAAGGACTTAAGCTGCATACGGCGCGCTTATGTCCTTGTGCGCAAAAGGAGACTTCCAAATGGTCAAGTGATGGATGCCAGAAGGAGATTGTATGAGGAGGTTCTACTCTCAACGGCTTTTGAACCGTTGAGGCGTGAGCTCGGTGAGGAGCTTGAGAGGCTCGTTGACGAAAAGATCGTCCCAATTGAGGGCGACTTGCTCAACGAGCAGCTGGGTCTGGGCGAGGAAGCGCTTGAGGCTGTGCGAGATGAAGTTGACATAGTCATAAATTGCGCTGCCGATGTCTCTTTTGATGCCCCAATTGATGTCGCAACGAAGCTCAACGCCATAGCTCCAAGGCGTGTCATTGAGTTCGTGAAGACATGGGCGAAAAAACCGATCTTCGTGCATGTCTCCACATGCTATGTGAATGCGATGCGAGAGGGCTTGGTCAAAGAGGAGCCGCTCATGCCCAATGTATCAATGTGGCACCTGCGCCTCGGAAAAAGCCCAACCGACGGCTCCATAGAGAGGTATGATGTTGATGATGAAGTTCAGGCAATACTGAAGCGAGTTGAGGAACTGTATGCACATGCAGGGCAAGAGCGCAATCAAGCTGGCGATGAAGGGCAAGTTGAGCTGGCACAAAGTGAACGGCTAAGGGAGATGCTCGTCAGCGAAGGGATGATGTGGGCGAGGAGGCGCGGTTGGAACGATACATATACATTCACCAAAGCGATGGGAGAGCAGTTAATCACACGCTACAGGGATGATGTGCCCACCATCATACTTCGCCCAGCCATCATTGAGAGTGGTCTCTTGGAGCCATCGCCCGGGTGGATAGAAGGGTTGAGGATGGCAGACCCGATAATCATCGGCTATGGGCGTGGAAGGCTGCCGGACTTCCCGGGCGACCCGAATGCCATCATTGACTTTGTCCCGGTTGACTTCGTGGTTAACGCCCTGCTTTGCTCCGTAATGCTGGCTGCGTTGGAGCCGGGGTTGCACATCATTCATGTTGCGACTGGGTCGGTCAACCCGCTAAAGTTCGGTGAGTTGTATCGCATCGGCAGGGAATACTTCCTGAGCAACCCACTGAGGCTGCATGACATTTCAGCAGTCCCACAATATCCAGAGTGGACATTCAAGCGAAGCGATGAATTCCTGAGAGAGCTGCGCATGCGGTGGTTTCTCCTCGGCATTTTGCTTCCGCTTACGGAACGGCTCCAGTTCACAGCCCGCATGAGGAAACTAAACTCACAGCTGCGAAATATGCGCCTCATGCTTGAGCGCCTGAGATACTATGTTGAACTTTACGGCTCATATACGGAGGTCAAAGCATGCTACGAAACGACGAACCTACTCAACCTGTTTGAGCGCCTGCAGGATGATGACAAGCGGACTTTCAACTTTGATGTGCGTTCAATCAACTGGGTTGAATACATACAGCGAATACACATACCCGGTTTGCTGCGGTATGCATTGGGAGTGGACGGCTCAAAGGCACGAGCGATGCTCATCAAAAGGTTTGAAGAGCCAGTCGGGGAGCAGCACATCAAGGAGCGCCACAAAGTGGAGCCGCGCATACTGCCCGATTTAGTTGCACGGGCTGCATCGCTTTCCCCAGAAAAGGTCGCCATGCAAATAAAGCGGGATGGAATTTGGGTCAGATACACTTACAGCGATATTGAGCGCTTACGCCGAACTATGGCGGCTTCATTGCTCAAGAACGGTGTTGGTCACGGCTCAAAAGTTCTGCTCTACTCCGAGAATCAGCCAGAATGGGGCATCTCTTACATGGCTGCGTCAAGCCTTGGAGCTGCGGTTGTGCATGTTGATAGGCAACTCCCGCCAGAGTATGTTTTGAGGGTCGCAAAGTGGTCTGGGGCTGTTGCAATATTGGCTTCAACTACATGCGCAAAGGCAATCTGGGAATACGCGATGGAGAGGATGCAGCCGACGCCGACAGTGCTTGACATAAACAACATGTGCCTGCCGTATGGAGAACAAGACCAGATCCATCCGGAGCCAATTGATACTGAAGAGTATGAGAGGGAGATTGCCCCAAGCGACATCGCATCAATCATTGTGATCTCGGGAGCCGGGAGCGAACCTAAGGGAGTTATGCTTTCGCACCACAACTTGATCTCAAATGTCCTGGCGATATCTCGCACGCTAAAGCCAAACGAGAATGACCACTTCGTTTCAATACTTCCGCTCAATCACGCACTTGAGTTCACCGGCGGCTTTCTTGTGCCTTTGTATTCATGCGCCACGATAACCTACCTGACGACGCAGCGCTCAAAAGCGGTAATTGAAACGATGCGCCAAGTTGGCGCCACTTGCATAATAGCAGTCCCAAGGGCTTTGCAGATATTGCGTGACGCCATCTTCTCCGAGGTTAGAAGGAGCGGGAAGTTCAAATGGGCGCTCTTCAGAGCAATGCTTAAGATCAGCAAGCTGCTCTACAGAGCAACTAACCTGAGGATTGGTAGGGTGCTTTTTCCATTTGTGCACGAAGCCTTTGGCGGCAAGGTCAGAGCTCTCATAAGCGGCGGTGCTCCACTCCCGATCAGCGTGTTTGATGATTTGACAGCGCTTGGCTTCGTTGTCTGCGAGGGGTATGGACTTACAGAGGCGTCACCAGTGGTAACTGTGAATCCCATTGAACGCCAAAAGAGGGGCTCAGTGGGATTGCCACTGCCGGGAGTGCAAGTGAGGATCGCACAGCCAGATGAGAGGGGCATCGGTGAGATACTCGTCAAAGGGAGCAATGTCATGCTCGGCTACTTCAATGACGAAGCGGCGACATCGCAGGTCATAAAAGATGGGTGGCTCCACACGGGTGACCTTGGCTACATTGATCCACACGGCTACCTATACATCTGCGGAAGGATGAAAGATGTGATAGTCACTGCGGCGGGGAAAAATGTCTACCCTGAAGAGATTGAAGCCCTATACGGCAACCTCCCAGAGGTCAAAGAGATGTGCGTCGTCGGGGTATGGGATGAGGAGACAATGGGTGAGGCAATTCACGCTGTCATTGTGCCGGATGAGAACCTATGGAACGATAAGGAGGGCTTGGAGCTTTTCACAAAGCGCCTTCATGCAGCTATACGGGAAATCTCCTCACGCCTCCCATCCTACCAGCGAATTCAACGAGTCCACATACTGACATGCGAGCTGCCGAGGACGCCCGCTTTGGGAATTGACAGGGCTGCTGTCAAGGGGTTGCTCATAGGGACATCAAAGCCATTGGAGCTGCCCACAACGCGCGTCCGTGAAGTTGATGGGCGATTGAAGGGGCTCGTCATAGATGCCATAGCGCTGGTCGCAAATAAACCGAGCGACAAGATCTCACCAACGCATCATCTTGAATTTGACCTCGGACTTGATTCGCTCATGCGGCTTGAGCTGCTTGTTGAACTTGAAGTGAGGTTGAAGACAACATTCCCTGAGGCTCTTCTTCCGGCACTGCACACCGTGCAAGATGTGATTGATGCTGTGGCGAGACGAATCACCAGCGCAAAGGATGCCCATGCCGAAATGGATGCAAAGCATTTAAAGGTCCTGCAATCCAAAAGGCTGCCAACTGCGGAGACAAACAGGTGGCTAAAAGCCGGTGTCTTTAAACGAATGTGCAGGTGGTTAATGAGGCTGCTAATGCACCTCGCTTTTAAAACCTATTTCGGGTTTGAAGTTCACGGAGCAGAGAACTTGCCGGAGGGTGATGGTTTCATCATCGCTGCAAACCATTGCAGCCACCTTGACACATGCGCAATACTGCTGGCGTGCGGAAAACATGCAAGCATGCTGCGCATACTCGGCGCAAAGGATTACTTCTTCAACTCAAAGGTTCGTGGGTGGCTATTTCACACATTCCTCAGCGTCATCCCATTTGACAGGCATGTTCGCTTCACCGAGGGTCTACAACTTGCGATTGATGCCCTTAAGCGTGGCTATACCCTTCTCGTCTTTCCGGAGGGCACACGCTCACCCACAGGCGAAATGCAACAGTTCAAGCCGGGTGTGGGCTTGCTCGCGATTGAATCCGGTGCCCTTGTAGTTCCGGCATTCATACATGGGACATTCCAAGCGCTCTCAAGGCACAGGCGAATACCATCACGGCATAAGATAACGGTTCACATAGGCGCCCCAATTGACCCAGAGCCATACAAGCGGTTGATTGATGATGGCAAGATGAGTCGTCATGAAGCTTACAGGAAGTTGGCTGCCGATATCCAAGCTGCCGTGCTCAAGTTGAGGGATGAAGCAATGGCGCAAATGAGTGAAGAAGATGCCGTCCGTCGGCGTATAAAAAAGTCCGGAGGTGGTGAGGATGAACTTGATCTTCATCATGCTTGATAGTCTGCGCCAAGATCATGTTAGCATCTACAACCGTGGACAACCAATCTTTGACGATGTGCCTGCTTGCAAGACGCCCAACATTGATGAGTTCGCAAGCGAGTGCATCATCTTTGAAAATGCATATCCAAGTGGCTTGCCAACAATGCCTGTGCGATACGAACTCATGACGGGGCACTTCTCACTGCCATTTCGTGGCTGGATGCCTCTGACACCTTATGACATTACCCTCGCTGAGATACTCCGCAAGGAGGGGTATGTGTGCGGTCTCATTAGCGACACATACCATTTTCGTGCGCCGAACATGAATTACCATCGCGGCTTCAATTCATACGAATGGATCCGCGGGCAGGAGTATGACCCTTGGTTTTCGTCACCACCGAGGAGAAGTGTGGATGACTATGTCAACGAAAACTACACTCCAGAGTGGCGTGCGAGGGTGGCACAGTTCTTGGCTAACACCGATGATTTTAGGGACGAGAGCGATTGGTTTGTGGCGAAGGTTGTTGACAGAGCCATAGATTGGCTTAAGCGGAATAGAGTTCACAGGCACATCTTCCTTTGGATTGATTCATTTGAGCCACACGAACCTTGGGATCCACCAAAGCGCTTTGACACTTACACCGACCCAAGCTACAAAGGACCAAGGCTTATCCTCCCGATGGGTGGTTGGGCAAAGGAGTGGGCAAGTGAGGAGCAGATAAGGTTTATACGAGGGTTATATGCTGGCGAGGTGACATTCGTTGATCATTGTCTTAAGCCGTTGTTTGAAGCAATGAAGGACTTGGGCTACTTTGATGACTCGCTCATCATATTGACTGCCGATCACGGTCATCCGCTTGCCGATCACGGAAAGTTTTTGAAGGGCACCGATAGGATGCACAGCGAACTCCTGAAGGTGCCATTCCTCGTGCGCCTTCCGGGCGGTGAGAATGGTGGCAGACGAACAAAGGCTCTTATCCAGTTCCCGGATGTAATGCCAACGATACTTGAGTTGCTCGGCTTCGGAAATAACAACATTGCTGTGCACGGAAAAAGCTTCGTGCCAGTCCTCAGGGGCGAGACAGACGAGCACCGAAAGGCTGTAATATGCGGCTACCATGAGGGCGTTGATCGGTGCATAAGAGACGAAGTTTGGAGTTTCGTCCAAAGACCGCAAGGTCAACCAGATGAACTTTACAATCTCGTTGAAGACCCGAAGGAGACGCGCAACTTGATTGATGAGCATCCCGAGGAGGCACAGCGCCTTTCCTCACACTTTGGAAGCATATTCAGGCGAGCCCCAACGAGGTTCATAAAGGGTGTGCAGGGAAAATACGAGATGTCCTCAGCGAGCATTGAGTGAAGCCGTTTCTCGTGCCCTGCACAAGCATTTGTGAGATGAAGTGCTGTTGCACCCGTGATTGCTCCAATCAAATGTCATCTCCCTGCCAATCCTGCTTGCGAGCTACTGCGGATGAACAAAGTTCTTTTAACGGCTCAAGTAGGCTTGAAGGAATAAAGCTAAGATACCAAGAGTTGAAACTAACACTGGCACCGTAAGTGCAAAAAGCCACTTCTCCACACGCTCAACATGCCTGCACAACCCCTCTATTTCTTGGCGCAATATAGCATCGCCCTGCTGCATGTCCTTCCTAAGCGCCTCAACCTGTTGTTGCATATCTTTGCGCAGTTGCCCAGCCTCACGCTGCATGTCCTCGCGCAACAGCCCAATTTCGCGCTGCATGTCTTCACGCAACAGCCCAATTTCGCGCTGCATGTCTTCACGCAGCGACTCAATCTGCTGTTGAAGCGCCGCATCACCCTGCTGCATGTCCTTCCTAAGCGCCTCAATCTGTTGCTGCATATCTTTGCGCAGTTGCCCAACCTCACGCTGCATGTCCTCGCGCAGCGACTCAATCCGCTGTTGAAGCGCCGCATC
>Ga0209394_1000813_pt1 | contig 21481 bp, 18 predicted proteins | sample JNZ201metaG_FD_184122 | JGI IMG/M metagenome (GOLD analysis project Ga0209394, IMG submission 184122) | Hot spring microbial communities from Jinze hot spring, China to study Microbial Dark Matter (Phase II) - JNZ 20120812A (SPAdes) (version 3) ... | reverse complement strand
GTTTTCAGAATGGATTAAAGAGGAAAACTATGCAAGTGTAAGTGGGGCTTTAGCTTCAAGTGGCTACTTAGGAGCAATAGCTGCAACAATACCGTTCGCATATATGGTTTTACTTCTTGGATGGAGAACAGCACTTATACTAATAGCTATTATCATGATTATCCCAACACTTATATGTTGGCTCATAGCTAGACCAGCAAGAAGTAGAAAAGATGAAAAGAAGGCATTGATGAGTTTAGCAGATATAAAACATGTCATAAGAGATAAAAGCTTTCTCCTCCTTAACTTCTGGATGATTTTTAACTATAGTTCATCTATGGTTTACCAGGGCATATGGGGTATTCCATACATTATGCAGGTCTACGATCTAGATAAGGCATCAGCAAGTGGAATTGTAATGCTAGCACCTATTAGCGGGTTAATATGCGCTCCTCTCTTCGGATTAATTTCAGATAGAATCCTACATGATAGGAAGAAAGTTATAGTTTTCGCAACTATTTTAAATATTACTTCATGGACTCTATTAACGTCAAGAACGGATAGCCTTTCATTGTTTGAACTCTATCTCACATCAGCACTTACAGGGGCATCTATTAGTGCGATACCTATTAGCTTTACAATCATCAGGGAGAATTATCCATCAAGAATTTACGGTACTATAAGTGGGGTATATAATATGCTTCCATTTATAAGTGCAGCATTATATCAGCCTATAACTGGATATATATTAGATAGCTTTAAACATGAGGGTATATACCCAATACAGGCATATAGATTCATGTATTTATTTCTACTAATAAGTAGTATAATTGCACTCATTAGCTCAACACTCATAAAAACAAGGAAAAGAATTAATAGTCATTCAGACTAGCCTAATCCTAACTTATAGTTTTTAAGCTTCATGCTTAAGCCATAATTAACACATCATTAATTTATTTAGAATAAGAAAAATGGGGTTATGGGTATAAAAAGATTAATTTATTATTAAGGTATTAGTTATGCTTCAAGCCCTGATAGAATACGTGGTTCTCCGTATTTTTTAAGATCTGGTAGCCACCAGTCAGACCACCATACAGTATCCCATGGTGACCTTAGGAACATAGCGCTCGGCATATCTACTGAGGATGCAGGTATTGGAGTTTCTTTTAGTCCTCGAACCTCTATTTGAGCAGGATCCATTACTCCTAACCCCTTCATGGAGCAGAAGTGGAGTCCAGGTATTCCTGGCCATGACATGATTTCCTGAGGACCCCAGCCTATTATTCTTGCACCTACAACATCGCAAGCAACGGGGTCAAAACTACCTATAAGCATATAGCTTCCAAGTCTTTCCTTCATATCTACTGGAAATGATTTTTGCTGAAATACTGGTGCTTCCCCTTCTAAACCATATTCCGCCGCTATAATAGATAGTTGTATTCCCCCAAATACTTCAAGACAATCAGCTATTTCTGCACCTTGATACATAGCATACTCAGGAGGCATAACAGCATTTATAAACCCATTCTTTGAGATTGTTGGTAAAGCTGATCCGGCTAGCTTAGGGAAGTAGTAACTACTTGCTCCATGCAGTCTAGTTTTTACGAAGTCAGATCCTATTGTCTTCTTATCCTTATATGATGCATCGTTAAACTTCTTCTCAAATTCTTGCCACTTCTTCCAGTCTCCAGCATTAGCTGCGGCAGGTGATGTTGCACTACTAGGTATTCCACCTACACTTAAATTCTTTAAACCTGCTGTAACTCTAGCCATTCTATGTGTTTTCAGTCTTGAAAGACTTATTATAACATCTGCTTCTCTGATTGCGGTAGGCATAACTACCTTATATATAGCGTAGGGGTTCGGTACATCTACAAGATATTGTTTCTGATTGTTAAAGTCAGCTAGTTCAACAAACTTCAACTCTTCAACCTCTTTAGGTAATTCCATATATTCCTTAGCACGTAGATACAGTACCTCATATGCAGATGAGAATGTAGAGAATGCTGAGCTCTCACCAATAATAACTCTTCTAGCACCAGCATCACGTACAGTCTTAGCTATAGCAGCTATTAAGTATGGAGGTGTATGGGATGCTAATCTTCCTACTTTAGCATTTGGAGGATCCTCAGACCAAGAGACTAAAAATGGATCAACCCAATTCACCTTTAAAAGTACGGTTTTACCACTAACTAACTTGTTAAACTCATCTCTTCCTAAAGTATTTATTAAGTTTTTAACTGCAGCTTCAAATGCTTCAGGAGTATTTTCATTAAACTTTGAAATAGCAACTAGAGTACGTGCTCCAGGAGGAGTAGGTGGAGGAGTTGGAATCTTTACAGGTCTATATGGTGGATTAAAACCAACCTCTAGTGGTGGCTTTGGAGCAGAATATGCACCAGCATATCCACCTATAAGCCCGCCGACAATAGCACCTCCAAGCACTGTAGTAGCAAGCTTAATAAATTCCCTCCTACTATTAAAGGGAGTGTTCATATTATAACCTAATAAAAAATGTTTATGTTAGGAGGGCTATAGCTCTAGCTGGACATCCTTCCATATCCTTTACTTTTAGAGGGGGAGCTATAAGGAAGCATTTACCAACATCTTTCCCTTCTCTAACAGCTTCAAGATTGTTTAATTCCTCTAATATTAATATGTCCTTTTCCAATAGGGTTCTATGAACTGCTATTGGACTACTTCTACCAACAGGTCCTTGCATGGTAACTGTTGAGGTCCATGGAGCTATACTTAAACCTTCGGTTCCAACCATTTTTATTTTACGTTCTGCTAAATATTGTGCTCCATCAACGCTTAAGGCTGGGAAGAAATATAGATAATCTGAGTTTTTACCTCTCTTCTTACTCCATCCAGTATCTAAAAGTACTATAGAACCCTCCTTTATGTGCTCTGCATACTTCTTAAGATCTGAAGCTGCTATTTCTTCTCCAGGTTTCATAAATTGGAAGTTTAATACAACAGCTTCCCCCATAAAGCTTTCAGGATTTGGAAAGTCGGTTTGAGTTTTCCCTTCAGGTATGAAGTGAGCAGGAAAGTCGTAATGAGTACCCGTATGAGTATGGAATTTAAGCTCATGTAGGGTAAATGCATCTCTAGCTGCCCAGTATGTTTCATCTATTTTCATGCTAGGTAAAGTAGCCCAACCTGGACAGTCATGGTAGATCCAATGTGTTAAATCAATAACTTTCCTATAGACAACAGCAGTCACCATAGCTTCCTTCGTAGAGGACTTGGGATTCTCCTCCAGTTCTTTAGGTGAAGATGTAAGCATTGGAACCATATTACCTAGAACACTACCAATCGTAAAACTAGCAGTACTTAGACCTAAAAGCTTTAAGAAACTTCTTCTATTCGAAGACATAAATACCCAGTACTATTTATACATTAATCTTAATATTTTTTATTCAAAATATGTTAGGGAAAAATATTTAAGATAGTAAGAGGTTGAATTATGTGCAAATAAGCGGTTTTTACAAGGTTTATATGATTTTAAGGCATTACCATTGTTGGACAACTTTAACTGAGTATTTTAAGGATTATAATCTACAAGTAGATGTTGTTACGACTAGAGTATGTATATATACGGAACAATTAGAGAAAATAGTGTTGATTAAGGCAAGTAGTGGAAGGGGAATATTTAGCTTCTTAAAGGAATTTAGAAGAAGCGATGGTGGAAAATGTGTTCTTAGGATTGTTCCTTTAAACAAACATAAGAACTTAATTCTATCTATTATTAGGATGAAGTATAGAGAAAGTATTGATTCTTTACTTTATGAGTATCCTATTATAATGCAGAGAGAATATATTTACAATGGATTTGAATACTGGCTATTAGTTATACCTTCAAAGATGATTATTAAAGATCTTGAATCAAGTATTAAAAATGTGGCTTTAATTAAAAAGCTAAAAATAGGTACTATTAGTCCATGTGAGCTTTTAGCACACTTTGGGAAAAGTGAAATTCTAACCTCAAAAGAGAAGGAAATAATGCTTTTATCGTATTACAATGGAATTCTAGATTGGTCACGTAGAGAAAGTCTAAATAATTTCTCACAAATGTTAAAAATTTCAAAACCAGTAGTATTAGAGCATTTAAGAAAGGGATTGAAAAAGATAGTAGAAGCTAATATTTATATGAATTACTTTGATTATCAGATATCATGGAGCGAAAAGTTAGGATTTCATAACTATCCTGAGCTTAATAATGTAGATTAATATATCATAATGATTAAATTGTTTAAAACATATATGTATCATTATGAATAGTAATGTTGAATGATGATTAACGCTAATTTTCTGTATATTATAGTCTACTTCATTTAAGTTATGGGAAGTATTTCATGTTTATATGTTCCTATAAAGGGAAGTTAATTCTTTACACTTAAAGTGTTTTTAATTATTCTGGGATTTAACAATATATTGGTCCTTATTCCCCATATGTTGAATAAGCTCTTATTCTTAGTTTGACTAGGACTATTATTCTCCACATTTTATCTCTCTAAATAAATCTAATAATTCTTGCCATAATCTATACTATAGTTAAGGAGAACCTCTAGAAAAAGCCTAAGTTTACAAAACCTATCTAGACGTGACAACTTAACATCATCTTCTCAAATGATTGTAATAGAATATGAATATGGATTTTCTGAATCTTTCACTCTTGCTATGGGATTGAAGGTATCTTAGTTCTTGTTTGAGGGAAAGTAATAGAATCTATAGGCTTCTATTATTGAAGGGATTTAATAATGTAAGGTTTAAGTTCTTAGGTGTTTGTAAGCTATGACAGATTATCGATAATGAATTTTAGCTTATCATCATAGTACTTTAAACATTATGGAGTACTTAGATGTAAGCATATTCCTTGAGGAATTCATTGATAAAACCTCTTTCCTATTAATATCTATAGTTACGTATACTAAATACTCTAATCCATTAACCTTTGTATGTCTCATCTAAAGCTTAAGCTCCTAGTTTGGGGATAATACTAATTTTCTCCTCAGCTTCCTAATCCACTTCAAAGAGTCTTCGAATCTGCCTCAAATAAAACTCCAGCCTAAGACTAACATCTAAACATAAAGCTAAGCCTAAAACTTGAGCTTAATAGGATCTTGCTCTTCCCAAATACTAAACATGAGATAAGTTAAGCGAAAACATATAATTTTAAGTTGTCATGCCCACTTATCTAGTAGTAATGCTTAAATAAGGTTGGGTTGAGAAAACTGCTATGTTGGAGGTATTATTGTTAATTTCAATACTAATAGTGGTTATTATGGTTTTTAAACATGTAAATGTCGCTGTTGCTTTAGGGGTTGGAACAGTATTTTACGGTGTAGTGGCTGTAGGCTTAAATATGATTAAAGCAACAGTTATAGCATTTAACCCTACAATGATTGAGGTTTTATCTGCTCTCATACTAGCTATGTTTCTTGCATCTCTACTTGGAGAATTAGGGGTTACTGATAGGATTGTTGATGGTTTAAGTACGTTTGGCTATAGATCTGCAGCTGTAGCTATACCTGCAGTAATAGGCTTACTTCCTATGCCTGGGGGAGCTTATGTATCAGCTGTTATGACAAAGACGCTTTATGATAAAATGAAGTTAAGGCCTCAAGAAGAAGCTTTTATTAACTATTGGTTTCGCCATATATGGGCTCCAGTATGGCCTCTATATCAGGGCATAATATTGGCTTCAGGAATACTTAATAAAACACCGATAGAGATAGTTTCCATAACCTGGCCTTCTGCTCTTGCTTCAGTAATAGCTGGACTAGTAATAGCTATACCTAAACTTAAAGGAGACCGCAATATTAAACATGATTTAAGAGGGCTAATACATCTATGGATATTTATACTTATCTCTATATTTGTAATCCTCTTAAGGGTAAGTATAGTTTTTTCATTAATTATGATTTTAACTATATCATTAATTATTTATAAACCTAAATTAAGAAGCTGTTTGAAATCAGTTAAATATGCATTAAATCCGACAATCATCATTCTAGTAATAGAATCTCTAGTGTTTAGTCAGTATATTAAGGAGAGTGGTATAATGCATTCTTTAACAAGCATTCTAGAATCGGTTTGGTGGCTAGCATTATTCCTCATCCCCTTCATAATTGGCTTAGCTACAGGTGCAGAGTTTACATATGTAGCTTTAGTCTTTCCTCCTCTCCTCCCCTTCCTCTCAGGTAAAGGATTACTATGGGCATTTCTAGGAGGCTATATGGGGGTTATGCTTAGTCCAGGACATTCATGTCTTATATTATCTACAAGTCATTATGGAGCAGATATACCTACCGTTTACAGATACATAGTCCTAGCAGTATCGAGTACAATATTGATTACCATAATATTTTCATTGTTTTAACAATGATTTAGCTAGCAAAAAATACGGAAGAATATAGTATTTTAAAATTTTGGCAGATACGCAGTTATTAGAGTATAAGTTCATCTGAAACCTCATTGTCTAATTTGACTAAACAAATCCCTAAGAGTTTCAAAAGGGTTCTATGTTAAAAATAGCTTTATTTTCTGTTCATGCATTTTATATAGTTAGTAATTACATAAGCGAAAGGAATAAAGGGATTTAATTGTAAGTTAGATAGTAGTTGGCGGTGTTTTAGATTGTATGATCCTATTAAGTTGTCTGATACTATGAGGAAATTAACTGTTAATGGTTTGTTTAGGAAGTATTATCGTGTTGCTCGTGGTGGTAAATGGTATGGTGGATGTGCGGCTGCTGACTGTGTTGGATGTAATCTTAGATGTGTTTTCTGCTGGAGTGGAGCTCCTAGAGACCATCCGGATAAAATAGGTAAATTCTATAGTCCAGAAGAAGTATTCTTAAAGCTAGATCAAATTGCAAGTAGGAAGGGTTATAAATATATTAGAATTAGTGGTAATGAGCCGACAATAGGTAGAGAACATTTATTAAGGGTACTGGAGCTAAATGATCAGTATAATAGATATATTTTCATTCTTGAAACTAATGGTATACTTATAGGTTATGATAAATCTTATGCTAGGGATTTATCTAGATTTGAAAATATTCATGTTAGGGTTTCCATAAAGGGATGTACAGAAGAAGAATTTACAAAACTAACAGGGGCATATCCAGAATCTTTTAACTACCAGATTAATGCGTTAAGAAATCTTTTAAATTATGGTGTTGAGTGTCATCCAGCAGTAATGTTAAGCTTTAGCAGTAAGGAAAATATAAGACAGCTAAAAAGAGAACTAATAGAGATAGATGAAGTACTAGATAGGGAGTTTGAGGAGGAGTATGTTTTTGAATATCCACATGTTATGGAGAGACTGAGAAAAGCAGGCTTAAAGCCTAGAGTTAGCTATAATCCTAAATGTATTCCAGAAGAGCTTATTTAACATGGAATACATTTTAAAATATTGAAGTACAATTAGCTTACAAATGCCTATAGTAACCAGTACTCTAACATCTCAATTCTAAGTCTTCCAATAATGGTCTCTATTATTTCAATATGCTTATAATTGAAAACATAAGTAGCTATCGTTTTAACCATAAATATACTGATTATTTTTCTTAATGTAACAGTATAATGCATGTAGGAACAAATCTAAACTACATATCATTAAGTCTAGGCTTCAATATATGACGTTCAGTAACCAAGGTTGTTAAATGAATAATAAAACGAGCTTTAAAGATCTACTTTTATAGTAAATGCAATTTATAGAGAATATTAACATAATTAGAAACATAAAGATATGTAGTTAGAAACTTATAGATTACCGGTACTGCAGTTATTGAAACCTATAATACCTAACTATTTCCTACTAGCTTCTTACATACTTCAACAGCTTTGAATGCATTTTCTCCATAAGCATCAGCTCTAATACTCTCTGTAAATTGCTGTGTTACTGGTGCTCCACCAATAATAATTTTAACCTTACTTCTTAAGCCATTACTTTCTAATGTCTCTATTACCCTCTCTATGTTTACCATTGTTGATGTTAGTAAAGTACTTATACCAACAATATCTGGCTTATATTGTTTTACTGCCTCTGCAAATCTTTCTGGTGATACATCTACTCCTAAATCTATAACTTCAAATCCATTTACTTCCAGTATGGTTTTAACAAGATTCTTCCCCACATCATGAAGATCACCTTCAACAGTTCCTATAACAATCTTTCCAATATGCTTAATTTCACCCTTCTCTAAAATCTTTGGCTTTAAAATACTTATAGCTTCATTGAATATTTCTACAGCTACAGTAAGTTCAGCAATAAAATACTCACTCTTCTCATACTTCTCGCCGATAAGCCTCATGCCATTAGATAGGCTGTTAACAATATCCATAATTGAAATACTATGCTTTAAGGCCTCACTAACATACTTCAGAGTTGAATCCATATCAAGATTAGCTATGGAATCTCTTATAAGATTTAGAAGACTCATTTATAACACCGATTAACTTACTTATTTATTGAGTATTTTCCATGCTTATATGCTGTGTTAAACATCGCTACTATATTTTCTGGTGGTGTACTTGGCTGGATATTATGTATGGGAGCAAATACATATCCCCCTTTAGGAGCAAATATTCTTACGAGTTTCTCGACATGATCTGTAATTCCCTCCGGTTCTACAAATGGTAGTACACGCTGTGTATCTGCACCACCACCCCAAAACGCTAATTGCTCTCCAAATTCCTTCTTAAGCTTTTCAGGATCCATACCTCTAGCAGATATCTGAATAGGATTCAATATATCCAACCCTATATCAATAAACTCCTTAATAAATGGATATATAGCTCCATCACTATGAAGAAACGTATATGATTTACTGTACCTCTTTATATATGTAAAGATTATTTCATATCTATGCTTATAAATATCCTTAAACATTTGAACTGATATTTGGGGGCTTTCCTCAGTTCCAAGATCATCAGCTAAGCCTATTACCTGTACATAGTTTCCTATAGTATCAACAATTTTCCTAGTATTATATGTGACAACATCCATAACGTGATCCAGTATAGCTTCAGCTAAAGCTCTTCTTAGCCTTAAATCAGATAACCATTGAGGCCAACCTCTTAAATCCTGAGGCCAAGCATGTATACTTCCCACTCTAAAGTATACTAGTCCATAATCTGTATTTTTATATAGGTATTCAGCTCTCTTCCTAAGATCTTCAAGGACTAAATCTGAAATTTTATAGGAATCCCAATTAAAGTTTTTAACTTCAGCAATACCTTTAACATTTTTTAGGGGTGTACTAAAACGTCTTGAATCAAAGTAGAAGCTTCTTCTAGGAGCTACAGCATGCTCCCGAGCTCCTAGCTTAGCTGTATAGCGATCCCTATCTTCAATTATGTCTATGTACTCTGGTATCTCTATAGTTAAGTCCCATTCCCTCCAATACCATTGCTTAAACTCTACTTCAGTAATTTGCCATTCATTATTAATGAATGCTTTAGAAAGTTTTCTAACACCTAATGTAGGTTCTAAAGTTCTATTGATTGAGATGACATCAACATGTAACATATCTAAAACTTCCTTCTCTACTTCAGCAACCATATTGTAAAATGTGAAAAGCGATGGATCTGAACCGCTAGTAATCAATGGTCTAATAGGTCTATCAGGTAAACCTAAAAATCTTCTAAGCTCTCTATATACTAAACAATTTACTCCAGTAACGTCAGTAGACCCTAAATCTATTGGAACTCTATCTGCCTCCTCATGTCTTAACGCTGTTAAAAGTCTCTCTCTAGATCTCATAATAGATGCACAGTACACCTTACTATATTCCATCTTATATATTTTAGCAGATTTAGAGAGCATGCAGTCGATATTGATGGAAGTATTATTGGTTTTGTTTTAAGGTTTGATTGTGCCGTATTATTATGGTTTTCTGGTACTAACCCATTTCTATTTTAATTTTGTTTAGCTTTAGCCTTATGAATACTAGTATAGGATTATGTAGTCTATATATGATTTAGCCTTTTTAATTTAAGTTTTCTCTACTTCACAGTATTGTTAAGCCTTAATGATATTTCTCTATAAATTATCTTATATTTTCAAGTCCCTCTTAAAATTCATATTGAGCTTGTTAGTAATTGGTATTAGCTAGTTCACTCCTAAAGCTGACGACGTATCAAGATTGTATCATTGAGAATAAAAGGAGAATATTAATCTGACGATAAATCAGTATTCACTCTACCTTTACCATACAGTCTTACCAATAGTAGGCATATCATTGAATAATATTATGGTTATTAGAGGTTATGCCTGCATCAATATAGATAGATGATGATTTAACTATACCTAATAAGTTCCATAGTATCAGTAAGCCTACATAACCCAAGTCACTACACCTACAAGAATTACTAACCCAACCATCAATAAACAACACAAAACAACTTAACCAACTACGTAACTCTTAGGACTATTAGGTTAGGTCATTAGCGATTCATAATCTCACATAATGACTTCTATTCTTATGTATAATTTATTGTTTAAGTGGTTAGTTATCTAAATACTTCTCACATACGTAGGTGCTTCTGATATATTAGATGTATTTCTTCACATCTATCTTATAATACTATAGTTTAATTCTTCTGAAGATTAATATCCTTTGTATAGGGATAATGGGGTGAAGAAGCATGTTGTCTAGATTGTTTCAGTTTTCCAGCTTTGTATTATTAGGATTATAAGATATCCCACTATGATTTAAAGAATGATTGGCTTAAGTTTTATTGTCTACGTTTATGGATTTAGTTGAGTTTATAGTAAAGAATTTAAAGTTATGGCTTAATCCTATGTGATTTAATAGAGGTTAATATAGCTTAACAAGTCTCATAGTTAAACCTAACAAAACTTATGCAGACTATTAAGGAAGTAACTTAAACTTAGCTTTATATAATTATGAAGTAGTGGATAATGCAAATTTACATTCCTTTCTTATTGGAGTGATTATAAATTCTTTCTCTATGACTTTAAATCTTATTTTTAAGATTTTTAACTTCTTCAACGATTTTCGGTAGAATTTGACCTGTTTTTCCTTGAATTAAGTAGTCTGAAATTCCTTCTTCAGTTAGGGGAGTAGGTTCAGCATTTACCTCAATTATGATTACAGAGACTAGTTTATCTTCTTTTCTAATTATTCTTCGCTTAGCTATTCTTGGTAGTTCAGCAAATGGATATACTACTGCTGAAGTCCCGCAAATAAGCATCAAATCACATTTAGAAACCTCCTCTAGTGATTGTTTAACTACATCTTTAGGAATAGGCTCCATAAAATGAACTACATCAGACTTTAATATTCCACCACAAATCGGACATATAGGTGGAAGATTTCCCTCTATTCTCAGCTTCTCTAAATCAAATTCCTCAGAGTTAAATCTACCTCCACAATTTAGACATCTTAACTTAAAGGCATTTCCATGATATTCTATAACATTTCTACTTCCTGCTTTTTGATGGAGATTATCAATATTTTGAGTAATTACACATTTTATAATTCCTATTTTCTCTAATTCGGCTAGAGCATAGTGGCTGGGATTCGGCTTCATTTTCGCTAAATCACCAAGTAGAGATGGGGTACTTAATCTTTCCTCCCAGTACTTCTTTGGATTTGCTAAGAACTTATAATATGTCTGGTAAGCTTTTCTCTCTGCTTCAGGATTTCTAGTCCAGATTCCTGATGGCCCTCGAAAATCAGGAATTCCTGACTCAGTAGAAACTCCAGCTCCAGTTAGAGCAATAGCATAATCTGATTTAACTAAATCCCTTGCTGCTTTCTCAATCAACTCCTCCATAACAGTCTCTATACTAATCTATAACATATTTAAATTTTGCTTGAAATATTATTAACTTTCTCATTCTATAATTTTCCTTTAAGCTGAATAAGCCAAGTCATTCAGCAAAACTCTTAGGTCTATAACCACAAAATAAAGCAATCTCTTCAGCTTTCTTAATAAACTGAATACCATCGTTTACTGGTTTTAAGCTAGATTTAGCTTTGTGGCTTAATATTCATTTCTCGTAATCTATATCATTAAATACTATGGTTATAGGAATGCCTATTAAGCTTTTCGTACTTTATGTAAACTTGAATTTGCAAATTTCAGAATTAAGCCACAAAGCATAGATTTAATTAAAATCTCTTTATCGCTCTCTTAACGATTTTACCAGACATTACGGTATTTATGCCATCCATCATCCTTAGATGTTGGAAAGTAGTTAAGCCAACACCTTTAATACTTCTAATAGGGTTCTTCATTCAATTCTTAATAATAGCATTTCTAGCCAATTTCTAGAACTATTTTATCATCTTCACTTAAAGTTGAAATATAAGAAGTGATTTCCTTAGCAATAATCCAAGACTCTTATTCCTCCATACTTCCCTTAACTCATTAATATCTGTTTGTGAACGTTTTCTTAAATTCTTTACCTTCCTGTTTTCAACAAAACTTTATTAAATTCCTCAACCTTGGAGCAATAGTAGTTAAAATAGTTTAAACCTATGGAAGTGAATACAGTATCAATAACCATTAAACAACACCACTCCATCTCTTAGTTCTAAGACAACTTTTACAATATTCTCTTAACCCTGAAGACTCTGCATTAGCTATCAACTATTTTCTTTAACATAGATCTTTCACTTTAACGAGATATTAACTAATAAATATTTTAATAAGGAAAGCTAAAGTGAAAACCTAGGAAAGGTTTAGGAGGCTTCTAAGCTTTAAAATATTGGTCTTGTTAGGTGGTTGCTATTTTAGCTTTCACGGCGTCCACAGCACCATTCTCCGTTTCTTAAGCATTTCCTTGGAGAGCTCTTCTATACGTCCAAACTTCATACACCTAGCCATACAGTGCTTCACACATACTGGTGGAAGCCCCTTCTTGATGCGGGGAATACATAAGACACATAGCTCTGTAGGGAATGGAAGATAGGTAATGTATAGCTTATTTCCTGGAAGTTCTTGAATTATCTCTATTACCTTTATTCCTCCCCATTTTCCAGCAGGTAGTTTATGCTCCTGCTTACAGGCAACTTCACATGCATGACATCCAGTACAATATTCATAGTCGATTAACAAACCATATTCAGACATTTCATTCACCTACTCTGCCTTATAGACCTTACACAGCATGTTTTTAAAGGGGGATCCATGACCTGATTTACCAGTATACCCCATGGGTATGAGTTGGTTAATGTTTACCTCCCATACGCCAAATAGTGATGGTTCAGGACCTGACCTCTCAGGAAACCACCATCCATGAGTTACCATAACCACTTTTGGATGCACTATAGGAGTAACCTTAGCTTTACGTTTACATCTACCAAGCCAGTTTTCAACCCATACAATATCTCCATCCTTTACGTCTAGTTGTTTAGCTGTCTCAGGATGGATTTCAATTAATGGATCGGGTTCTACTTCTCTTAACCATGGAATCATTCTATGCTCTGAATGGAAGTATACAGAAGATCTTCTTCCTGTAGTTAGAATTAGTGGATATTTCTCGTAAAGATCAGGGGTACTAATTGGGCTAAATGGTGGTTCTTCATAGTATGGAAGCGGATCTATTCCCCACTGTTCAAATAGTGATGAGTAAAGCTCAATCTTACCTGATGGTGTTGAGAAACCTTTTTTTCCATCTTGCCGTAGTAATCCTTTTTCATACCTTCTATAGGGAAGACTGGAATGCCCCTTAGGGGGGAATACCCAGATCTTTTCGCATAGCTCATCATAGGTCATGCCTGACGGCTTAAGAATATCGTTAAACATTTCCTTAATATTACTCCAGGGAAGTTTAGGATTAAATCTTTTAGCTAGTTCAAAGTTAATTTCAATATCTGACTTACACTCTTCAACACTAATTACCTTTTTTATGGCTTGAAGAGGAATCCACCAAGCTCTAAAACTATATTTCTCAAGGAAAGTAGCTGCAGGAAGAACTAGATCAGCCAGCATAGCTGTTGGGGTCATAAATAAATCAACTACAACCACAAAGTCTAGCTTTTTAAGAGCATCATACCACTTTTTAGGATCAAGACCTATACAGGCAATAGGATTAGAAGCTTGTATCCACATGGCTTTTATTGGGTATGGTTTTTCAGTAAAGATCTGTTCTAAGACTGTGTCGGGATGAGCTGATCTTCGAAAATCTCTAATTGGCCCATACTTTGAGGTGCCTATTCTCTTTTTATCAGCTTCAAGCGGCGGCGCTATTATGCCTGCAGTTGTACTATATCCTGATATATTAAATGCATCTCTAGCTATCACGTTTCCTCCAGGTATGTCGAGATTACCGGTTATACACCATAAATGAGTAATAGCCTGTATAGTTGGAGTAGCTGCTGTAACTGCTTCAACTGGATTTCCCCAATGTATTGCTGAGGGCTTACTTTCAGCATAGAAACGAGCTGCCTCCACGATTTTCTGCTTTGGTACCCATGTAATTTCAGCAACTTTCTCCGGTGTATACTCATTAACACGTTCCTTAAGCATTGTCCATACAGTTTTACATTCAACGAGTTTTCCATCAATTAACCTAACTTTAAAGAGACCGCTCAAGAATGGTTTAACGTTTGGAGATGAATATTCCATTTTAGTAGTATTCCATGACTTAGGCTCATTTGAAGAACTATCCCAAACAATAAAGTTATCTTTAGATCCACCTTCAATAACTTCACACTCCCTTAAAAGTTTAGCTGTATCAATTCTAACTAGAAAGGGGGCATTAGTCCACTTCTCCACAAATTCCCTATTATATAGGTTTTCATTTATTATTACATTTAGAAAGCCTAAAGCTAAAGCACCATCAGTTCCAGGTCTAATTTGAAGCCAGATTTTAGCTCTTGAAGCCAGCCAGGTAAACCTAGGATCAATTACAATTAGCTGTGACCCCCTCTTCATGAGGTCAACAATCCAATGCCCGAAAAAACCATCTGGACATGTTGCTGGAAGGTTTTGACCCCAAACTATAATACATTTTGGAACAGCATAGTCCGGATCATCGTAACGTTTAGGCAGCCATTGAGCTGCATCTAATACACAGTAGTCTCCATGTGTAGCCCAAGTCACTAATAGACGGGGGGTATAGCAGGCAACACCGCTAAGACCAAAAACTCTATTTGGACTTCCATAACTCCATGCGAGAAGATAAAGCCACTCTATAACATCCCTACCTGTACCTTGAAGAAATACAACACTTTCCGGGCCGTACCTCTCCTTAATATCGTTAAGCTTCCTCTCTATAATGTCGAAGGCTTCATCCCAAGAAATCCTCTGCCACTTACCCTCACCGCGCTCACCAACTCTTTTCAAAGGATACTTTAAACGATCAGGATGATAAACATACTGTGTTAACGCTAAGCATCTTGGACATAAACGTCCTTGATTCCATGGATGATCCGGATCGCCCTCAATCTTTATCAATTTCCCATCCTTAACATAAGCAAGCACACCGCAACCGCCATGACATCCAGGTCCAGCAGACCAAGCAGTAGTTCGAACTACCTCAACTTCTTCTGAACTCAAATTTAAGAAACCTCCTTATTTAAGGATAAAGGCTACTTAATAAGCTTTACGCTAAGTCTATTATGTTCTTCAATTTTCCTTAAATCTCCTACCTACATCCTGTATGCTTAGGCTTTACTTACCTCTAATTATATTAATATAATTATTCCCATAATCATTAAGTCATAAATATAGAAATGAGAAGTACTAGGATATAATTAGTAGACGATTAAGATTAGAATTTGAAAGGATTTCTCAAAGTAGTGAAGTGTATTTAAGTTTACATGATGATGTAGACGAGAAAGTTTTAATAAATACTTATAATTTTTAGATTGGTGCGTTTATGAGCATGATTGAGAAAACTATAGTTTATTTTAGTAGTCCAGGTGAAAATAATACTGAGACCGTTTTAGCCTTAGCAAGGAGAAGAGCTGAGGAACTGGGGATAAAGGATGTTGTTGTTGCATCTGTTATAGGTGAGACTGGTGTTAAGGCTTCAAAGATTTTTAAAGGATTTAACTTAATTATTGTAACTCACCATACTGGCTTTAAAGAGCCGGGAAAACAGGAGCTAAGTGAGGAAAACCGTAAAGTAATGGAGACAAATGGTGGTAGAATATTTACTGGAACACATGTTTTTGCGAATGTTGAAAGAGCTATAAGAAATAAGTTTAATACAGTATATCCAGTAGAAATAATGGCACAGACCTTAAGGTTTTTCGGTGAAGGAATGAAGGTTGCTGTTGAAATTGCAGCGATGGCTGCTGATGCAGGCTTAATACCAATAGATAGAGACATAATAAGTATAGCTGGAACTAGTAAAGGAGCTGATACAGCTATAGTTATTAAACCAGCAAACTCAACAAGAATATTTGATATGATTATCAGGGAGATCATAGCTAAACCAAGAGATAAGATGTAACTAATAAATCATCACAACAGTATAAAAGATAAAACCTTAATTCAAAATAAGTCACAATATCTTATTTCCAAGCTTTTTCAGTAGCTTCATTATAAGTTACATGATAACGAAGACATTAGCATTAAGATATATCGTATTCCTCCTCTATTTACTTCAAGAGGCTTTTACATCTATTTTCTTTAAATTTTTGAAACATTGCAAAATTCCTATACAAACTTCTTTTTCGCTTTGAATATTACTCTCCATTCCTTACCTCAAAAATCATTTCAGAGTTGGACTTCAATTCCAAATGCTATCTAGTATTCTTCAGAATAACCATCTTTATGGGGTTCTAAAACAGTAACATACTAAACTTACCATGATACTTAACCAATAAATCAATGTAACAACTTCCAACCTTTCTTTAACTGCTTCATATAATAATCGATACCAAAAACATGAGGACAAGTCAAAACAACATGAACAAAATCATAACCCCTCTCACTATAAAACGTAACACTATCAAAAACACATGCTTAACCCTTCTAACATAATTTTTCTTCCATTTATGACTCCGCTCAACAACATCCTTATATTTCTCATTATCGTTAATAGCACCAAGAACAACAACACGATTAACAGTATAGCGTAACCAATTCAAAAACTCAAAACAACATCATTAACACTATCAAACGCCTTACAGGATTCTCCATAACCCTTATAAATCTATTAGTGACTAAATGAGGGGTACTAATGGAATTGCTCTGTATTGGCTTTATGGCAAGTATTTTAGCTGGATTAGCTACTGGTGTAGGCGCTTTACCAGTAATCTTAGTGAGAAAAGTTTCGGATAGCGTGCTTGATATATTACTTGGTTTTGCTGCAGGAGTTATGTTGGCTGCAACAGCTTTTAGTCTTCTTGTACCAGCTATTGAATTAGGTGGCCCATTAGTATCTGCTATAAGTCTTGGAATTGGTGCATTAGTAATTCACTTCATAGATTGTTTTGTTCCACATTTTCATCCAGTAGCAGGAGCTGAAGAGCCCTCATCGAAATTACCACGTGTCTGGCTGATGATAGTTGCCATAACAATTCATAATTTTCCAGAGGGATTAGCTGTAGGTGTAAGCTTTGACACTGGTGATATTGCAGCTGGATTGGTTATTGCTACAGCAATAGGATTACAGAATATGCCGGAGGGCTTAGCAGTCGCACTACCACTTCTAAGGGAGAAATATAGTGTTTTTAGAGCTATTGGCTATGCAACTTTAACTGGACTTGTTGAACCATTAGGAGGATTACTGGGATTAATACTTGTTTCAATTTCACATTATTTCCTTCCATGGGGCTTAGCGTTTGCTGCTGGGGCAATGCTATTCATTGTTGCTGATGAAATGGTACCTGAAAGCCATAGGAAAGGATTTGGTCGGGAAGCAACATTTGGTTTTATATCTGGCTTCATTATAATGATGCTTCTAGACTCTATATTCAGGTAGGTAAAGCAATTTTACAATACTAAATAAAACTCATCCTACATATGAAGATAACCCATACTTATAATCAGATTTACAGAACTTAAGGAAATCATCCAATAATAAAATGCTTCCACCTTACAGTATTTTACCAAGAACTCGTTGCAAAAATTCAGTATACTGTTATGCTATTTGTATAATTGCTTAGAATGTTGATATGAGTTTCTTCATCTTACTATTATTCTTCATCTATATGAAAATCTTTCAATAGTGTTTCTCATTCTATTATATTCCTTGACATACATATTAAACCTATAGAGTCTTTCACATTAGGCTTAAGTATATTCCTTGAGTTGACATTCATGTCTGCTTTATTATTTATGTTTAATGTAGGATTTACCTCTTTAGTATCATAATGTTAAGTCTACGTAACTTCATGAACTCGTTCTTAAGCTTACTATGCTTAACCTTTAAATCTTCTAGGAGGATACGAAGTGTTGGAGTCGTGTTTATTTCAGGTATTACTTGAATGCTTAATGATGAAGTTTTATAAGACATGACTACATGTATTTGCGTTCTTAATATTCTTATATCCATCATATTTGACTAGCTCTTCCTTCCAGCATCAATAGTTGCGCTATTAACAGTAGCCTTATCAATACTTACCAGTAAAGTAAACTAGATATTAGTATATTAAGTCTTGATGTTTCCATTTTTATATTTTAAATTAATCGATTTTAAGCTATTTAATTTGGTAAAATATAGCACTGAAATGTTATGCTGGAGATGGTGGTGGAGGTAGTGTTGGCGCTGGGGTCTTAATGGAGAGAAATGCAACAGCAGCTAGAATCCAAGCAATGAGTAGTAAAATTACTCCTATGACTATTATTGTCAAAACGGCGCCTATTAGCATTATCATTCCAGCAGTATTAAACATTTTCTCTCCAGATTTTTCAGCAAGAAGGGTAAATGATTTTTTATAGAATACAGCCTGTAAAATGAGAAATATAACAAGTATAACCAAGCTAAGAATTAGGCCTGCAATTAAAGTAATGCCTGTAAATTCAGTTGGTATCCTTACTGCTCTCCACATAATTCGTGTAGAAAACATTGTAAAGAATATTACAAATATAAATATGGCAATTGTGAATCCTATAATTCCAAAGATGAATCCGTAAAGTGCGTTTTGAAATATGCCTTTTTCATTATAGTATTCCGCTAGACCCTTCATAGCTACCAATACAAGTATTATACCGATAAAACTAAGAATACCAATGTAACCTGAAAATGGAACCAAAGAACCAATAGCAATCAATATTGCACCTATACCGCCTAAAGTTCTATTTGATTCTAAAGTCATTAAGCAACCTTAATCACAAAGCTTATAAAGATTTCTAAATGTAAAAACGCCTTGTGAACTTAAGCATGCTTGATTACCTCTATTTGAGTATTTTGTTTTCTAGAATTCTTAGCTTTATCCTTTATTAATCCATGCTCGTTTAGCTATACTATTAACTTCATGAACATGGATACATGCTCGTCATTACACTTCTCCTTCATAATGGTATATAATTATTGAATAGTCTATTTCTATCCTAACTATACGACTGCTTTATTAGACTCCAATCACCTAAAGCCATAAATAGTCTATCCTCTAAAAATGATAGAAATGCAAATGTATTTGTAATAGCACAATTTCATATATAAAGAATCTTCCCTAGCAATGACCCAAGCAATGTACATAATTCTATTTTAGATTACTATAGCAACATCATCAACCATAATCCTAACATCCCTTCCATCAAACTCAATAGAAGCTTAAGATAAACCCATAATATAGATACATAATTCCTACAATAATAAAGCTTAAAATATCAGAAGCCATCCTAAATGAACGAAAACATATAAGCAACATAAACAACTAGAATAAATGAAGACCTCTCCCTACAAACCTAATAACTTTAACCATACTAACACCATAAATAAGGTAAACTCCAAAATAAAGCTAAAGTTCACAAGGCGCAAGCCAAAATAGAAAAATTTAAATACGGTAGGTGCTTTAGAGGTAAGCCATAATGAAACATGGAGGTGAAAGCTTTGAAATGTAGCGAATGTATGTTTGGAGCTGATTACTATGGTAAAATGTTTTGTGTTAGAAAGAAACAGTTTGTAGATCCAAAGTTTAGTTGTGACGAGGCACAATAAGTATTAAGAGATAAATCTATAATTACTCTCAATGAAGCTGTCCTGTTAACTCTAGATGCTTATATTATTTTTATCATATCGCTTGCTAAGATTTCATTTATCCATATCTTTAATTTTTCACTTCCTACATGATGTTTAATTATTAGTGATGTATGGTTTCATCCAATTATAATACGTTCATTGTTTGGGTATTCTTTGAGAACCCGATTTATGGAGTATTAGAGTTTGAAGTCTATATGGCAGAAGCATCTCTCTATAATGGTTTAAGAGAAGTATCGATTGGAGAAGTGAAAGTATACATACCTGTAGAGCCGGAATTCATAACAGATGAGGTTCTCCTCGGGAGGGAGATTATTAATGGTAAGATAAAATTCCTAGCGTTAAACAATTTGGAGAGAAATCTATCAATTGAAATTTAGCTCAGCACAAAATTCTAGAATCTTTACCACATAGAAATTCTTTAAAGATTACTAAACAATAAACATAAACAATCAGTTAAGTTACCAGATCCTATTCTTAGAAAGTTTAAGTTAAGCTGTAGAATTAAAATGATGAAGAATTACATATTCACTATTAGTATAAGGCTATTGGTATATTTGCTTTAGAAGTTTAGATTCTAAATTTAATTAGAAGTTAATGAGAATATAAGCAAGTATTCATCATATCAATAAATCAGTAATAGTATCCTATTAGAAGCATATGTATTTAAATACTAAAGAAATTATACGGTAGATATGAAGGTAGAGTTTGAATACATTCAGCAATTTCATAATATCTTATGGTGAAGAAAGTTTTACCTATGCTTTCTGCTCATTAGAGCTGCTTTTTCATAATGAGGAAATTGATGATTTTACAAGCAGCTACATTGAAAGAACAAAAAGAGGATTAAGAAGCTTAAAAACCGAGATAGAGGCCCTACTTATGCTGCGTATATGCTGTTTGGTACATATCAAATTGGTAAGGAGCTTCATGAATTCCTTAGAAAAATCGATTTAACCCTTGACATCTTTGAGAGGAGAAAAATAATGAGTGAAGAGGAATATAGAGACTTAACCAATTTCTTTATGGAAATGAACTCATCTGAAAACTATTTAAATGTTTCTGAGTAAGGTTTTGTTATGGAGTTTAGGGAGCTTACTGATAGTGAGTGGGAGCTTATTAGGTTTTTGCTTCCTCCTAGGGCTAGGACTAGTAGGCCTAGGATTAACGATAGGATTATTGTTAACGGAATCCTATATGTTCTTGTTACTGGTTGCCGTTGGATGGATGTACCAATTAAGTATGGCTCATATAAGACTGCTTGGGATAGGTTTAAGCGTTGGAGTATTAAAGGTGTATGGGCTAATGTTTTCAAAGCATTAATAGATAAGGGATATTCTATGGGTAAGCCTAGATA
>Ga0209394_1000804_pt1 | contig 21748 bp, 22 predicted proteins | sample JNZ201metaG_FD_184122 | JGI IMG/M metagenome (GOLD analysis project Ga0209394, IMG submission 184122) | Hot spring microbial communities from Jinze hot spring, China to study Microbial Dark Matter (Phase II) - JNZ 20120812A (SPAdes) (version 3) ... | reverse complement strand
AAATTAGTGTTAATGCAAAAATCTTTTTAGCTTGAATAATTTATGTATGAGGTTCGCCACCTTTCTGATGTACAGAGTACGTCTTACCTCTCCGGCTGTTGGGTTCGAGCTGTAATCGAAGCTCTTGCGTGAAGCAGCTAGTAGCCGCCGTATATTTCTGAGTAAGTGTGCGATCTATTGCAGGAAACACGACTAACTAGGGCTTAATACGGTTGCTGTATATGAAGCCGGTAAGTAAGTAATTGATTACAGTAGGTTTCTCCAGAATAACTGCATGCCCTGATTCTCTTACTTCTACATACGTTGAGTTAGGTATTTCTCTAGCTATTATTTTTGAGTATTTAGGCGGTTTTACTCTGTCTTCCTCAGCTGAAATCACTAGTGTTGGTACTAGTATACCCTTTAGTAATTCTGTTAGAGGAGAGTCTGCGAGCCTCAGGAATGACTTGATGAGATAAGCTGCTGAGGTTAAGCTAAAGCCTCTCGAGAACGTGTCGACAAGCCTATCGAATAACCCTCTTCCATGCTGAGTTATGAACCTCTCCGAATATACATCGCTAATCCAAGACAAAACGAATTTTCTTACATCTCGAGAAAGAGCTCCCTCAAGCCACCGCATTGCCGTAAGCCTGAGATCCTCTTGAATTTCGCTTACTGAGGCTATTACTGTTAGATCGTTAACGTACTCTGGGTACTTAATAGCAAAAAGCATGGCAACTTCACCTCCGTACGATGTTCCAACGAGGTGAACTTTCTTTAAACCGAGGTGGTCTAACAACCTTCTTAGGTCCTCCGCGTGGATTTCTAGACTGTACTGACTCTCGTCGTCCGGCTTATCCGAGTTCCACTGTCCTCTCATGTCGTGTAGCACTACTCTATAGTTTAACCTAACTAAGTGATTTCTCTGAAATACCCAGCTAGCTGTACTCATGAATATTCCGTTTAAGAATACTACTGGCTCTCCGTCTCCGTATACTTCGTAATACAGCTTGACGTCTCCTACGTCAACTGTGGGCACACTCTCTACCTGCAGCAAACAACGTTTTCTAGAAGTAGTTTTTCTATATCGCTCTCTGGATATTCGAGGAGCTTCGACAAAATGGCTACCGCATCCTGACCAAGTCTGGGGGAACCTCTCCATATCTTTGGTTCGTTTCTCATCAAGAATTTAGGCACTATCCCCCACCCTCTTACTTTATCTCCTAAAGTTTCGTCAACCCACTCAATAAAGTCTCTTCTAGCTTTGTAATGAGGATCTTCGAGAGCATCCCTAAGGCTGTATACCTTAAAGCATGGAACGTTATAGTTTCTAAGTGTTCGCAACACCTCTTCGGCAGTCCTCTGCTTAATCCACGACCTCAAGATGCTGTCGAACTGTTTTCCCTTATCAGTATGCATGCCGGGAGCGTAATGAACATCCTTCCATTCTTCAAAGTCTACTTGAATGGCGTCACACAACCTCTTAAAAACATCGTAGCCTAAGGCTCCAACGAACACGTACTGCCCGTCTTTAGTCTCAAAGATGTCGTAAGGTTGGAAGTATATGTCTTTATTCCCTCGCCTTGTCGGTACATCGTTGAGCTCTGCTGTTTGAATCCACAAGCCTCCGAAAACGTTCGCTATACATTCGAATTGGGCCACATCTATAGTAATTCCTTCCCCGGCCTTCTTGGAGTATATATAGCCTGCGAGAGCAGCAGACAGAGCGTGTAGAGCTGTTAAATAGTCTCCAGTATATGGGTAGGGCTTATAGGGAGGCGACTCAGGAAAACCGTTTATACTCATCCATCCACTGTAAGCAGCAGCTATCGCATCGTACGCGGGTAACCCGAGGTAGCCTGGATCCCCGAAGTGTCCAAAACCGGATATGTGGACTATGACTATCTCTGGATTTACTTTCCGAACAACTTCATCCGTTATGCCAAGCTTTTGGTAAGTTCCTGGCATCGAGCTCTCCATCCATATGTCGGCATGTCTAAGCAACTCCAGAAACACTTCTTTTCCTTTATCTTTCTTAAGGTCTATAACTATCGAGAGCATGTTTCTTCTCTCTTGAGCCCACCAAGTATTTACTCTACGTCCACCTCTTTCGATGAACGGCGGGGAATACCTATACGTATCACCCCCAGGTCTCTCTACGTGAATGACCTCAGCCCCCCATAGAGCCGCCAAATAAGCCGCGAAAGGTTGAGCTATGAGAATTCCCGAAGACACTATTCTTAAACCAGATAAAGGACCAGACGCACTAGTAGCTAAAAGAGGAGCCTTTTTCTTGGGTCTACTAGAGACTCTAGATATTAACTCCTCAAACATATCAGATTTCCAAAGACCATATCTGCTGTATTGCCTTATAGATACCGAGTTTAGCTTTTGTTAACAGCATAAGCACTCTCGGCTTTAGCTAGCTATCCACCTAAAAGCTATCGCACCCTGCTGATACCCAACTCCTGAAGCTACTAGTATGACTACTTTGTCTTTTTCAACTTTACCTTGTTCTATAGCGTCGTGGAGTGCCATATAAACACAGGCTGAGCCGGTGTATCCGTACTTATCCATAACCCAATGCGTTTTTGTTTCAGGTAAACCAAGGTTTTTCATAACGTCAAGTATAGTCTTCAGCCGCACTTGAGTAAATATTATCTGGGTTACTTCATCAAGGTTTATACCGGCCTGACCAACTACATCCTTTATGAGGATCGGCCAGTACTGATCATTAACCGGTGGGTACGCTTTTCTTAGGTCGAGGAAGGGTAGGTTCTCGTCTACTACTTGTTCAGCAACCGGCTTCCAGGCACCTAAGAATATTCCCCAGTAGTCCCAGAACGAACCATCAGCACGCAGTTTTCCTGCTAAGTAGCCAGGTCTATCTGAAGCAGACAATACTATAGCTCCAGCACCATCAGAGAATATCCATTCCCACATGAACTTCCACCTAAGGAACCTAGTCATGGCATAGACTCCTATTACCAAGATGTTTCGATACTTCGGGTTTCCAGCTATTATAGACGATGCTACTTCGAGCATATATACTGGGTTAGCACAGGAGGCGTTTATATCGAAAGCGGGAATCTCGTAGGGACCTCCACCTAGAAGACTTTGGACCTTGGGTGCCGTTGGTGGAGATATAGCCTCGGGAGTATCCGTTCCGACTATTATCATGTCGATGTCTTTTATGGTTAACCCAGCTCTGTCGAGAGCCATTTTAGCGGCTTTAGCAGCCATAGTTGCCGGAGTTTCCTCCGGGGGAGCTATCCTCTTTACTTTTAAACCTGTTCGCTCTATAAATAGAGGATCCACTTTAATTCCTGTTCTTGCCTCAAAATCCTCCGGGGTCATTATCGTAGGAGGTACGTATACCCCGGTAGATGCTATATATGCGAATCGTTTAGACATTTCAGTCCCTAGATATTACTCGGAGTCAACCTTAAGTAGGCCGATGTTTACACGTGATGCTACGAACTCTAGCACTTCACCATAAAGCTCGGAGTACTACATCCCTAGGTAGTATTCTTTAAGTACCTCAGGCTTAATAATCTCATGAGTCTTACCACTCTTGACTATCGAACCCATTTCGATGACGTGAACTACCTCTGCTGTTTCCAGAACCACGGTCGGATCTTGTTCGGCCACAACTAGAGATATCCCAAACTCTTTGTTGATCTTTTTCAAGACTTCAACAACCTTTTTTCTCATGATGGGCGCTAGCCCAGCTGAAGGTTCGTCCAGTACCATAAGCTTACTAGCCATCACTAAGGCCATAGCTATCGATAGCATTTTCTGTTCACCACCACTCAGAGTTCCAGCTATCTGAGTCTTTCTTTCTTCAATAATCTTGAACAGTTTAGTTACCTCTTTAAGTTTGTCACCCCCGTGCTTAGACATACTCGCAGCTAACTCTATATTTTCACGTACTGTTAGAGTTCTCAGGACACCTCCTCTCTCTGGTACGTAACCTATTCCAAGTCTAGCTAGTTTATGAGCCGGAAGCCCGGTGACGTCATTACCTTCATATAAAATCTTACCTCTCCAAGGTTTCAAGTACCCTAGTACAGCCTTAATCAGAGTGGTTTTTCCGGCACCGTTGGGTCCTATTAGTCCAATGACCTGCCCCAACTCCACATCAAAACTAACGCCGTTTATCACTACGGTCTTTCCGTATCCAGCGACAAGGTCTGTTACCACAAGTAATTTCACTATAACACCCCGAGGTATACTCTTGCGATCTCCTCATTAGATACTGCCTCATCAGGTTTTCCCTCAAAAATTTTCTTGCCCTCGTTTAACACGACTACTCTATTAACTAACTTCATTAGATACCTCAGTTTATGCTCTACTATAATGAATGCTAATCCATTTTCGTTAAGCTTTTTTACTATCTCGATAACTTCATCGATCTCACTTGGGGAAAGCCCCGCGAATGGCTCATCTAAGAGTACCAGCTTTGGACCGGTAACTAAAGCTCTTGCCAGTTCAACCATTCTTAGCTTGTAGGGAGTTAAGTTAATCGGAAGTTCTCCTGCTTCAGCTAAGAGTCTCGTGATAGTCAATGCCCAAGTAGTTTTAGCTCTCGCAAGTCTTGCGTCCTTGTATACGGATCGAGCAGATAGGCTTACGTTGTAGTAGACCGGGAGGTAGGGATATACTCTCATACCCTGGAATATGCGTGAGATTCCTAACGCCACCCTTCTATGAGGCTTAAGTCTGGTGATATCTTTACCTTCAAACACTATTCTACCCTCGTCAGGCGTGATTACTCCACTGATTACATTAACAAGGGTAGTTTTTCCGGAACCGTTGGGTCCTATCAAACCTAGAAGCTCGCCTTTGCTTACTTCCAGCGAGACTTTGTCGAGAGCTACAATCCCCCCAAACTTTTTAGTCACGCTATCGCAAACCAATAATTTTACCATAGTCAAACACCTGCTGTCAACTCGGCTATCTTCGATGAGACTAGGCGTTTCAATTTCGTGTACAGGTAGTAAACTATCCCTTGTGGTCTAAGTAGAACTAATACTATGAGAAGACACATGTAGAGCACTACTCTCCACCTACCTATAACATCCCAAAGAGCTTCATAAACTAGGAGTATGAAATAATTAGCTATAGTAGGTCCCACGATCGTCCCCATACCCCCCAAAATAACGGCAGTTAACGGTGGGACTAGGGTGTTCGCTGGAATAAACACGTCCACAGTTACTGGAGGCCTCATTGCTGCGTATATAGAGCCAGCAAGCGATGCTAGAGATGACGATATGAGAAATCCCACTAGTTTCACTCTAACGGTGTTTACTCCAGAAGCTTCCGCTAGAAGCTCGTCTTGACCTACTGATCGCATCATAAAGCCGAAGTCTGAGTATGCTACTTTATAGCTAACTATAAAGGCGATTATGGCAGCAATAGATGATATATAGAAATAGGTTGACTGCAGGAAGAAAGCTCTCTCTTTGACTGGTAGACCTCTAGCATACGAGAAGAATAGGGGGGAGTAGGTAATGCCGCCCTCACCACCTAAGTATAATGAGAAAGGCTGCGATGTCACTATTCCAGCCATAACTATGGGTAGAAGTAGCGACATTATAGAGAAGTAGGCTCCCCTTACTCTTAAGCTAGGAAGGAATATCACTAGGCTGAGTACTAGAGATATGGCAGCTGATGGTAGAATGGCGTACTCAACTGGAACCCCCAAATATCTATTCAAGAGGGCTAGTGAGTAAGCCGCACATCCTACAGTAAACGGCACTCCAAGATTAAGGTAAAACGTCGTCCCCGAGTATAAGTCTAGTGAGAGAGTTATTAAGAGAAAAATATTTACTCTAGTTAAAACATCGAGCCAGAAGCCCCTTAACCCGAAGGTGGGCAGTAACATGTAAATAGCAGCAATAAATAAGGCAGGTAGAATGCTCCCCACTCTCTTTAGCTTAGAAGGTTTAGAGAAAGCCAGTCTACTCACCTCGCCCGAAAAGCCCGTGAGGTCTAAAGACTAATATCAAAAGTATCAAAATAAGGGGGGCTACGCGCGCTATACCTCCCCCTAAGACGTATACCATAGATTGCTCAATAAAGCCGTAAACTAAAGACGCAACAACAGTTCCCAGAATGTTGCCTATTCCCCCCATGACAACTATAGCAAAGGCGGCAAATAGCGGTGACCATCCAGCGGTTGGTGTTAAAGCCTTTAATGGAGCTAATAGAATGCCCGTAAGAGCGGCGTAAACCCCAGAAATTAGGAAGGTAGCTCTCAAAACCCTTAGGGGATTTATGCCTAACCTCATTGATTCTTCCCAACTTTCAGCAACTGCCCTAATAGCTTTTCCGGTACTAGTCTTGTAGAGAAAAGCGAGAAGCGCTAAGGTCATAGCTAAACAGACAGCTGTGATAAGTAGCCAGTGATTGCTTACTGGAATGCCCAGGATCGAGGTTGTCCCGGGGTATAATGGAAGAGTTACCGGTTTGAGCCCCATCTGAATACTAAATAACTCCTCAAATATGTAGGCTACCGCCACCGTGGTTATAAAGACGCTTACCGGGAACTTGATGGCTGGCTTAATAACTGACTCACCTATAGCAAGACTAATAGCAGCAGTTAACAGAATTGAGACGGGTACCGCTAAGTAAAGAGGAGTGTTTAAGTAGTTTAGAAAAACGTACGTAGAATAACCAGTGAGGACATATAGAGCTCCATAAGTGAGGTTAGGTAGGCGAGCAACACCGAAAACGAGAGAGAACCCCAATGAGAAAACAAGGTACGTTAATGAGTGAAATGATCCAAAAATGAGTATGTACTTTAGTTCTTCCAATCTTAGTTCCCTACGGCCAGGGTATCTCTATCCAAACTCTAGTACCGTCTACGGATTTAGGAAACAGTAGCTTTGTTCCGTACTCAACGACTCTAAACGGCCAAACCACAACTCTTCTACCCTGTTGCCACTGGAAGTATATTGGGTAAATTCTGTCTGGAGCCAGCTTAGCGGTGTGACTTCTAGTGAATTCATAAATACCAGCTGTTCCCACAAACACCGAGGTCTCTAAGACTTTGATTACTTTATCCGTATCAAACGTTCCAGCTTTTCTAACTGCTTCAGCCCACACGTAAACCGAGTCATAAGCATACCATGTCGTAAATATCGGTTCAGTTCCAAACAATTTTTTATACTTCTCGTAGAACTCCATAGTCCTGGGTGTAATGGGGGCTGGGAACCCCCAGGAGATGCATATCAATCCCTCAGCAGCTCCCATAGTTTGGTTATAGAATACGTCGAGCATGGCGTATGTCCCACCTCCTACAGCTAACAGAGGGACTTGACTCAGGAAGTAGTCTCTAGCAAAGACGTAGTCCTCGGTGCCAGAGAACTGCCAAGTTATATACTGAGCACCAGATGCCATGACCCTAGCAAAGACGTCCGTAAAGGAGGTTATGTCTGTGGGCACACCAATAGCTGTTACGACCTCTATGCCTTCCTTTACCGACCTCTCTTGACCGTATAGAGCGTGTGGAATCACCCACGGTAAGTCCTCATAGATCCACGCAACTTTAGTCCAACCGAATCTTCTCGAGAGGTACGCCAGCAGGTCCCATGTAGCTGCTGCTTGAGATGTAGCGTTAACGTACGTCCTGAACCAGTATTTGTAATACTCGTAGTTCTCTAGTACTTTAGCATCAATTGCATCACTAACAGCACCAGAAGCTATGACTAAGACTTCGTACAGAGGTAGAAGGTCCATTATTGCTAGAGCTTCGTGTGAGCCGAAGACGCCGAATACTACTTTAACTCCGTCTTCAGCCAGCTTCCTATAGCCTTCAGCGGCCTTATCACCACTCCATTGCGTATCGTAGTACACCAGCTCAATTTTATGGTTTAGGACCCCTCCAGCAGCGTTTATCTCCTCTACAGCAAGCTGTATTGCTGACAGCATCATCTTTCCTATAGGTAGGTTGAGAGGAAGGAGAGCCCCAACCTTTACAGTTCCAACGAACTCCGGGGGTGTGGTAGTAGGAGGTGTTACTGGAGTAGTCTGCACGATTGTTATGGTAGGTCCGGGTTGTGTTACGGTCTCTCTAAGAGTGACGGTTGCGTACCTCGTGACCTCTACTATAGGGGCAGTCGGGGTAACTACCTGTTGACCTACGTAGTAACCAACTATTCCAGCTACAACTATGAGTACTATCAGTACTGCCTGAATTATTTGAAGCTTCATATAGTCACCTATTCCTTAGTGGAATGGACAATTAAAAACCTCAAGTTAACAAACGCTAATCTAAGTTCTGCGGACTATAGTATGTTTCTATCTTTCAAGAACTTCGACAGCAGATTCAGGACAGTACTTTCCATTCCTGCTAGTGTGTGTGTTCCACCCTCTACTAAGTGGAGCTCTACATCATACTTTAGTTCTTTAAGCTTTCTATACAGTGTCTCGGACTGAGAGGCTGGTACCATGGAGTCTTCTGTTCCGTGAATTAATAGCACACTCCCGGAGATCTTATCTACGTAAGTTATTGGGCTAGCTAGCTCGTAAAGCTCTTTGTTTTCGTCAGGCTCTCCTAGAGTAGACTTAACTAGGTCTGCTATATACTTCTGTGGACTTCCCTGGGGGAACTTCGATAGAAACTTGTAGAGGTCTGCTAAATCGGCCCACCCACCTATACTCACAACAAACCTCACTTTTTCTTGAGTTGATGCTAGCAAACTAACAGTTCCACCTAGAGATATTCCAAAAAGTCCCAGTCTCTCGGGATCAACCCCACTTAGAACTTTAAGCTTTCTTATAGCTCTTAAAGCAACAGCGACACCATCGCTAGCATCAGTATACTTCGGAGCGAGAACCATCATTCCCAGAGCAGCGATCCCCTTAGAGTAATACTCGACATCCTCAGGTTTTTGATTAAAAGCATGAAGAACTACAACAGCGGGTTTTCTCTCTGTTAGAGAGGAATAGTATAAATAACCTGGCACATCTTGGGTCCTCACTTTTGAAACATTCACAGTTAACACCATGAAAGGAGATCGCAATATAGTTATTAAAAAGTACTAAAACGACATCTTTAGCTATTCTAGAGCATCAAGACTCTATGTAACAAGCTCAGCTCAAGTATCTAAGGTACTCGACATCACCGTGTTGGAGCTCTCACCATCGAGAATTATCAAGGTTTCGCAGTTCTTTTGTTATTACGTCTCGCTAGACCTTGCTACCCATCTTCGTCTTCTCAAGAAATTCCACCGATGTCTCTCTCCATTTCAATCCTCTGGTTAGCGATCTCTGTAATTCCTGCCTCCTGGTCGGTTATTACGTTTTATAATAACCTTTACGAGCATAGAGGAATTTTCACTATTCTTGACTACTTGAACTCTTATATTTTTAGTTTTCCTATATCCAGAGGTGCGGTAAATGAGCTCTTCAATCAGGGATGGTGTGCTGGGAATAGTGTTAGGATATAGGAGAGGATTGAACAGGCAATACGTTAATCAAGTCTACATAAAGGTGTTGACTCAAATCGAGAACATTCATTCTCTTATTGGTCGTAGAGTGAGAGTTAGCGACAACTATGGAAATACTTACTTAGGTAGAATAATCAAAGTTCATGGTTCTGGAAAGAACCGTGTGGTTATAGCTGTGTTTAGCAGGAACTTGCCGGGGCAGCTGATAGGGATTGAAGCAACTATTTTCTAACACGAGTAAAGAACCGCTCGAACAGCTACTTCTAGAAGTTCGTTGCTATAACCTGCAAACAATATAGAGTTCGAGTATGGAACTTCGAAGAGGATAGCGTATTTATCTAAATAAGCTAAGGGTTTAGCGTAGTATTTTAGAACCGTCTTCTCGGTATTTGCTAGAGTTAACCGAATCCTACCGTTAAAGGTTAGTCCATAAAGTATTGGATGGCTACGCCATAGAGTTTTTATGAAGCCTTCCACGTTTACTATATCTACATCACTCAACGTACTCAGATCGGACACCAAAGGGTTAAGCAAGTTTTTGACTATCTCGCTAATTTTACCTCCACATGATACGTAACATCTCCCACTTTTACCTAAATCGCCAAACACTCCTTCGAGAGACTCTATTAATAGGCACCTACTTCCGGTCTTAGAAATACTCCGTACTTCAGGAACAGGTTTTCCGTCTACCCACGTATCTTCAGCGACTTCGTAATTTGCTTGACCAATATCGCATGACTCGGAGATCCCTGGGTCTACAGCTAGTGACGATGGGGGAACGACAACGTGGCGAACTCTCTCTTGATCTAACCAAACAGGCACTACGGAGGGTTTCGTTACGAAGATCACTCCAGCAGTCTCTCCACATCTAAAAAGTCTTCTTATGATATCGAGAAACACCGTTCCATGACTTGCTAGATACAGCAGATAGCCCGAGTGTACCTTCAGCTCCGTCACCCTATAGAACGTTTGAGCTTTAAGAATTATCCTTAAAGTAGACGGATTTCAGGTATTAAGTACACTGGTTCAGATGGTTTACACATACAGAAAGTGGAGATAGAAGGCGGTTTTAGTGTCTTACAGCAGCATCGCTAGGGTTATGAGTTCACAATGTTATTACTGCCATGTGCGATGATGGAACTGAACTCCAAGCACAGTAAATGCTATCAAGTGAGGGGTTCAGCTTTTATGTAGGTTTGTGTTAGTTGGTTTCATTGCCTCACACTCGTTCTCCCTGCGTCGCTCTTGGGTTTACGTTACCCTTGGGGGGATGCGGGGCGACCCCTAGCACTCCACACCTTAAGTACCTCGGGGAGAGCCTCGATGAGCTCTCGACCCATCATCGAGCTACTTCCACACCCCACTACGCACACAGTAATTACAAGTGTCTCTATTCATACCAACCAATACGAAGAGATATGAAACCGAAACAGTTACACAAGGCAACATTAGCTCATAGATAAGTGCTGCGTGTTAGGTCATTACGTTGGATGGGTGATGCGTTACTACCTGACTACAAAAACTGAAACTGGTACATTCACGATTACTGAGAGCGCTACCGAACCTATGATCAAATCAGGGTTTACCGTTTTTCCTCTCGCCGATATTACGATGAGGTCGTAGCCTCCTCTAAGAACCTCCTCAACGATAGATGTAGCTATCGAACTAGTTGGACTAAGCTTAACGGTTTTAGTTTCTACGTTTATGCCGGACTTCTTGGAAACTGATGCTATAGTTTCCATTATTCTCTCCGTTGGTCCTATAGTGCCGTCGTCTACTATGAGCGCCACGATCACTGAGCCATATCTTTTTGCGAAGTCTATAGCAACATTTAGTGCTTTGATGCTGTGCGATGAGCCATCCACGGGGACTAGGATCCGCTTGAACATGTAGCTTACTTCGTAAGTAGGTTCTCGAACATACACATAGCTCACCCAATACAATCAGTCTAAAAAGACAAAATAAAGGACAGTAAAGAGCTGATGGCCTCGCCGTGATGGTTGTTTACTAGAGTGATGCGCTTATTTAACCACGACCTAGGAACTCGTTAAAGTATTTTCTACCTACTTCAAGAATTCTATTAAGTAAGAGACACATGTTGTCAGATGAAGTTATTTTACAGAAACTTGATGAAAGGTCAAAGAAATCTTTGGTTATTACCAACCTAATGTTAGGAATATTTACACCATCACCCTGCACCACGAGGTATAGAGAGCTCGATGGAATAGCTTTACTAATAGACACAGATCTCACGTAAGAGCTGTATTTCTCTAAGACCTCGAAGACTTCAGGTAGTCCCATCTCTTCTAGAGCACCTAGTAGTCTACTTGAGACATACATCTCCACGACCGCAGGACTCACCCTCAGGTCCAGTAATACCTCGTCCTCTAGTTGAATGCTAATGTAAGTAGTAGAATCAGACGATGAAAGAGAAACTACAGACCCAGAAATCTTGCCGGAGATTGACTTAAACGCCTCCTTGATTTTCTCTGGATCCACTGGCAGCCCCCTAAATACCTCTCTCAAAGACTTCACCACACTATCTTTCCGTATTTACAAATATCTTCACCCTATAGGAAATTAAGTGTGTTTTCTTACTAACGTATTCAGTGCTGCTTTTACTGCTTCATAAGTTCCTACTCTTACGGAAGTAACGCAGTACGGAGCTATATCAGTAATGCCTTCTCTCTACGACTAGGACTATAAAATCCTCTTTTTCGTAGGCATCTACAACCGAAAGCTTCTGCTTTATGGCTTCGCTTACTGCGAATTCTAGGATGCTTTCAGAAACCTCTATAGTAACGGATTCACCTTTTTTAAGTCTTCTTCCTATGTCCTCCAAGGTCTTTCTGACCTCATCCTCTCTTTTCAGCATGTCTGCGATCCTTTTAACAAGCTGCTGCTAGCTTAATAAAGCACTTAAACAGGTCTCTAAGCATCCACGCTTTCTGGGAGCTCTTTCAGGTTTCACGCTAGTTCAAGCGGGCTAACACTGCTTAGAGAGTCTTACTTCGAGAGCTCGTAAGTAGGGTTAACAGATGTTTTAATGTGAGGTTTATTAATGTTTTGTGGGATTGTTCTAGAGCTAGGTATGGGGTTCCGTGTTGTTAGGTTTGTAGAGTGTTCACGACTTCTACGTGGAGTAGTTAGTAGCTATAGTAAAGCGTAAATCAGGAGGTATAGCCAGTAGCAGAAAAACCCGCAAGACCTAGGGCTGGAAACGGCTGGTGCTACTAGTTACTTGAAGTCCAATTGAAATACTAGTGAATACTTAGAAGAACTCGAGCGCCGCGGCCGGGATTTGAACCCGGGTCACGGGCTCGACAGGCCCGCATACTAGGCCGGGCTATACTACCGCGGCACCGTTTACTATAAACCTGTTGAGGCTTTTAAAGCTTTGTAGAGGTACATAGTTGAGGTGATTTAGTTGAGTGTTGAGTATGCTGAGCTTGGCGACCTTAAGGAGGGTAGCTATATAGTCATAGATGGAGAGCCGTGTAGGATAGTTGAGATGACTAGAGCAAAAACGGGTAAGCATGGAAGCGCTAAAGCTCACGTAGTTGCTATAGGTATATTTAGCGGTGCTAGAAAAACTCTGGTTGCTCCTGTTGATCAAAGAGTGGAAGTACCTATAGTTTCTAAGAAGACTGCTCAAGTTATAGCTATTTTAGGAGATAGGGTCCAGCTAATGGATTTAGAAACCTACGAGACCTTTGAAGTAGAGCTTCCAAAAGAGGGAGACATTGCGAGCAGGATTCAAACTGGTAGTGAAGTCGAGTACTGGGAGGTTATGGGGATTAGGAGAATAATGCGCTTACTTAAGGCCTAAGGTAATTCAGGAAAGGAGTCATGTCGAGTATTTTTGGTAAAGTTAGAGATCTCGTATCGTCTTTTTTGAGATCCTCTGAGAGCTATGAGGAAGCTGTAGCAGCGTTCATTAAGGAGCTACAGAAGGAGATGATCAAGGCGGACGTTAACGTTAGGGTAGTCTCAGAGCTAAGCTCTAGGATTAGGGAAAGAGCACTTAAAGAAGAGCCTCCACCGGGTATCTTAAGGAAGGAGTGGTTTATCAAGATAGTCTACGATGAGCTCGTAAAGCTTCTAGGTGGCGACACAGTATCAGAGCCTTTCCCCAGAAGCTTTCCTTGGGTGGTATTACTAGTAGGAGTTCAAGGCAGTGGCAAGACGACTACGGCCGGTAAGTTAGCTCTTTACTACAAGAAGCGTGGATATAGAGTCGGGCTGGCAACAACGGATACTTACAGGCCAGCAGCTTACGACCAGCTTAAGCAATTGGCAGACTACGTGGGTGTTCCATTCTACGGCGAGAGGCAAGGAGACCCGGTAGAAATAGCGAAAAAAGCTATTAAAGTACTGTTGCATGACTACCTATGCGATATAGTTATAGTCGACACCGCCGGCAGACACGGTTACGGAAAGGAAGAAGACTTACTCGTAGAGATGAAGGAAATTGCCGAAGCAATTAAGCCTTCAGAGGTCATACTCGTAATAGATGCGTCAGTAGGGCAGAAAGCGTTTGACCTAGCGAAAAAGTTTCACGAACAAACCCCTATTGGCTCTATAATAGTCACTAAACTAGACGGTACAGCGCGTGGAGGTGGAGCACTTTCAGCAGTAGTGGCTACTGGTGCTAAAATCAAGTTTATAGGAGACGGAGAGAAGCTCGAGGACTTCGAACTCTTCAACCCTAAGAGGTTTGTTGCTAGAGTACTTGGACTAGGAGATTTAGAAACCCTCTTAGAGAAATTTAAAGCTATTGAGGAAAGCGATGAAATCAGGAAACGTCTTGAAAAAGCTGTAACCTTAGGTAGAATGACCATGAGGGACATATACTACCAGCTTAAGTCAGTTAAAAAGTTGGGTCCCCTGAGAAAAGTCCTCGAGTTAGTACCCGGGTTATCTATGTTGAAGATAGGTGATGAAATGCTTAAAGGAAGTGAGAAAAAGATGGACGTGTGGGTTAGTATAATTGAGTCTATGACGTATAGAGAGCTCGATAACCCGAGCATAATAGACAAAAGTAGAGTGAGGAGAATAGCTTTAGGGTCTGGTAGAACTGTTAATGAAGTAAAAGAACTTCTCGATTACTACGAGCTAGTGAACAAAATGCTAAAGGATTTGAAGAGAGGAAAACTTCGAGTCAAGGGGCTCGACCTGGGCCGCTTAGGTGGAGGGTCTGACTAATAGGTGGGAGAACTTAAGTAAGGTCATGGAAGCAGCGTTAAGGGTTCTTACAAAGTATCCTTTATGTGACCGTTGCCTGGGGAGATTGTTTGCTAGGCTTGGTAGAGGTCTAGATAACGCTGACCGCGGGAGAGCTATCAAAACTCTTCTCTTAATGTTTCTTACCGAGATCCAGCTTAGTGAGGATGAGTTAAAGAACTTGACAACGAGCATTCGGCTATCGCTGCCCGCTGAATCAAAGCTTCAATTAGACCGTACAGGGACTTGTTACATATGTGGAACGAAGCTAGATGAAATCATACTAGAACTAGGAGAGGAAGCTCTCAAGCTACTTAGGGGTGAGCAACGTGAATTCTCTAGTTTTCTTGTTGGTGTTGAAGCCGGTTCGATGTACGAAAAGCGGGAGCTAGAAGTAATTGGAGTGTTAGGTCTTGATACTTGGGAAAGCATACGCAGAGAAGTTAAGCGGTTAGTCGGTAAGTACATATCTAAGGAGTTATCGATTCCACCGAGTTTCAGCAATCCTGACATTCTTGTAGTACTGAACCTCGAGAGTAGAGAGGTAAGTATAAAGACCTTTCCGCTCTTACTAAGAGGTAGGTATGTAAAAACAGGTAGATTCATATCTCAGATGCCCTGGTTTAGAAAGGATGGGACAAGAAAATACAAGCTCTCTGTGTATGAGACCTGCCGTAGTGTTTTAGAAATATTTGGCGGTAAAAACCTAGTATTACATGCGGCAGGTCGCGAGGACGCTGATGCCAGAGTACTAGGCGACGGTAGACCCGTGGTTATAGAGGTTAAAGACCCTATTCGACGCTCTCTCCCCAGTACTTACCCTCCAGAAATAAATCTGAGTTCAGAGCCTTGGACTCATGTAATAATACATGGTAAAACAACGAGAGAGTACGTTAGAGCGATAAAGACTAGACCAACTAAGAAAACGTATAGGATAGTAGCGATCGTTCCGGAGGGACTTAGCGAAGAGGATGTTTTTAAAGTTCTCAGCTTAAGCAATAGAGTGATATACCAGAGGACTCCTACTAGAGTACTAAGTAGAAGGAAAGACGTTGTTCGCCGCAAGAGAGTATATGAGGTGAGAGTCAACTTGGTGTCTAAGTACCTCCTAGAGGCATTAATAAAAGTAGACGGAGGTCTCTACGTCAAGGAACTCGTAGATGGCGATAACGGAAGGACTACTCCCAGCTTTTCTGAAGTCATCGGAAAACACATTAAAGTAGTAATGCTAGATGTACTCTCCTCCTTCCAGCCCTGATGAATTCCCACTAGAGAAATACTTATTACTTACTATTTACTTACTATTCTATATTTACTATCCCATATATTCATTGCTTTACCGCTGTAAGCGCGCAAAACATCTCATCGTTACTGCTCCTTAAAGTGGTAAGCTACGCTAACGCCTATCTAAATAAGTTCTCCACTTCTCTTGCTGTTTGCGATGAGCATTTTGGTTCTATCCTCAGTGTTTGAACCGTTTTTCTCTAGATGTTCATCTCGATCGTTTCGTTTTCGTTGGTGGTTACATCTATGGACTTCCACCTCACCCACGTGGATTTAGGTATCCACGTCGGTTGATGGGTGACCGCCGAGCCCAACCGCACGGAGCTCCCACCTAGTTTAAGCCCTGAGAACCTCGGGACATAGCCCCCATCGCCACCCGGGCTCGTCACAGAAATAGATAGAAACAAGGCTTATAGACGTTTCCTAGTGAGATCAAGAAGAAGACAGCCCAATGTACGGTCAGTAGTGTCTATGGTAAGCTAGGAGTTCGAGGTGTACAACGTGACTGTTTCGGATTTCATATCTATTCATGTCGGTTGATGTGGGTGGGGACTTTTGTGAGTGTCTTTAGCGCTTCATATGCGGAAGTGGTCTCAATGAGGGGTCAAGAGCCCCGCAAAGGCTCTCACTAAGACACTCAAGGTGTGGAGTCTGGGGTGCTCCGAGACCGATGAGGTTCTGAGTAAGATGCTGGGAAACGGGAGCGAGGCGTTGAAATCAACCAATACAAGCCAGCACAGGAGCTTAACCCCTGATCAATGCTCGCGAACTCATGAAGACACTAACATCTATGTGAGTTAAGTTAGAGTGTGAGAAGGAGAGTTAGTTTTATCCGCGAGCTGTGGCTGATACTATCTTGACCACGTCTCCGTCGGATAGTTTATATTCTGCACCAGTTCTCTTGTTCTTATTCACTATGTAGGCAGCTATGAATCCTTTAGCTAACTCTGTATGCACCATTTCTGCTAATTCCATTGCTGTCGTTCCTTGTCTGACAAGATAGGCATCTGGAAGAACGTTTCCATCTTTATCACTTAACTTAGAGACGTTTTCGACTGGGTACACTACGATCATTCTGAGCACATCGAAAACTGCTGTATCCAGAGCTCTCTGGACGCCGGTTCCCCCGTATTTTCTCATGAACTCCCTTATTCTGTCTAGCACTAATTTCTGCTTCGTAGTTAACTTCGATTCATCTACTACCTCAAAGTACGAGTCGCCAGGTAAGTATCTTATTAAACCAGACTTAGCAGCTTTTCTTAGAGCTAGTTCAAACAGTGAGCTTGTTGGTACAACTACCTTTCTATCTTTTAAGCTATTAATAACTCTTCTGTAGTTGTCTTCGGCTTCTGGAATATCCATCTTATTTGCCACCACTATAAGGGGCTTAGCTAACTCCCTTAGCTTTCTAGAGAATAGCCTAAGGTCTTCCTCTTTCCATGATCCGGGCTTGGTGTTCTCAAGTTTGGTCTCACGTAGAGCATCGACTACATGTTCCCTCTTTATAGATAGACCAGAAACTCTTTTTGCTATTCTAGAAACGACTTCATCCCAAGATAGCGTGTCTAATCCTCTCGAGAACCTATCCCAATCACGTGCTATCACTCCATAAAACCACTCATTTATCTCGAACTCTATGGACTCAATCTCGTCGAGGGGGTCGTAGTAGCCCGGCCTTACTGGATTACCCTCTTCATCTGTTTCACCAGACATGTCTACTATGTGGAGAAGAACGTCTGCCTGCCTTAGATCGTCCATGAACTTGTTCCCCAACCCCCTCCCTCTATGTGCCCCCTTTATGAGACCTGCGACGTCGTACACCTTCACGGGCACGAACCTATAGCCTCCAAGGCAGATGGAGTTTTTAGGATTGCAGTATTGGAGACCTAATTCTACGTGAGCACATTTTTTCCTGACGTAAGCTATACCTATATTTGGGTCTATAGTTACAAAAGGTCTATTCTCGATTTTCGCGTCAAGTAGCGTGGCGGCTGAGAAGAAGGTTGTTTTACCTACATTAGTTTTACCGACTATTCCCACGGTTACTGTCTGCGGTGGCAAATTCGCTCATCCAAGTTGTTAGAGCTTAATTAGAACTTAAGTTGCTGATCGTCACTACACTACGTCACGCATATTTTAGCGAATACTCAAGTGTGTTACGGTTCCTGAAGTGGGCGGGTTGGTCTTTATCAGGTCTACTGGAGGCCTTAACGTAATTCCCTTAGCTAGACTTGCTCTGACGAGGATGGAGTTTCGGGGCAGAGACTGTAGTGGTTTAGCGTGGCTCGAAGGAGGCGAGGTGAAGATAGTCAAGGATTCATGCCCAATTGGCGAACTCTATATCAAGTATTCTCTTGGAGACAGGTCAGCGATTAGCGTTCTCGGCCACACGAGATACTCCACGCATGGAAAAGCTGACGCGAGGAATGCTCATCCGCATGCAGACTGTGAAAAGACTGTAGTCGTAGTAGGCGATGGAGCTGTAAGAAACTACGAAGAGCTGTATACGGAATTAGTAGAGAAAGGACATAAACTTACTTCAAAATCCGACTTCGAGCTCTTACCGCACCTCATAGAGGACTTTGCGAAAAAAGGATTTAGTCACACGAGGGCGTTTACAGAAGCCATCGCTAAACTTAAGGGGTTTGTGACAGCTATCGCCTTCTTTAAAGACGGTTCAGCTATCGCTTACACATCACATCAACCAATCTATGTGGGGCTTAGTAGAGACCTCTTAGCGATAGCTTCCACTCTCTCTAGTCTTCACGGCATGGTTACCGAGTACTCTGAAATTAGTGGGGGTGAGATGGTCGTCGTAACGAGTGAAGGTAACATAGTTTTTGCTGACCTGAACGGGAGGACTCTTTCAAGGCAATTCCTAAATTATCACCTCGATGAATCCTTAGTAGAAACGAGTGGGTTTCCTCACCATATGCTCCGTGAGATATACGAGATACCTTACAGTATTTTAAGAACGGCTTCGGCGCTTCAAGCTAAGTACTTAGAGCTTGCCTCTAAAATGATACGTAGGAGCAATAGAGTCTTCGTAACAGCTAACGGGACAAGCCTTCATGCCGGCATGGTGTTCTCTTACTACCTCTCGGAGCTAGCTGGTATAGTACCAACCGTAGTTAGCGCGTCTGAGTTCTTGCTGTACTACCTCGATGGTGTAAGTGTCGGTGACTCAGTAATAGCTATAAGTCAGTCTGGTGAAACCTCAGAAGTCGTTAGGTCTGCTTACGAGGCTAGACTCAGAGGTGCTACAGTAATAGGAGTTACTAACAACATAAACTCGAGGCTGACAAGGTTTTCAAACATATACTTACCAATAGCTGCCGGTCCAGAACTAGCTGTCCCGGCAACTAAAACCTTTACATCGACGCTAGTGCTACTTTACACTTTAGCTAAGTCCGTCGCAACTATAGTTAACACACCTATCTCCAACACGTTATCTGAGATCTGGCACGAATTCGAAAGTGTACATACTGTTCTAATTGAAAACTTAAACAAAGTATCAGTAGAAGCAGAAGAAGCCTCAAAACGTCTCACAAAGTGTAGCAGTGGATATGTCGTATCGAGAGGTATAGCTTACCCGCTAGCCTTAGAGGGAGCTCTGAAGATAAAGGAAGCAGCGTATGTACACGCGGAGGGTATTGAAGGTGGTGAATTAAGGCATGGACCTATAGCGATTCTAGACGAAAACATGTTCGTCGTGTTTATAGAGCCTCTAGAGCCGGTGGCCGCTGAAGACATGCTGGTCGTAGTCGAAGAAGTACTAGAGTACGGAAGTCCAGCAGTACTCTTATCCCATACTACTAAGAGCGAGAGGTCTAAGCTTACTGAGATAAGAGTACCCAGTATGAAAAGGCATTTTATGCCGATAGCTATAGCAGTAGCGTTACAACTCCTAGCTTACCACTTAGCAAAGCGAAGAGGAATAAACGTAGATAAACCCAGAAGACTAACTAAAGTCGTAAAGATGTAGGGGCTAACTTCTTCTCTTTCTTCTCTTGGTTGCTTAATGTGTTGGCTTAGTTCAACTCTTCTCCCACTTCACAGGTTTCGGACCTACAGTCATGGCTAGCGCATGTATAGATGTGGAAAACGCTTCAATATCAAAACTTATAAGCGAGTTAGCACGGTCTATTAGGGGGTTGGCGGCCGAGCGGGAGATCCCCCGTGACCGGGGTTCGAATCCCCGCCCGGCTACCATAACTTATTGCGCGTAGGTGTGTTTCTCAACGTATATTGCCTTGACTATAAGGGAATTACTGTCTTTTGGACAAGTACCAACTACCTTACCTACGTAATCCCCCTTTTCGTACTTTCTTGAAGATTCATAGCCGCACTTAGGGCAGCCTACGAGCTCGACTAACTCTTCTTTAACTACTTTAGATTTAGAGCTAGTTACTGAAATCAGCCATGGGAGTAGGGTTGTTAGTAGAAGCAGAAATAGAGCTATTAGTAGTGCTGTCATTAATGCGTCGAGCTGTAACAGCATCACTTAACACCTACAGTGTTTCCTACTCCTACGACGACGGCTACTCCCCCGTCTCTAACTTTCTCAATGATGATTTTCCTAACTACTTCATAAGACCTAACAACACCTTCGTATATTTTCTTAGTGAGGGGACTCAGCGCTTCCACTTCACTCATTTTAACTACTACAGCATCGAGGGGTATAGAGTACTTGCTGGCTATTCTCTCCATGGCTATTTTTTCCGGCCCTATGTCGCCGATAGCGGCACCTGTGCCGAAAGCTACTTCACCTGATTCCTCGCTCTCCAGCTTTAAGGCGGCATCTACAGTGATTATTCTGTCGATAGCGCCACCTAACTCTTCGACAAGTTTTTCTAGGGCTTCACCTGGCCAACCGACATTAGAGCCCGGTCCTGAAGCCTTGATGACGTACACTTTTCTGCCTTCGACTTCGGTTTCGTATAGGTCTGTTCCTTCCGATATCTCACGAATCGGTTCCTTCCAGTTCACTAACATCTTAGCAACTAGAGGACCTACACTATCGCCTATCGGTATACCGGAAGTAAAAGCGTCTAAGGAGTTCCTATAGGCTTTAGCTATTTCTACAAGCTCAGGCATCTGGATAGCTAGTTGCATTACTAAGATCCAGTTGTTGTACTTGAGTCCAAGCTCAAGATAGTGCCTAATCAGTTTGTTTAGTAGTCTCATCACACTCACTATCTCTAAGACAGTCTCAACAGAGTATTGTACACTCCTCTCCGCACCACTTAAAACCCTCCTCACGTAGTCTCGAACAGAACTTTCTCGCACTCTAATGAGGTGCTTAAACCTTTTTATTATATCTGTGGGCTCCATATCTACAGGCCTTATGAGGAAGAAGTTATCCATAAACCCTTCGAGAACCTTTGAAGGTTCCTTAATTCCGGTACTACTCATGTATGCGATCGCTTTTCTTCTAGCGTCAACCTCCATTTCCTCAAGAGTATATAGCTTCCTCCTTACAAACGAGGAGAACCTATGCAACTGAATCCTCTGCGGTATATCAGTGAAGTTCATCAGTAATGACACTAAAAAGAGCAACACTATTAGGTACGACGCTATTTCACTACCTCCGTTCACTACCTACACCACATAGGTAGGAGTAGTTACATTTTTAACCTGTTTAAGGGCGGTCATACAGGGATGGAGTCGCATCATCTATTCATTATTGGAGTCACTAATCATCCCGAGTGCCGCCGCGGGGATTCGAACCCCGGATCTCCGGATCACCCAGGCGACCGTATGAGTCCGGCGCTCTAACCAGGCTGAGCTACGGCGGCACTCCATAA
>Ga0209394_1000800_pt1 | contig 21877 bp, 22 predicted proteins | sample JNZ201metaG_FD_184122 | JGI IMG/M metagenome (GOLD analysis project Ga0209394, IMG submission 184122) | Hot spring microbial communities from Jinze hot spring, China to study Microbial Dark Matter (Phase II) - JNZ 20120812A (SPAdes) (version 3) ... | reverse complement strand
TACTAGCATAATAATGTATATCCGCAGTTACATTAAACTCTGTAGCTGAAGATTTAAAAGTTGGGCTTATGTTAACCGCACCAGAACTAGGGGTATTGGTGCGGCCGCCGGGATTTGAACCCGGGTTACCGGCGTGGCAGGCCGATGTCCTAGACCAGGCTAGACGACGGCCGCTTTACTATCTACTTCTTACGTTAAGATTTTTCTAATATTAATTTTTTGCTTATTCTTTTTATGAAAATCGTTATATTTTTATGTAAAAAAGTACACAGTATTGTAATAGATTAAATGGGGGATCTGGATGAAGATAAGTGCTAGAGAGATAGCTCTAATAAGCGTCTTCTCAGCTCTGCAGATAATTGTCTCTAGGCTTCCTGGGATTCCAATATTTGGTTTGCCTAATAGTAAGATAGAGCCGCAAATCATCCTTATGTCAGCTATTGGGATAATTCTTGGACCATGGGTTGGTGGGCTAACAGCCTTTATAGGTAACTTCATTGCATGGCTTATCCCGACAACCACTTTCTTTGGGATGCTAATGCTACCGACTGTACCAATCGGCGCAATAGTATGTGGTGCTCTTTCTAGAGGAAATAGTAGATCGAATTGGAAAATAGCAGCTGTAATACTAGCACTTCTAAATTGTCTCTGGTATCTCTCTCCACCGGGTCCTTTAGTGCCGTACTATCCAATTCCACATTTACTAGCATTAGCTCTTGTACTTGCATTCAGAAACAGAATATACGGATATATAAAATCTGAAAGCAAGAGAAGGATTGGCGCGGGGGTGGTGATCGCGAGTTTCAGCGGTTTGATGGCTAATCACATGGTCGGAAATTTAATCTTCATTGCATCGGCGCACTGGTTTATTCAGCTTAAAGGTATAAAGGACGCCATTGCCAGCATAGGCTTCTTCTGGCTTACATCAGGTTTACCAAAAGTTGATCCAACGGGATTAGGAACAACATTTGCGGTATTCTTTCCTATATCCATCATAGAAAGGACAATATTAACAGCGATTTCCTCTATAATATGTGTTGGAATACTTTATACATTGAGGAGGAGCAACCTAATTAGGCTCTAAGACTCTGAAAAATTTATACACATCCTCTTTTTTAAATTATTTAAGGGTTTTCATGCCAACCCACACATATCCCTACGTGATTTTCCTTCCCAAAAGCAGTAAATATGACGTTTTAAGGGCGGTTTTCGGCTCTCCTGTCCCAGTCGACATCCTAAAATTTGCTCTTAAAAAAGGATTCTCTGAAAAAATTTACCAAAAGGATTTGATTGAGAACTTAGGCTACTCTAATAAAACCCTCATAGAGCATTTGAGGGCTCTCGTGGATCTAGGTATATTATGTGAGTGTATGGAAAAGAAGGATATGCATGGAAGAACTGTTTGGCTTAAAGCATATACGCTTACGGATTTGGGCAGGTGGTTTGCTCTTCTTTTGATTGAAGAGGAAAGTCTTCCAAGAGAGAATAAAATTGAAATTGCATGTAATGTGTTCAGATCCTATGTGAAGTGGGTTAGAAAGCTTGCCGAGAGCCTAGGGATCGACAAGAATAAACTCTTTAGAATATTTGAGGAAGAAATGAAGTAAGAGCTACCGCATACCCAACTTTACAAAAACTAATTAGTTAATTCATAAAATTAATTGAGAGGGGTTGCTATCATGAATAAATTTGATGTTATTGTTGTCGGCGCTGGAACTGCTGGCTGTATGGCCGCTAGGACTGCGGCTAAGGCTGGATTATCAGTATGCTTGATTGATTATAAGAGAGCTGACTCTATTGGTGATAAGGTTTGCGGGGACGCTATAGGCAAGCATCACTTTGATAACCTTGGTTTAGCTTACCCAAAAGGGGATGAGCTGGAGAGAACCATCATGGGGATAGAGGTTTACTCGCCGGATATGGAAACAGTATTCAAACTCTCTGGCGAGGGGCTTTATGGATTCATTGTAGATAGACGTTTATTTGGGCAGAGACTACTTAAAGAGGCTATGGATGCTGGGGCAATGCTGCTTGATTCTACACAAGTTATAGAGCCAATAATTGAGGATGGATTTGTTAGAGGAGTCGTCGCCAGAGATCGAAAAACTAATGGAAAGAAGAAGATTTTAGGGAGTGTAACAATTGATGCAAGTGGATGTTCCGCGGTTATTAGGAGAAGGCTTCCGCCCGAGATGGGCATAGAGACGACAATAGATAAAAGGGATGAAGTAATATGTTATCGGGAGATACGCATCTTGAAGAATGAGCTTGAGGAGCCAGAATACTGCAAAATATACCTTAACGTAAACATTGCCCCCGGAGGCTACTACTGGATCTTTCCCAAGAGGGGAAGTAAGGTTAATGTTGGGTTAGGCGTCGCAGCCCTTGCCAACTTTCCAAACCCGAAAGACCAATTATATAAGTTTGTTCTAAGCGGGGAGATCTTTAAGAATTCCATCTTCATCCACGGTGGAGGCGGTATTGTTCCAACAAGACGCCCACTAGACTCGTTTGTTAGTAATGGAGTAGTCGTCATAGGAGATGCTGCATGCAACGTAAACCCGATTCATGGAGGAGGAATAGGGCCCTCAATGATGGCTGGAAAGATATCTGGCGAGGTTATCCCCGATGTGCTTGAGACTGGCGAGCCAACGGTTGAAAAGCTTTGGCTCATAAATATCCGATACATGAAAACTTATGGGGCGAAACAGGCTGGTTTAGATGTCTTCCGACTATTCCTACAAAGCCTATCAAACGAGGATATTAATTATGGAATGAAGTATAAGATAATAAGAGAGGATGATGTGCTTAAAGCCGGGATTGAAGGGGATGTCCGCCTAAATATAACGGATGCAACAAGAAGGTTATTCATGGGGTTGGGGAGAGTTTCGTTTCTGAGAAAATTATATAAGATGGCTAAGAAGTCGAGAGCTTTAAAAAAGATCTATGAGGAGTATCCTCTCTCACCTAAAAATATGCCCGAATGGAAGCTGAAGATTAAGAGTATATGGGAAAATTGATCTTTAACTAGGAGCGGTTATCAGGCTGGGTATATTTCTGTTCACAAAAGTTTTAAATATTGCCTATAAGAACAATATTTTACATTTAATTTAGGGGCATATGGCTTATGAGAAAAATTCTTTTAAGTGAGGGCGATGTGCCGAAGCAATGGTATAATATTTTACCAGATCTCCCGGAGCCACTGCCACCGCCCATCAACCCCACAACTAGAGAGCCGGTGAGACCAGAAGACTTGATGGCGCTCTTTCCAAAGGAGTGCATAATGCAGGAGATTAGCCAGGAGCGATGGATAAATATTCCGGAAGAAATCCGTGAGGTGTATATGCTCTGGAGACCAACGCCACTCTATAGAGCTATCGGTCTTGAAAAGGCCCTTAAGACTCCGGCAAGAATATATTATAAACATGAGGGAGTGAGCCCACCCGGCAGTCACAAACCTAACACGGCTGTGGCTCAAGCGTACTACGCGATGAAGGAGGGGATTAAGCGCTTAACAACAGAGACTGGTGCTGGGCAGTGGGGCTCAGCGCTAGCCTTTGGGTGTATGCTGTTTGGGCTGAAGGCGACAGTATATATGGTTAAAGTTAGCTATAATCAGAAGCCTTACAGGCGAATTTTAATGGAGATGTGGGGCGCAGATGTCTACCCAAGCCCAAGCCAAAACACTGAGAGCGGCAGAAAAATACTGAAGGATGATCCAGATAACCCTGGAAGCCTGGGCATAGCGATAAGTGAAGCAATAGAAGACGCCATAACGCATGAGGATGCCAAGTATTCTCTTGGGAGTGTTCTAAACTTCGTATTATTGCATCAGACAGTTGTCGGATTAGAGGCTAAAAAGCAGATGGAGCTCGTAGATGATTATCCAGACCTTATTGTTGGATGTATAGGCGGTGGGAGCAGCTTCTCAGGTCTCTTCTGGCCATTCTATTACGATAAGGTTTCAGGCAAAGCCCCAAAGGATGTTAAGTTTCTGGCAGTTGAGCCGACAGCATGCCCAAGCATAACCAAGGGCTTCTACACCTATGATCACGGAGACACGGCCCGTCTAACACCAATGCTGAAGATGTATACGCTCGGGCATATGTTCATTCCACCACCAATACATGCAGGCGGCTTAAGATATCATGGAAAAGCTCCAACTCTATGCCTATTGAGCAGGAAGGGAATAGTTAAGACGGTGGCATATAATCAGGTTGAGGTCTTCCGGGCAGCTCACTTATTCACTAAAACCGAGGGATTTCTGCCAGCCCCAGAACCAAGCCATGCAATAAAAGCCGTTATAGATGAGGCATTAAGATGCAAGGAGACCGGTGAAGAAAAAACTATATTATTCTTATTATGTGGACACGGTCACTTCGATATGCAAGCCTTTAGCGACTATTTAGCAGGGAAGCTACTACCCTATGAGTATCCAGAGGAGAGGGTTAGAGAAGCTATGCAGAAACTGAAGGAGCTCTATCCGTGGCTCAAAATTGAGCGCTAAGTATCTAAACCAAAAATTTTATTTCCGTGGCAAAAATTCAATGCATAATTGAGATTATCTTTTTCTATTATCACGAGTTTGCCAATTAATGGAGTTTATATATTTTTAAGAATTTTAAGAAGATTTTTCTTTGCTTTCACCCTTGTCCCTAACTTTTTATAATTTGTGGAAGGCTCTTTCCATGTCTGTGCGCGCATATTTCACCTTTATAAAAATTCTGGATAAAAACACTGGTCTAATCGTAATGCACATTGATATCTCGTGAGACAGAAGATATAACTCTGCAATCAATTTTAGAGGGCAAACTCGGTTAAAAGGCAATAAATAGCACTACTGTAATATGCTTCTTCCTCCAATATTTCTTAGTGCAGAACCGAAGAGGAATCTTGATGGCAGTAACATTATACCCAAGAATAAAATTGTGGCTTGTTGATGAAAAAGATGAAGCTGTCTTCGGTGATGGTTTAGCAATGCTTTTAGAAGCTGTTGATAAGTATGGCTCCCTTTTCGCAGCCTCAGCGCGCCTGAACATGTCTTATAGATATGCCCTTCACAGAGTTCTGCTCGCTGAGAAACGCTTAGGCTTTAAGTTAATTAAAAGGTGGCGTGGCGGGGCTGGCGGTGGCCGCTCTGAACTGACGACCGAGGGAAGAAAAATTCTAAAGGAGTATGGAAAGATTAAGAGTCTTATCGAGGAATTCATTAAAGTCTATAAGTGTGAAGTTTAGCCCCTTTTGATGGTTAAAGACGACGACACATCAAAATGACTTAACCTGCGATTGCCTATGATCTTTATTAGGATAGATTTATATTGACCAATGTTATAAATTTGTAATATCGGCCCAATTATGTCTGGTGGTTACATGGAAAATGATATCGAGTTGGCAGCAGCTCTTCATGGTCATCTTTCTCCAGGGGTAGCTCTTGGGCTTAAGATGGGGTGGATCGGGCTTAAACTCCTAGGTCTCAAGAAGGGGGATAAGAGACTTTTCGCTATAGTAGAGACCCCTTTATGTTTGGCCGATGGAATACAAGCCGCCACGGGATGCACTATTGGGCATGCGTCTCTACGTGTTGAGGATTTTGGGAAGATTGCTGCGTGTATAGCTAGGTCTGATACGAAGATGGGTGTAAGATTATCTTTAAGACAAGATAAACTTCCACAAAACGTTATTGATTGGGCCACACGAAAAAGAAAACTTAGTCACGAGGAGGAAAAGACTATTGTTAACGAGATAATGGGTCTTGATGAAGCAGCCTTCACTGTTGAGAGGGTATTTGTTGAGCCCTTCTTTAGTTTTGAAATCTCTAACGTCATTAAATGCGATGAATGCGGTGAGTGGGTTCTTGAAAATAGGGTCATTAGGATTAATGGAAGAAAACTTTGTAAATCCTGTTCTAGAGCGCGTTACTATAATATTCTTTCAACTCCTTAAAGCATATTGCCCGAGGCTGCAAGAATGGGGGTTGATAAGAAAGTTATAAAGCTGGTTCCATATAATGATGCGTTAAAGAGATTAGCCAGCGTATTTTGTAATGAGGCCCAAAAGCACGAGATAGTTTCCGTAAAGGATGCTTTCGGGCGCATATTGGCTGAAGATATATTTACAAACATAAATGTTCCAGAAAATAATATTTCTCTGGTAGATGGCTTCGCCCTTAAACATGAGGATACCTCAAGCGCATCTCTAGAGAGGCCAGTTAGGCTAAAGGTTGTTGGTAAACTCTATCCATGGAGCAGCCCAACTGACATCTGTATATCTAGTGGACAGGCATGCTATGTTACATGCGGTGCACCAATACCTGAGGGAGCGAACACTGTAGTAAAGATTGAGAATGTCATCTCATATGATGGGGAGATTGGGCTAAAGCATAAGGTCAAACCTTGGGAGAATATCTGTTTAGCTGGGGAAGATATAAGGGCAGGAACCCTAATCTTTAGGAGAGGAGAGTTTCTTAGGCCGCAGGATATAGGCGTTTTAGCTGGATTGGGAATTAAAAAAGTTAAGGTTTTCAGGAAGCCCAGAGTCGCCATAATCTCTACTGGGGATGAGATTTTTGAGAGGAGTAGAAGGGATCCGGAAATAATAGCAAATAATTACGCTCTAATAATTTCTGGCCTCATATCAAAAATTGGCGGAGAGCCGATAATATCCGATATAGCGCCAGACGATATTACTGAGATAAAAAGAAAGATTAGTGATTCTTTGAATAAAGCTGATATCATGGTGACTATAGGTGGCTGCTCGCTTGGGGAGAAGGACTTCGTTCCGGACGCTGTCAATTCGCTTGGAAAACCAGGAGTAATACTTCATGGAGTAATGATAAAACCAGGGAAAGTTAGTGGCTTCGGGATGATTAATGGTAAACCCATAGTAATGTTGCCAGGCCTTTTTGCCTCAACTTTAGCTGGGTTCTATCTAATCTTTGTCCCAACAATGTGTTTTTACATGGGCTTAAGCGTAGACGACTTGCTCCCAAAGCTGAAAGCCAAAATAGGTCAGGATAAGCAGGCTGACGAAAGACCTTACCACGTGTTTCTACCGGTCAGTTTGAGATCTTCTAATGAGGGACTTATTGCCGAGCCAGTTATGGATGGCCCAGCTAGTCTAAGCAGGTTTATGAAGGCTAACGGGTTTATTTTGCTCCCGCCAAGAAAAGGTTTAAAAAAGGAAGAATTTGTCACTGTTACATTATTTAGTAATGATGAATTATTTAGGATTATGTCAGCATAGTTGGTGAGCATATGATTGTAGTTGCTGTTGTGGGGACAAAGAAGTCGGGCAAGACGACGACGGTTGAGTATTTAATCTCGGGGCTCTCAAAAGAAGGCTATAGAATTGGCTCTGTGAAGCATATACATCATTCTGATTTTTCTATGGATACTGAGGGAACGGATACATGGAGACATATGCACGCTGGCGCATCAGTAACAGTAGCACTCTCGCCGAACCAGACAGTTATAATTAAGAAAGCTAACATGCCAGATAACATAGACCAGGTAATTAAAATCTTTAGCGATGAAGACCTAGACTTTATATTTATCGAGGGGTTGCATTCGCTCTGTTCCAGAAGGACAGATATCATAAAGATAATTGCTGCAAAGGATCTAGAGGATTTAAAGAGGACGTTGGAGGGGACAAGTCATCCGATACTCGCTATAACTGGTCCAGTAGCAAAGGAAAAGGAAAGAGAAAAGATTTCTAAAGAGATAAATATACCAGTAATCGACTTGAATCTTGAGGGACACCTTCTCTTAGAGAGACTCAAAAATTTAATGAGGGAGCCCCCTAGAGAAAGATAGAGAAGAGAGTAAGATGAGAAGCGCGATAATCCTCGCTGGCGGCCAATCAAGGAGATTTCAGGATGGCAGCGGCCAGTGGGTAGATAAGGCTTTAGCAGTTCTATCTGGAAAACCCCTCTTAGTGCACGTCATAGAGTGTGTAAAGCCAGTAGTCGATGAGATCATAATATGCGTCAATGAGACTTCTAGAGGAGAGCATTACCTTAAGATCCTAAAGGACTATTCAATAACAGACGTGAAAACGTGCGTAGATATGAGGTTCTCGCGTGTTCAGGGCCCATTCGTAGCCATCGCAACAGGGCTTAAGAAGGCAATTTCAGAATACTGCATGGTGCTTCCGTGCGATACTCCATTTATTAAGCCATCTGTCATTGACTATTTATTAAGACTGGTTGAGGACGCAGATATTTGCGTGCCAACACATCCAAATGGAAATATTGAGAGTCTAATGTTTTCATGTAATAGGGAGAAGGCTGCTAGAAACGCTGAAACGCTTTGCCTCCTAGGGCGCAGCAAACCAGTTGACATCATAAGGGCTTCCTCCAAAATAAAATTTGTCTCTACAATCAGCGAGCTAAAAAAGCTAGACCCGGATTTCAGGAGCTTTATAAACATAAATTTCAGGTCCGATATTATAAACCTTCCAACGAGAGCGCCCGAGGAAGGTCCAATAATCAGAAGTATAGATTTAAGACTTACCCAGCCCTCGGCAAGAGAGCTAGAATCCTTAGGAAAAATTGCCAAGGAGTATGAGGATGAAGATTACTTGGATATAGCCGATCCTCTCTTAGAGATAACAAGCGCTATTGAGGAGAAGAATATCTATTTCTGGGCGGGCGTTCTCTGGGAGACCGAGGGGAACATTTTTCGTAGACTGGCTTCTCTTGACAGCAAATTAGATATAAAAAAAGAATATTATGTTAAAAGTAAGGTGGCGTTTGAGAAAGCTGCGGAAAATTTTGCCTCTGAAGCGGAGATCTATAGAAGAGAGCAGATAAAATTCTTGTTTGAATGTGCAAATGAGGACAAAGTTTGGTGCTTAAATAAAAGGGATGAGGTTACAGTAAATCAATCTTATCTTCTATAATAAATGATGAAAATAAAAAAAGAATTTATGTTCTTAAAACTTCATAGAAGAGTTTCTTTACAGCGGATATTCTCGATCTTTGCGCTACAACATCCTTGGTTGTAAAGATTAACGCCTTCTCAGGACACCACTCTACACACTTGGGGTTTCCATCACATGTATCGCATACAAAAACAACCTTCTTGTCGGGGTGTAGCATTATAGCACCATAGTCACAGGCCTCAATGCACCATCCACAGCCATTACATTTATCCTCATCAACTAGGACTATGCCAGATCCCTCTGATTGCTTCAGCGCATCCCGTGGGCAAGCTGCTACGCATGGCGCATCCTCACATAATCTACATGCAAGGGACATATTTACTGTTAAACCTAACCTCACGATCCTTATGCGCGATTTTAGCGGGTTAAACGCCTTCTCCTTCTCATATGAGCATATATATTCGCATACCCCACATCCAACACACTTATCCGGATCAACGGCGACAAACTTTCTCATATGTATATGTGACATATTTTTCTCCCCCCAAATTTATGTCATTAAACTTTTCCCTCAACTATATAGGCTAAGTCCTCTAGACCCAGCTCCTTAATCTTCTCAAGCGTTGGAACACCGTCTTTCGTCCAGCCTCTATGGGCATAATAATCATCAAGCATGAAGTCTAGCTCCTCCTGAGTTATATAAGAACCCTTTGAGACCGTTTCATCCGGAATTGGTGTCGTCATAACCTTAATTGGCAGATGATCATCTTTTCTTGATAAGCCCTCCCTAATATTAGCAAGTCTTGCCAGATTACTTAATCTCTCACCAGTTCGCCTAAGCTCCTCAGCCGTCATTTCTAAACCGGTCGCAAGCGTATAATATCTTGCTAGATCATCAAATCCTTTATAGTATACGCCTCTAGAGAATTTACAGACAATCAATGAGTCGATTATCATGTAGAGATCCTCTATCTCGATGACTAGTTTAGATCTTCCCTTCTCAAACTTAAACCTATCAGTCTTTCCAGCTATATCGAGCGCATACGCCCCATGTCTATTGTGGTCTGCACCCCTGAAAGACACCGCATAGCCCACCGCCGCGGTCTTTAATCCTCTAATGTCATATCCAGTCATTTCAAGGCCCTTAATATGAACGGCAAGCTTCTCAGCGCCCTTTCCAATGATCTCTGCAGCTCTCTTAACGCCCTCAGCCAATATATTGCCTAACCCCTCACGCTTACCTATCATCTCAACAACTTTAATGACAGCTTCACCATTACCGAACCTTAAATCAATGCCACCCGTATCATCTTTTGTTAATATTCCATGTTCATAGCAATCCATGGCGAAGCCAACAATATTACCAGCAGAGATTGCATCCACACCATAATAATTACAGAGCTCTATAGCCTTAATGATAACATCCATCCTATCAACGCCGCAATGAGGACCAAAGGCCCAGAGTGGTTCATACTCAACTCTAGCCATAGATCCCTTATATGGACCTTCTGGCACAACAGCTATATGTTCACACCTCATCGCGCATGATGAGCAACCATTGATTTTGGTGACAAAACGCATATTCAAGTATTCACCACTAACTCTCTCAGCCCCCTCAAAAACAGCATTCGTAAAGTTTCTTGTTGGCAGGCAACCTAGGGAATTATGAACCAAGACATTCTGTGGTGTTCCAAGGGTTCTATACTTAACTGTTGCAGGCCCCTTCATCCTCTCATGCAAAACCTTAACAAACTCCAGAAACTCTTCTGGTTTGGCTACGGATACATCTTTTGTTCCCCTAACCGCTATTGCCTTTAGATTTTTTGAGCCCATAACCGCGCCTAGACCGGTTCTCCCAGCAGCCCTAGTTTTATCATTTATTATACATGCAATCCTACAGAGCTTTTCGCCAGCCGGGCCTATGGCTGCCACTCGAATATAATAGTCACCCAGCTCCTCTCTGATTATATCCTCAGTCTCCTGAGGGGATTTACCCCATAGATGCTTAGCATCCATTATTTGAACGCTATCGTCATCAATCCATAGATAAACTGGCTTCTCAGACTTTCCCTCCAATATAACGGCATCGTAGCCAGCCCTCTTAAGCTCGGCGCCAAAGAACCCATGCGACTTAGCCTCGCCAATGCCAAAAGTTTGCGGAGACTTTGAGACAAAAGCATGCCCGTTGCCGCCTGTTGGGGCAATTGTCCCGCTTAATGGCCCTGTTGTGAGGATCAGAGGATTCTCGGGGCTGAATGGATCAATACCAGGTTTACTGTTATCGAGCCATAGGCGTATGCCTAAACCTATCCCTCCAATATATTTCTTCGCAACATCCTCCTTCAGGGGCTCCGTCTTAGTTCGCCCTGTCGACAAGTTCACCCTTAAGATTCTACCAGCATACCCGAACAATGTCTCACATCCCCAAACTTTTATATAAGAAAAGAAAAATCCAGTATTTATAGTTTAATTTTATGTTATATGTTGTCTTAATCTCATGTTATTGAATTCTGTAAATCGCCTCTTATTATGCCAACCTCTGTTTTAACATCAGGTTTAGCACGCTTCTTAAGCCACCTCGCAACCTCCGCTAGGATTGGATGGTTAGAGACATCGAGAACAGGTATCTCTAAACCACCAACCCGGATCGATGGAGAATATTTTGGCATCAAAGCAAAATTAACGGAACTCCAGAAGATCCTTCCCCTAAGGTAATTCTCCATTAACTCGTCTGTCTCAGGCACCAGCGGGAAATATATGAAGATGAGGCCCTCAGCCCAATGCGCCATGATTGGCATACCTGAGTGTATCAGCCGGGCAAACATCTGATCTAGTGCGTCTCGAGAAAATTGAAAGTAATCGAGTATAACTATTTCTTTAGCTGGCCTATATATAACCCTAACCTTACTTCTTTTTTTCGAAGTCTCCTCGTCACCCACGAGATTCAACGCCTTCACCCCTCATATCCTATATCTCCCTTTAATCATGAAAAGAGTGAGCAAGAGAATTAATTTTTCTTATAAAATCTCTCTAAAGAAGAACTATAAATAAACTCCCCTATTTATGAATTTTATTAAAGACGAAGAAATAAAATTTCATTTCCTTCAAATAATAGTTTTTCGATCTATTTATTAAATCGAAAATGAAATTTAAAAATGCCTTTATATCATCTTTTGCGGAATTTTTTCTCTTAATTTTATAAGAATTGTTTTCGAACTACTAAAGAGAAGAACAAAAGTGAGATTATTAGAGATCTTTGATTTGATTGTAGAAGATTGTGGAGTTGATTTCTTATGTTTGATGATCTAGTCGATGAGTTTAAATCCTCAACCCATATGGAAGATTTAAAGTTTCGTTTAGCAACAGTTGAACTTCTCAGGACGGCCAAAAAATATTACACTTATAGAGAATTATCCGCGAAAACTAACTTACCAGTAACAGTCTTAAGCCGTTATGTTAAGGGTCATGTTCTTCCAAACAAAGAGAGGGCAAGAGACCTTTGGTGTACTCTCTCAAAGATTGTTGGAATAGAGAACGAATTTAAGAAAAGGGTCAGATTTGATGAAAATGGATACTTTGATAATACATTTATTGCAGGAGACATTATTCTTTTAAGACAAGCTGCAAATTATGCCATAGCAAAATTTGCTGGAAAAAGGATAACTAAGGTCTTAACAGCCGCAGTCGATGGGATCCCACTAGCAACGATGGTTGCGAATGCCTTGGGTGTAAATTTAGTTATTGCGAAGACTATGAAAGAGGCTGGCGTTTCATCGTTCCTAGAGGAAACATGCGTTTTAAGCGAGTCTGGCTATACACTAACATTTTATATTCCGAGAGATTCGATAAAGAAACGTGATAGCGTGCTAATAGTTGACGAAGTAATAAAGGGCGGAGAGGTGCAAAAGGCATTACTAAATCTGGTTTATAAGGCTAAGGCCGAAGTCGCGGGAGTATTTGCGATGATATCTATAGGAGATTCATCGATAAGAAAAATGAAGCTGCCGCCTGACTGCCCAGTAGAAGTAGTTCTAAGAATAGAACAACACAACGCTAAAAGGGAACAAAGTTCATCCATAATTTAAACATTTATCGAGTTTTCTCCCGCTTCTTCCATCTTAAATTTCTGCTTCTACATTTTCTACATTTCTCGGCAGTCGGTGCATTTCTAACTCCGCAGTCTCTACATATTTTCAGGTATAATCTTTTCCTTTGAGCAATGCTTCTTTTTAATGGATCTACTATGGGCAACCCAATCAACCCTGTAAATCAAAAAAAGATACAATGATAAAAATATGCTTTTTGGTTCTAGGAAATGTATACACTCCTATACCACTCAGCAAATCTTCTAAATGCCTTTGCGCGGTGCGAAAACTTATTCTTTTCTTCAATAGTCATCTCACCGAACGTTTTATTTGGTTCTTCATATGGCTTAAAAATTGGGTCGAAGCCAAAGCCCCCTTCACCCCTAACCTCCCTAGTAATTTCGCCATAAACTATTCCCTGAAAGCTCCTTACCACCCCATTAGGTTCGCAGAAGGAGACTACAGATTTAAAATAAGCTTTACGGTTCTCTACATTTTCTAGAAGCTTTAGTATTCCATTTAATCCTATTGTCCGGTAAACATATGATGAATATGGTCCTGGAAAGCCTTTAAGAGTCTCTATGAAGAGGCCAGCATCCTCAACAACAATTGGCAGATTTGTCTCCCGATAAGCATTTAGCGCGCTTATTCTAGCAATTTTTTCTATGTCATCGTCTTGGATCTCCAGTGTTTTAACCTTAATCATGGCTACAGATATACCGTATTCTGCCAAGATTCTTCTAACTTCATTAAATTTATTCACGTTTTCTGTGGCGAAAAAGATCAATTTTTCATATGGGAAGTTCTTACTTACGGGCAATTTAAAATCACCTTTCCGCTACATATCTGCCTCTCTTCTCTATCTCTGCAACCCTATTTAAAACGTCTCTGGTGAGATCTGAGCCCATTTCCTCCTCATATCCTTCTATAATAGCATTAAAACATTCGTTAACATATTTATAGTGTGCGCTTGCTAAGGCTCTTTTAACTAGATGGAGGTCCACACCCCGCGACTCCAGATCCACACTCTGTTCACTAAGCCCAAAATCTATTAAGGCTATTTTCCCCTCTGGAGTGAGTATCATATTTGATGTCGTAAGGTCGCCATGAATTATGCCGCTCTTATGTAGCCTACCTATAAGCTTGCCTATCTGGCGGCTTATCTTAATTCTTTCCTCGCTTGTCAAATCATTAAGTATATCTTTTATCCGTTTGCCCTCAATATACTCCATGACTATCGTCGCTTCCTCAAGGTCAACCATATATATAATGGGTGTTGGAACGCCAGCCTCCTTGGCCTTATGGATTAGCTGTGGCTCATGTTTAGTCCTCTGGATTTGTATAGCTCTATCTAGCTCTGGTAAACGATATTTTTTTGGTAATCTTTTCTTAAAGATGACCTTTCGCCCACACCACTCACCAAGATAAATACTTGCTTCAGCACCCTTCTTTATCAGAACCCCAATCATGGCGTAGCCCCGAAGTTATCTTTCTACTTAGAGAAGATCATCCCTCAAACCATGGGACTTCAACATCATCTAGTCTCCATTTTAACTTAACGAAACTTCTTTCAATGGATGTTGTCAGCCCATATTTGTAGCATAATATACCAGCCCAAGCTATCATCACACCATTATCTGTTGCATACTCCTTTGGCACAACCGAGAAGCGTGCATCGTGCTCCTCAGCCATCACCCTCAGCATTTCCTGAAGCCTTTTATTCGCCGCAACCCCTCCAGTCAATAAAACCTCCCTCTTCTCGGTATGCGCTAGCGCTCTCTCAGTCACTTCAGTAAGCATAGAAAAAGCTATCTCCTGAAGGCTAAAACATAAATCTTCGAGAGGATATTTTCCCTCACGTAGCAAGTTGACAGCCGCGGTTAATAGCCCGCTAAAAGATAAGTCCATCCCCTTCACCGTGTATGGAAGCGGCACTAGCCTCCTACCTCTAGAGGCTAATTCCTCGATAACTGCGCCCAATGGTTTACCTGGCTCCGATCTTAAACCAGCCTCCCTAGCAAAGACGTCGAGACAATTTCCTATGGCTATGTCTAATGTCTCGCCGAAGACTCTATATCTTCCAGCCTCAAAAGCAGATACTATCGTATTGCCGCCAGAGACATAAAGTGTGACCGGATCCCTAACTCGATTAATCATTCTGCCTATTTCTATATGGGCTAAGCAGTGATTCACCCCAACTAATGGCTTATTTAGATATGAGGCTAATGCCCTAGCGACGGTCGCTCCAACCCTCAGGCATGGGCCTAATCCTGGCCCTTGAGAGAAGGCTATTATACTAATTTCTTTGGGCTTCACCCCAGCTCTCTTAAAGGCTTCTGCTATAACCTTCCCGGCAACATTGGCGTGATGCCTAGAGGCCTCCCGCGGATGAATCCCACCCCTCTCTGGAATATAAACATCATTAACATTTGCAAGTATCTCTCCATCAAATGATACTATTCCAACACCAAAATCGTCTGCTGTGCTCTCTATGCCAAGACAAAGCCCCTCATACATATGTTTTCTTAATTTGAGAGACCCTTTTAAATATAATGTTAAGTTTTATTGCCAACAATACACCTTTATTTTTATGCAAAATATATTTAATTATCGGGGAGAGCGCTATGACAAAACAGGATGACTTGGAGCGGAGGGCTCTTGAAATAATAATGAAGAGTGGGGATAAAGGTATATTACAGTCGGATCTTTGGCGTAAAATAAATGTTACAAGTAGGGAGGGGTCGAGAATATCTATCAGGCTTGAGAGTAAAGGATTGATCCGCCGCGAACCAGAGCTTTCGAGGGGTAGATGGACATTTAGACTCTATCCAAAGCATCGCCCAGCATCAATGGACTCAATATTAAACTGTCCATGCATCTCATGCAAAGAAAGTTCTGTATGCGGTGCTAACAGCATAATTACCCCCAACGATTGTGAAAAATTCACACGGTGGATTTTAGAGGAAGAGTCGTGAAAGATTATTGGTGAAAAGGAATTTTGTCTAAGAATTGGTTTGAGAAGCGGAGAAAAGATTACTATTATAGGAAGGCGAAGGAGGAGAAATATAGATCCCGCGCAGCGTATAAGCTTAAACAGGCTTTAGAAAAGTATGATTTTATTAGGCCAGGCGATGTAGTTATTGATTTAGGTGCGGCTCCAGGCGGGTGGCTGCAGGTTGCTAGAGAAATCGTTGGTGATAAGGGCTTCATTATTGGCGTGGATATTAGAGAGATAGAGCCGCTGGGATATGAAAATGTGTATACATTAGTTGGCGACATACTGGATCCAAGGACACTAGCAAGAATTAAGGCTATTTTGCCGCGACCAGCGGATGTAGTATTGTCTGATGTCTCCCCAAATGTTTCTGGGGTTTGGGAAGTTGATCATGCTAGACAAATAGAGCTAGCAGAAGGCTCTTTAAAGATAGCGTTATCCACACTCAGGAAAGATGGAGTCTTCTTTACAAAAATATTCCAAGGGGATCTCTTTGATCAGTTCCTGAAAAATTTCAAATCGTACTTTAAGCAGACTAGGATTATTAAGCCAAAAGCTAGTAGAAAAGAGAGCGCCGAATTATATATCCTCGGATTGGGCCTTAGATAAGAGAAGCCACACCTACCCTTCCCATGCATGATAAAATCTCTCTATATAGGTATTTGGGTCAGTCTCCTTAACAACACATTTATCAACATCAATAATGTATATGGCGTGCAGGCGGGCGTTTCTTATTTCTTCAATGCTCACTGGTGGACTCTTATAGTACATGTCACATAAGGCCTTTATCTCTCTTATCTCACTTAAAGTTCGATACCTCGGCGGCTTAATTAGTGCTGGATGAAACCATAATATATAATATGGGGGTGTTGCAAGAGCAAACTTTTCGGCAAAATTACTATATCTAGCTATCTTACTGGTAACTCGAGCCCTGCAGTAGGTTACTGGGTCAAGAGCATGTTCTGGTGGAACATAACCAGTTTCTACTTCAACTATTAAGCTGCCTAAACCTTTCAGGGCATATATATCGCAGGATAAACCATCTAAAGCATACTCTAACTCAACGTAATAACCACTTAGAATAAGATATTTTGCGCATATTATTTCCATGACAGAATGATTTATCTTTATAGCGTTCTTCCTATAGAGGAGAATTAATTTATCTCTTAACCTTAAAATCTGCTGACAAATGCGTTCACCCTCCCCCCTACAAAGCCTATCTACTATAACGTCTAAATCCTCCTCAAACCGCTCAACTGACTTATCTAACACCATAACTCAAAAAATGTAGATCTTAACATTTAAAATTTTGTGCCAAAAATAATATATACTCAAAAATACTACTTTATTCCTGCTAAGTCAGGAAGTAGGCTTTGGGCACTGCGTTTAAGCAAAGAGTACGCCAGTCAAAACGGCTGAAGACTGGCGTACGATTAAGACTTTGCTTAAACGGGCCGGTTAGTGCCCAAGGCTTAGACCTGACTTAGCAAAAATTTGTTTTATTGTGTTTGTTATGGATTATTCAGATTCTATCTTCTTTAACTGTCTTTTGTACATTTCAACTATTTCGTCTACGGTTGTTGCGTCCTCAGCTGACTTGTCTGTTCGATATCTTCCCGTGAATCTTGGGAATCTTATTGCTAGCCCGCTCCCCTTTCTTATGAGGTTCTTTGCGCATGTATGGATTGGGCTTAGAGTTATCTCGGCTCCGATCACTTCAATGACGACTTTTGGCACGAACCACACATCTGCCTCAACTTCCGAGTTGACCCGTGGGTGTCTATGATTGATTTTATATGGTTCAAGTATCTTGGGAAGGTTATCTAAGTCTTCATCAGTAAACCCTGAACCACATTTACAGATTGTCTCAAAAGTGTCGTTATTATGATTGTAAGCCGCCAGCAATAGGGCGCCGTATTTTCCAGCCCTCTTCCCCCTACCGTAAAATGCTCCGACAACGACTAAATCTACTGTGTCCATCATCTCGCTTTTATAGTCCCGCTTATACTTTATCCAAAGCCAGCCTCTGGCACCAGCCTGATATATTGAGTCGTTATTCAGCGATTTACAGACAAGACCCTCACAGCCACTCTCAACAGCCTCCTCAAAAAACCTCTCTAAATCTTCAACATTATCAACGATTACATACTTAGCCAGCTGAAATCTATCACTCTGCCCAACTATTTCCTCAAGAACTTTATGCCTGACCGGGTACGGCTCTAGCGTCAGATCTCTTCCATCAACATAGAGGACGTCAAATGCGAACAATGATACCGGATATTCGGCTGCGGCTCTAGCAATATCATATTTTCTCCTTCTATGCATAAGCTCCTGAAATGGCATCATCTCGCCAGTATCTAGGTTTACGGCCACGCACTCAGCCTCTATTATAGCCTCCCTAGCCTTAACATGAGCCCTAATGAGGTCGACAGCGTCTGGATATTGACTAGTTATATTCTCAAGTCTCCTAGAAAATAAAAGAACTTTGTCTCCATCCTTATGGGCTTGAATTCTCTCCCCATCATACTTATACTCGGCAACACATTTGCCGCCAAGTTTCTCAAGGATCTCGGCTGGCGAGCTAAGTCTTTCTGCCAGCATTGGTCTTATAGGGTTACCGATAGATATTTTGAAGTTTTTAAGCGCCTCAACGCCTCCCTCAGCAAGAGCCCTTGCGACCTTGCCAAGGTCGGATGAGAGGTTATAAGCTCTCTCAATAACATCCCTTGCCCCCCTGCTCCCACCATATGCTACCGCTAAGGCATCCAGTATCGTCATATCAGCTATCCCTAAACGCAGCTTACCAGTAACAGTCCTGATGATATACTTTGCCTCTTTTGGCGTAGCATCGGCTAACAATCCGGCCAAAAGATTCACTTTTAAATCCATAGAGCCCTCGCCAGAAGCCCTTGCAATCTTATCGAGCGTTTGATAAACTCTATCAACGGTTAATGGCTTCTGAAAAAAGGAGACTTGGCGTCTCTTGCTCAGAAAGTTTTGCGCCGTCTCCCCAAGGTCACCAGTTCTAGTTAAATCTTCCTCGATCTCGCTCTCCTTCCTCCCAGAGGCTTTAGCGAGGGCCTTAAGAGCGAGTCTCTCAGCAACACCTAATTCTATACCCATAAAATCTGGATAAAGCTTACCCTGAGTCAAATAAACAACTTTATCAATTATCTCTTTCGGGGTCTTTTTAAAAAGTTCGACTAAATAGTCTGTCATTTCAAGTCTTTTAGTCGTGCTTTCAATTCTTTCATAAACCTCTGTGACTGCTGAGTAATTCATTATAGCCACCATTATTTCAAGAAATAATTGAGATGGAGTCTCATTTAACTTTAGCTGACATCACCCTTTTAACTTAACGGTGGCCAGAGAATTAGTATTGATGGAAAAATAATGTTTATTTAGAAAATAAAAGAATGTGGATTTTGCTAAGTCACTTCTTTATGTACTCTCGGAATTTTTTGCCACAGCATTCATAAAGTTTTATGTGAACTCTTGGGCCTAGATCCCACTCTTTAATCAGCTTAGCCTCTTGACCACATACTGGACACTTCATGAGATGTGCATCCTCCTTAATCATAGTATTTTAGCGGATACTATTTAAAAGTTTAAATTTAGGAAGGTCAATTTAAACAAAGATGTTATCAAATGCTTTTTAGCGGGTTTATTTTTATCATTTCTATTTATAATTTTTCCGTGTTGTCTTCATTAGATAAAGATGGCGACACCGCCTTTTAAAATTTAAAAATCCTTCCTTATCTTATTACCTTGATGTCAAAGGAGACAAAACATCCATGCGCAGGAACGAACGACTATTAGAGGAGTACTTAGAGAACAAAGCTAATATCATAAGGCTGTATAGTCTTAGGTCTACTACTAAAGCTGGATCGGGTCATCCAACAAGCTGCCTTTCATGCGCCGAGATCATAGCGACACTTTTCTTCAAAGTTATGGAGATTGATCCAGAACATATCGACTATCTAGATAACGATGAATTTATTCTTTCAAAGGGGCATGCAGCACCAGCGTTATACGCTGCTCTAGCCGAGATCGGCGTAATTCCTCGGGAGAAAATAATGACGTTGAGAGAGTTTGACTCCGATCTTGAGGGCCATCCAGTCCCAAGAGTGAAGGGAATAAGGGTTGCAACTGGCTCGCTCGGCCAAGGACTATCTATTGGCTTAGGCATAGCGTATGCTAAAAAGCTTCTAGGAATCAATAGGCGCGTCTATGTTCTCCTCGGAGATGGGGAGATAGCTGAGGGCTCCAACTGGGAGGCAATAAGTCTCGCTGGTAAGCTCAGGCTATCAAATTTAATAGCGATAATGGATATGAATAGGCTTGGTCAAAGCGAGCCAACGATGTTTCAATGGGATTGGGAAGCCTATGCCAAGAGAATCAAGGCTTTTGACTGGAATGTCACTGTATGTGATGGACATGATGTTAGAGATCTTATCAGAGCATTTAATGAGGCGAAAAAATCTGATAAGCCATTTTTCATAATTGCTAAGACGGTTAAGGGGAAGGGTGTAAGCTTCCTTGAGGATGCAGAGGGAAGGCATGGAGTACCCCTCACTAAAGAAGAGTTGGAGGTTGCTGAGAAAGAATTACTCTCAAAGATAAGGCATGATATCGAGTTTAAGCCACAAAATTTTATTAGCGCTAAAGTTTGTGTTGAGCCTAAAAAGAAATATGTTATCAGAACTGATTATAAGATTGGCGAGATGATTGCTACAAGAGAGGCTTTCGGCAGAGCTCTCGTGAAGATGGGAGAGCAGAATGAAAAGCTAGTAGTTCTAGACGGCGATGTTAAAAACTCAACATTCACAATGTATTTTTTCGATAGGTTTCCGGAGAGGAGTCTTCAATGCTATATAGCTGAACAGAATATGGTTGGCATAGCTGTCGGATTGCAGACGCATGGATTTGACGTATTCCTTGCAACATTCGCATCATTCCTCACAAGGGCATTTGATCAGATAAGGATGGCTGCGTATTCAAGAGCGAATCTAAAGATAGCTGGTTCGCATGTAGGCGTATCGATTGGGGAGGATGGGCCCTCTCAAATGGGGCTAGAGGATATAGCGATGTTTAGAGTAATCTTTAATAGTGTTGTTCTATATCCATGCGACGCCGTAAGCTCAGAGAAACTTACATGCGCAATGGCGAACTATGAGGGGATATCCTATCTTAGGATGACCAGACCTAAGACGCCAGTAATATATAGTAATGACGAGGAATTTCATATTGGCGGATCAAAGGTTCTAAGATATAGCAAGAATGATGAGGCAACAGTTGTAGCTTGCGGCATAACCGTGCATGAGGCGTTAAAGGCTTATGAGAAATTAAGAGCCGAAGGAATAAAAATAAGGGTTATTGATTGCTACTCCATAAAACCTATTGATTCTAAGACACTAATTAAAGCGGCTGAAGAAACAAAGCATATAATAACCGTAGAGGACCATTACCTTGAAGGGGGACTGGGCGAAGCTACGGCATCACTAGGCTTAAAACCACACATACTCGCCGTTAGAAAAATGCCACATTCAGGAAAACCACATGAGCTACTTGCAGAGCAAGGGATAGATTCGGAAGGAATAATAAGAAAAGTAAAAGAGATAATTTCATCAAAGTAAAAAAAGAATAAGGGAGACAAATTGGAGCGGGCGGGGGTGGCAGAGCCTGGTCAAATGCGCGGAGTCTACGGCGAAGAAGAACGCCGTGGGCGCGTAAGACTCAAGATCCCGAAAAAGAATGGGATATCCCGTCCCTTAGGGGTTCGTGGGTTCAAATCCCACCCCCCGCACCATTTTACCGGTAAAAATTTATATCTAGGTTTAAATTTATTCTTTTGATTATATATGCCGCGCGCTAATAGGGGTAAGACTGAGACTATTAAGGAGAGAACCGTCTATAT
>Ga0209394_1000799_pt1 | contig 21881 bp, 20 predicted proteins | sample JNZ201metaG_FD_184122 | JGI IMG/M metagenome (GOLD analysis project Ga0209394, IMG submission 184122) | Hot spring microbial communities from Jinze hot spring, China to study Microbial Dark Matter (Phase II) - JNZ 20120812A (SPAdes) (version 3) ... | reverse complement strand
GGTCACCGATGAATTAAAAGAGGTGGAACGGATAGTTATAAAATGTTACCTATTCGACAACGGATTGGTGTTCAATAAAACTTACGCGATACCCTTTTATACCAGTTTTTAATTCTTGGTTGTATGAAAGTCCAGATGGACAAAAAAGCAGAAATCCTGCTTCAAATTAGATACAGCTCAGGCTCTGGTGATCACAAAGAAAACTTCTTTTTCGAACTAAACCTCTGGAGGGAATGTGATATCCTTCCAGATTGGTTCTTGACAGAGATTCTTGGAAAAGAAGAAGGCGAAAAATTCGAATTTTCGATAAAGGGATCCGAATTTTTCGGGTTTGATCAAGAAAACATTTTAAAAGTTGATAAAAGTAGTTTTAAACCTCCAAAATTCGAAAGAGTGATAGAGCCAAGGATTGGGAGATTTTATCCGCTTGGATTTTTCCCCGGAGTGAGAGGAGCATTCCCACAGAACATAAAGCCTGTTAGAGTTGCTGGTATAACAGAGGATCATCTTGAGCTTGATCTAAATTCTCCATCTTCCTACTTCGATTTCGATTGCGAGATTGAGATACTTAAAGTGAGGGAGAAAAAAGTTGAGCTCGGCGGGACGTGTAGAGATTTATTTGAAGAGGCTTTTGATGGGATTGGTATGCAAGTGAGATACAAGGGGGTTCCAACTGATTTCGAATTCGAAAACAAAGAAGCTTTTTCGAGATTGGATGAAAGCGACGACACCATCTTTTACAAGGAACCTCGTTTAACTTCGCATATAGATTCAAAGTGTCATGAAAACCTTGTAAAGGCGTATTCCGAGATTTTGCCAAAAAGAGGAAAAGTTCTTGATTTCATGAGCGGTTATCAGTCCCATTTTGATGGAGACTATGAAGTAGTTGGGCTTGGTTTAAATGCAGAGGAAATGAAGCTAAATCCGAGACTCAACGATTTTGTAATCCAAGATATAAACAAAAATCCTTTCTTACCGTTCGAAGATCGTGAATTCGACGCCATTGTTTGCGACTTCTCTATTGGTTATGTGGTGAATCCAATTACCATTTTCAAGGAACTCGAAAGGATTTTAAAAAATGGAGGTGTTTTAGCATTTAGCTTTTCAAATCGACTCTTCCCACAGAAAGCTGTGAGGATATGGAGGGAAATAAGTGAATACGAGAAACTTGGATATGTCTTGGAGCTTTTCTTACGAAATGGATGGTCTAAAATCTTTACCATAACCTATCGCGGATATCCGAGGCCATGGGAGGATAGATACTCGCTCACGCAGAAATTCTCGGATCCACTGTATATTGCGTACGGGATAAAGGGATAAAGAAGAAATCAAATCTTAACCTGAACAATCTTCGAAAGCTGCGCCAATAAACGTCTTTAAACCCATAACGAACTTAGGTAGCTCAGGATAGTGGCTTTACTTGAGCTCTGCGCTTTTTAATTCTAAACTTTTGTTTACTGGTTTTAAGAGGCTTACTTTAAGCGTAGTATCTTGTATTTTGGCTTCCCGATTTATTATCTCGTAGTCCTCCGCGCAGGAATTTTACTTATGAAATATCTTGAGCGATTAGAATTCTAGTTCGTTACTTCGTGGCAATGAGTTGTGGCGCTTTAAAGCTTTGAAATTCTCTCAATCGCCTTATCGAATTCCTCGATTAGATAATACGCCTCGATTCCATACTTTTTAGCATTTTCAGCCATGATTCTGTCGTTCGTGATGAGAATTGAATTCGTTAGCTTTGCGGTTGCGATGAAGTAGGCGTCGATTGCTCTTGGATGAACAGTTTCAGCCACGTCAAAAAGAATTTCGATGATTTCCTCCTCGCCGACAAATGTCAACTCTGAGTAAAATTCGAGAACGTCCTCTTTTTTAATTTTAAATCCCAGTCTTCTTCCAATAGATATTAATTCGATTAAGAAAACTTTAGGAACTGCAACTTCCTTTCCCTCAAGTTGCCCAAGCATTTTCCTTGCAATCTCTTTTCTCTTCTCGTTTTTCTCAAATAAATAGTCTACAAAAATAGAAGTATCCAGAACAATCATTTCCTACTTTCCTCCAGAACTCTCCACGAGTCCTCGACTTTTGGAGCCTCCTTTTCAAGTCTTTCAAGGATTTCGTAAAATTTTTTGGACACTCTTTTCTCAATTAAGACTTTAACTTTCCCACCTTCTTTAAGCTCGACTTTTTTGAGGGGTTTGAATACTCCGTCTTCATAGATCGCTTCGATGATCTTAGGCATAGATTTAGTTAACTTTGAAAATAGAAATAGGTTTCGATTGGTTCGCTCTCAAGCCAAGAAATTTTGACTCATGAAAATATATAAAGCAATTAGAATTTTGAGTTGCCACTTCGTGCTACGGACGCAAGGGGATTAAGAGAATTCTAGAGCTCTAAAAACATCGAGAAAGACAATTTCGAAGATTATTTCGGAACCCAGTATAAGGCGCTAAACTTTCCAAACCGCTGTAGTTGTGGAGAAAGAAAGGCAAGTCCTAAGGATTCAAGAAAGACGATCTAGAAACTTTCGGGCTATTCCAGTATTCTTGCTTTTTGATTTTCTAGAATTGTAAAACTAATCCATGGCAAGGGAGTACAACACAAAAAACAAAAAGCTTTTATTCACCTAATTGAATCTTGCAGTATGAAGGTAAATGGCGTAGAGGTTGAGGAGACTTTTGCGGAAGCCTTTGACATCAAAATCGCGAGGGTTTTGATAACCGCATACGACTACTACTGGGCTTGGGTTTCTGCAAACGAGGCTACGGGGTTTGGGACTTCGGTTATAATGTGCCCCGCTGAGGCGGGAATAGAAAAGAAGGCTTTGCCAAGCGAAACCCCAGATGGCAGGCCGGGTTACTACATTCAGATCTGCCACATGAGCAAAAAGGGTTTAGAAGAGCAGTTGCTTGCGAGAATTGGACAATGTGTGCTCACAGCTCCAACAACCGCAGCTTTTAACGGATTGCCTGAGGCGCAGGACAAGTTTGACACAGGTTTCAAGCTTAAGTTCTTCGGAGATGGCTATGAGAGAGAGGTTGAGGTTGGCGGCAGGAAATGTTACGCAGTTCCAATGATGCAGGGAGAATTCATAGTGGAGAGCCACTTTGGATATGTAAGTGGAATCGCTGGAGGGAACTTCTTCATTCTCGGCGAAACTCAGCCCTCAGCTTTGGCAGCTGCGAAGGCTGCGGTTGATGCAATCTCAGACGTTGAAGGCGTGATAACACCGTTTCCTGGTGGGATTGTTGCGTCTGGTTCGAAAGTTGGGGCGAACAAATACAAGTTTTTGAAGGCTTCGACGAATGAGAAATTCTGTCCAACGCTAAGAGACAAAGTCGAGGGCTCGCAAATTCCGCCAGGGGTTAAGGCGGTTTACGAGATAGTTATCAACGGTTTGAACGTTGAAGTTGTTAAGAAGGCGATGCGTGTTGGAATCTTGGCTGCGACGAAGATTCCAGGAGTTGTTAAGATCTCTGCGGGGAACTACGGAGGAAAGCTTGGGAAGCATTTGATATATCTCAAAGATCTATTCTAAATTTTTTATGAAATTTGTTCTAACAATTTCTGCGCTCGACCCAAGTGGCGGTGCGGGCGTTAGCGCAGATATAAAGGTTGCAAGAGCCCTTGGCTTTCATCCATGTTCGATTATAACTGCTTTAACGGCTCAAAACAGCTCAAAGCTTTTATCAGTTCACCCTGTTGACGTTGAAATTATAGAAGAGCAATTTGAAGTTCTCTTTTCAGAATTCGAGTTCTCAGCGATTAAGATTGGCGTAATTCCAAGTTTAGAAATCGCCAAAGTAGTTTCCAACTGCATAGAGAAGCTCGAATGCCCCAAAGTTCTTGATCCCGTGCTCGATGCAAGCGTAGGCGGTAAACTTGGCGAAAAATCTGCTTACGAGTTACTAATGCCAAAGGTAAGCGTTATAACGCCAAACTATACCGAAGCGAAGCTTTTAGGGTCAAAAACGTCCCCTGAAGAGCTGGCTTTGAATCTCTTTAAAAAATACGGTTGCTCAGTTGTGATAACTGGCGGGGAGCTCAAGGGCAGAGATGTTGTTTGCGATCAGGGGAGGATTTACAGCGTAGAAGCGGAGCTAATATCTGGAAACTTCCACGGAACTGGATGTGTTTACAGCACAGCATTGGCTTGCTATTTAGCGAGCAACCCTCTGGAGGATGCAGTTAGGAAAGCAAGGATTTTTGTACTTGAGAGTGTAAAGAAGGGGTTCAAGGTTCGAAATCGAATCTACGTGAATCCGTAGTAACACGAGTTTCGAAAATCATAAATTTTTCTACACGAATTAGAGTTATGGATAGAATAGAGTTTTTAAGGCAACGCTTCATCAGTGGAAAGAAGCCAACGGTATTCGTCGATCGTGCAAAGTTCTACACAGAAGCGATGAAAACTACGGAAGGTGAGCCAATGATTTTAAGGCAAGCTAAAGCTCTAAAGCATGTTCTCGAGAACGTTCCGGTTGTTATCTTTCCCGAGGAGTTGATTGTGGGTGCGATGGTCAAGGATCCCCCGGGGGCGATAATGTATCCCGAGGGTGTGGGGCTTCGCATAATTGCAGAGCTTGATAGAATACGCGAGAGGAAGGATAATCCCTTGGAAATATCTGCAGAGGATATCGAGGTTATAAAGAATGAGATTGCACCATACTGGGCAGATAAATCGCTTGGAGCAGTTGCTGAGAAAATTGCTCCAAGGTTCTGCTTGGACTTGCTGTATCGTGGGGCTTTTTACGTTGCAACCGAGATTGCCGGGATCTCGCATTTCAGCGCTGATTATTCTTCGTTGCTAAAGGTTGGGCTTGATGGGATTAAGGAGTTTGCGAGGAGAAAGATCGAGGAATTTGAGAACCTACAGATAACTGATCCAGAGGAAATCGAAAAAGTCCTGTTTTACAGGGCAGTCGAAATTGTTTGCGATGCTGTGATAAACTTCGCAAAAAGATACGCAGAAAAGGCAAGAGAACTTGCAGAGAAGGAGAGTGGGAGGAGAAGGGACGAACTGCTGAAAATAGCTGAGATCTGCGAATGGGTTCCAGCAAAGCCGCCGAGGAACTTCTGGGAAGCATTGCAGTTTGTTTGGTTCATGCAAGTTGCGCTACACATGGAGAGCTATGAGCAGGGGATTTCGATGGGCAGAATAGATCAGTATCTCTACCCTTACTACGAGCGGGACATAAAGTCTGGAGTTCTATATTTTGATGAAGCCGTGGAGCTTGTTTCCTGTCTTTGGATAAAAACGAACGAGATAGTTCCACTTTTCGATGAGCTTCTCACGATTTACTTCGCTGGATTGCCAACGAATCAGGCGGTAACTCTTGGAGGGGTGAATGAGAGAGGCGAAGATGCTACGAACGAGTTAACCTTTGTGATGCTCGAAGCGACGAAAAAAGTCGCTTTAAGACAACCAAATGTCCACGTTAGAATAAGCGATAAAAGTCCACGAACTTTGCTCGAAAAGTGTGCAGAGATGATCCTTTCAGGGATAAATGCTATCTCGCTCTTCAACGACTCTGTGATCATCAACGGATGGTTAAAGCTTGGTATTCCTTTGAGCGACGCAAGAAACTACACAACTGTTGGATGCGTTGAGTTGGCACCGGGTGGAAAAAGCTACGACTCAACTGATGCAGCGCTTTTTAACATCGCAATTTGTCTTGAGCTTGCACTTTTCAATGGGGCAACGAGATTTGGTGAGAAAATAGGGGTTGAGTATGGGGAGATAAAATCGATGGAAGAGCTTTTGGACTGCTTCGAAAGACAAGTTGAAAAGCTTGTGAAGTGTATGATCCTGGCTTGCAACAGCTTTGAAGTTGCAAACCAAATCGCAAAACCCACGCCTTTGATTTCGGTATGCAACTCTAAGCTTGAGCTTGGCAGAGACATAACGCTCGGTTCAGCTAAATACAACTTCAGCGGCGTGCAGATGGTCGGTCTTGCCGACGTTGCCGACTCGCTTGCTGCGATCGATGAACTCGTTTTTAAGAAAAAGCTCCTATCGCTACAAGAGCTGATCGAGGCTATAAGGAACAACTTCGAAGGTTACGAGGAGATCAGGCAGATACTTTTGAACAAAGCACCGAAATACGGAAGGGACGAGATTGCAAACAGATATGCAAAGATCGTCGCCGAAATCTTTGCAAGAGAAGTTATGAAATACCGCAACCCGCGGAATGGTTGGTATTTGCCTGGAATTTACTCGATGAGCACGCATGTAGGCTTTGGGATGTTAACGGGAGCGTTGCCGAGTGGTAGAAAAGCTGGAGAGCCGTTGAGCAATGGCATTGCACCGCATCCGCACGCAAAAAGCTTAACTTCTGCGATGCGCAGCGTTGTAAGCGTTGATCACAGCCTCTTTATGAACGGTGTCTCTTATGTTATCACGATCTCTCCAAATATGTTCAAAGGGGAAGAAGGGTTGGAGAAGTTCATTTCACTGATCGAAGGTTACTTCGCCCTAGGGGGTATGAACTGCCACTTCAACGTCGTCGATGTTACAAAGCTAATAGATGCGCAGAAGAATCCGGAAAAATACAGAGATCTTCTCGTTAGGGTTGCGGGTTTTAGCGCCTATTTTGTGGATTTAACGAAAGAAGTTCAGGACGAAATAATAGCGAAACTCATTGAGGAGACATGAAAGGGATAATCTTCGACATTCAGCACTTCTGCGTCCACGATGGTCCGGGAATAAGAACGGTTGTCTTCCTCAAAGGATGTTCACTGCGATGCGCTTGGTGTTGTAACCCGGAGTCGCAGAACTTGGCTCCAGAGCTCATGTTCGATGTTGAAAGGTGCATCAATTGCAAGAGGTGCGCTTTTTGCAATGTGATAAAATTCGGGGAGTCTATTTCTTTGGAGCGGGATCTCTGCAATGTTTGTGGGATTTGCGAGGAGTGTTGCCCAACAAATGCGCTTAGAATCGTTGGGAAATACGTCGAAGCAAACGAAGTAATCGAAGAAGTTTTAAAAGATTCTGTTTTTCACAGAAAAGGCGGTGGAGTTACTTTTTCAGGTGGAGAGCCGTTTATGCAACCGGAATTTTTAATGGAGTTGCTGAAACTCTCGAAAAAAGAGTCAATCGACGTTGCAATCGAGACGTCAGGATTTGCGAAATGGGAGAAAATAGAGAAAGCCATTCCCCACGTCGATCACTTTCTCTTTGACATCAAAGCTGTCGACGAGAAAAAGCACGTTCAACTAACTGGAGCTAAGAACGATCTGATTCTTGAGAATCTGAGAAGAGTCTCAAGAGAGTCGGAAGTTGTTTTGCGTTGCGTTATCGTTGAGGGCTACAACTTTGAAAGCGAAGCAGAGGCCTTGAAGCTTGCAGAGATTTGCAAGAGTGTCGGTGTTGAGAGAATCGATCTGCTAAAGTACCATAGGTTTGGGGAAAAGAAATATAGGATGCTTGGAAGGAGCTATAGTCTTAAAGTGAGCGAAACCGGACTAATTCACAGATTTCAGGACATTCTAAAAAAAGAAGGGTTTAAGGTCAGTGTTGGTGGCTTGATTTAGCTCGAATACATCTTTCTGAGCACTTTCTTGTCAATTTTGCCAACGCTCGTCTTTGGAATTGCATCAACGATGATGAACTCGTCTGGAACTGCCCACTTCGTTATCTTCCCTTCCTCGACGAACTTCATAAGGAAATTCCGCAGTTCTTCACCACTTGGCTTCTCGTTTGGCATCGGAACAATTATCGCCACAGGTCGTTCTCCCCACTTCTCGTGTGGTTTGCCGATCACCGCAACCTCTCTGACCTTTGGATGCATGCTCAAGAGATTTTCGAGCGTTAGCGATGATATCCATTCTCCTCCACTCTTTATAACATCCTTTAGCCTATCAACTATCGTTACATAGCCCTCTTCGTCCATAACAGCGATGTCCCCCGTGTGCAACCATCCACCAGCCCAAAGCTCCTTTGTTTTCTCCTCATCTTTCAAATAGCTCTGCGTTAGCCATGGAGCCCTTACAACAATCTCCCCCATGTCCTTGCCGTCTTTCTTCACATCAGTGAAGTCTTCGTGAACAACGCGGAGATAAACAAGCGGGGAATGGTTTCCGGTTTTGATTCCGTAGTCCATCTTCTCGTCTTCACTTAGATCGAGTAAGTGCGGTTTTAGGAAGCCGGCGGTTAGGGCTGGACAAGTTTCGGACATGCCGTATGCAGCCATTGTCAAGATACCTTTCTCCTTTGCCCTGAGAGCGAGCCCCTTCGGCAACTTCGAGCCACCGATGAGCATCTTCCAGTTGTTGAACTTGATACCGGGAGGTAAATTATCCACTATCATCTGGAGAATCGTTGGCACGCAGTGCGTGTATGTCACACCTTCTGTGAGCACGAGGCGGACTATCATGAGAGGTTCATATCTTCCGGGATACACTTGCTTGTGCCCGAGGAGTGTTACCATGTACGGCACTCCCCACGCGTGTACATGGAACATTGGCGTGAGTGGCATGTAGACTTCCTTCTCTCCAATCAGCCTTAAAGGAGATCGCATTCCGCTGAGTCCAACGCAACCTGCTAGCGTATGCAAAACAAGCTGACGATGTGTGAACCAGACACCTTTTGGTCTTCCAGTCGTTCCGGTTGTGTAGCTAAGCGTTGCCATTGTTCTCTCGTCGAAATCCGGGAACTCGTAGCTCTTGCTTGCGTTCTTCAGGATCTCTTCGTATTCTAAATCGGTTAGCTTCGTCTCCGGCATTGTGTCATCGGTCATGACAACGAACTTCTTCACAGTGGACAAATTTCCCGCAATCGATTCCATCAGAGGGACGAAGTCCTTGTAAACGAGCACAACTTCGTCTTCAGCATGTTGCATTGTGTAAAGCAAGTCGTCTGGACTTAAACGAACGTTAACAGTGTGAAGAACCGCACCCATCATCGGAATTGCAAAGTAGCATTCGAGATAGCGATGCGAATCCCAGTCGAGCACCGCTACTCTTGTTCCTTTTTTCACCCCAAGCTCTTCTAAGGCGTTGGCAAGTCTGCAAACTCTTTCGTAGAGGTCTGTGTATGTGTATCTCCGCAAATCGCGATAGACAATCTCTTGCTCGGCGCATAGTTCACACCACTTTCCAGAATGTGCTTTATCAATAGCTGGTATTCGTAGTGCATGATCTCACCACGAGCCCGCAAAGGTTTAGGGTTTAAATCGTTTTCCAAATTTAACATGATTATGATGAACTCTTATCGTTATTGAACAACCGCTTCCGCTTCCGCTATTATCTCTCTCGCCCTTTTTCCGAAGAGTTCCGCGATCTTCTTTTCATTCTCAACGATTTCGTTGCAAAAGGCGAAACCATTTCTGAGCAGTTCTTCGACTTCGAAATTGCTCAGCTTTAAGACCGTTACAGGATAGAGCTTTTTTCTTTCAAGAAGAGCTTCTATGCCTTCGTTCTCCGGATAACGCCAACCTGTTAACTTGATTCCACGACACTCTGCGAATTTCGTGGCTTCGCTTGAGAACTTCGTGTTTGTGAACACCCAAACTCCATCGAAATCTTTTACAACTTCTGCAATGTCGAGAAAACGAGCGTAGGAGTATAGAACTTCTTTCAGTCCAGTATACGTTGGTGTATTGTGAAACTTGCATTCCACGAGATACCTCTTCTCTTTCTCCGCAACCACGTCTACTTCGTGTGTAACGCATTTTCCCTTGATGAGTTCGTTTAGCCGAGTTTTGTAACCGTATTCTCTCAGAAGAGACGAGACGAACTTTTCAAACCTGTAACCCGCAGGTCCGAGGCGAAGTAGCGAAGATTTTAGCCCGTATCTTACGGAGACGTTTTTGGAGAATTTTTCGATTTCGCTTAAAACGATGCTGAGAATTTCATCAGTCGTTATTCCATCGTAAATCTTTTTCTCAACTTCCTCGGCAACTTTTCTCGCTTTGTCCACACTTAAGCCAGCACGAACAGCGGTTTTTACTATCTTGTCTTTGCTGAACTCCTCGAGTCTGCCATCTCTTTTCTTGACTTTCATGAACGAAATTCGTTGACAAAATAAAAGTCTTTGGTTTAAGCCATTGCAAATGCTTGCGTTTTGCAGTCGTCTCCCTCAACCAGAGCGCCACTCTTGTTTTTCAGAGACCAACAGAAATCTCATCCAAAACTTTTTCAATCGAAAGTTTTTTCTACCTTCCGCACTTTTGAATTTACGGACTCGAAAAGTCCTATGGTGTTTGAAGGCGGGAGGAGTATGAAGGTGAGTTTGCAAGACCACGTGCTCGTGCCAAAGCACGAAATTTTAAGGGAAGAGGAAGTAGAAGAGCTCCTGAAGTTGCTTGGGGTTAGTAAAGAGCAATTGCCAAAGATAAAGGCTTCGGACCCAATAATCAAGGAAATAGGCGCAAAACCGGGAGACGTCGTGAAGATAACGAGAAAGAGCTTAACAGCGGGTGTGAGCATTTTTTATCGACTTGTGGTTGAGTAAGGTGGTCGTATGTTGAACACTCGTGTTTTGGCGAGGGAGTATTTCACCCATAGCAGGCTTGTGAAGCACCAGATCGATTCGTTTAATCGATTCATCGATGAGGGTCTTCAGAGGGTTATAGACGAGCAGAAGATAATCGAACTTGAGCTTCCCAACACGTACATAGAACTTGGTAGGATAAGGGTCGGAACTCCGATGATAAAGGAAGCAGATGGACCCCAAACGCCGTTACTTCCGAGTCACGCAAGGTTGAGAAATCTCAACTATGCAGCGCCAATTTACCTTGAGGCAACGGTTTACGATGAGGGAAAACCGCTTGAGAAGGAGATCGTTGAAATTGGAATGCTTCCGGTGATGGTGAAATCGAAAATCTGCAACCTTAGCCCGGACAAGATAGACAAAGTCTTGGAGCACATTCTCAAAAGGAATGTAAGTTCTCTCAGCTATGAGGAAAAGCTTTACTTAGCAGGCGAAGACCCGCTTGACCCTGGGGGCTACTTCATAATAAACGGAACAGAAAGGGCAATCGTAACTTTGGAAGACTTGGCTCCCAACAAGGTTCTACTTGAAAGAGAAGAGAAATACGGAGAAATGGTTGAGGTTGCGAAATGTTTTAGCCAGAGAGCAGGTTACAGAGCACTCATAGTTGTTGAAAGAGCTAAGGGAAATATTCTCGAAGTCACGTTTCCGCAATTGCCGAAACCGATAAAGTTCGTCATCTTGATGCGTGCTCTCGGTGTTGAGAGCGATCAAGACATCGTGGAGATGGTGAGCACGAATCCGCAGATAATGAGATACATGCTCCAAAACATCGAAGATCCCGACGTCTCGGACATTCAGACGACGGAAGACGCGATAGAATACATTGGCAAAAGAGTCGCTCCTGGGCAGAGCAGGGAATACAGGATTCAGAAGGCAGAACAGGTACTTGACCAATACTTCCTTCCACATCTCGGGATTGAAAAGGAAGCGAGGAAGGCAAAGGCTTTCTTCCTTGCGAGGATGGCTGAGCTTATTTTCGAGCTTCGTCTCGGGTTGCGAAGGGAAGACGACAAGGACCACTACGCAAATAAGAGGCTTCGCCTTGCAGGAGATTTGATGGAAGAAATTTTCCGTGTCGCCTTTCTGAGATTGATCAAAGACGTGAAGTACCAGCTTGAGAGGGCAAAGATGAGGGGAAGGAGCATGAAGCTTTCAACTGCAGTTCGAAGTGATGTTCTCACGGACAGAATAATGCACCCCATGGCTACTGGAAACTGGGTGGGTGGAAGAACGGGGATATCTCAGCTTATAGACAGGCACAACTTCATTTCGCTTATCTCGCATCTTCGAAGAGTTGTTTCCCCGCTATCAAGATCGCAGCCTCACTTCGAAGCCCGTGACCTACATGCAACGCACTGGGGAAGAATTTGCCCATCCGAGACTCCAGAAGGTCCAAATTGTGGACTCGTGAAGAACTTTGCTCAGTATGCAGAGATAAGCGTTGGCGTCGATGAAAAGGAAGTTATCAACGTTTTGCCAAAACTCGGCGTTGAGATGCTGAGGGGTTGAGATGAGGAAGTGTAGGGTTTACGTTAACGGAGCTTTGGTTGGGTTCGTTGACAATGGCGAGGAACTCGCTAAGGAGATAAGAAGGCTGAGAAGAAAGGGTAAGTTATCGAGCCAAATAAACGTTGCTTATTTCGCGGATTCGAATGAAGTAAGGATAAATACGGATCCCGGCAGAGCGAGAAGACCTTTGATAGTTGTTGAGAACGGGAAACCGCTTTTGACGGAGAAGCATATAAGCAAGTTGGAGTCTGGCGAGATAACCTTAGAAGACCTCGTGAGGCAGGGGATCATAGAATTCCTTGATGCGGAAGAGGAGGAGAATGCGCTTGTCGCTGTTAACGAGAAGGATTTAACCCCCGAACACACGCATCTCGAGCTCGATCCGAGCTTAATCGTTGGAATCTGCGTTGGTAGCATACCTTATGCAGAGCACAACGCATCTCCGAGGAACACGATGGGAGCGGCGATGATAAAGCAGGGACTCGGGATTCCTTATTTAAACATCGACTGGCGCACCGACACGAGAGGACATTTGCTCATGTATACGCAAATACCAATCGTAACCACGGATACTCAGCTCAAGATGCGATACGACGATCGCCCATCTGGGCAGAATTTCGTTGTCGCGGTTTTGAGCTACGAAGGTTACAATATCGAGGATGCAATAATCCTGAACAAAGGTAGCGTGGATAGAGGAATAGGCAGGAGCTTCTTCTTCAGAACATATGAAGCAGAGGAAATGCGGTATCCGGGTGGTCAAGAAGATAAGTTCGAAATTCCCGGCGCGGATATCTCTGGTTTTAGGGGCTCGGAAAATTATGCACACCTCGATGAGGATGGACTTGTCCATCCAGAAACTGAAGTCGGTCCAGACGATGTGTTGATCGGCAGAACATCCCCACCGAGATTCCTTGAGGAGCCAGAAGTCGGAATTTCACCGCAGAAAAGAAGGGAGACATCGATAACGATGAGGAGCAATGAAAAAGGCGTTGTTGATGCTGTTTTCCTTGTTCAGTCTGAAAATGGATTAAAGCTTGCCAAGGTCAGGGTTAGAGATCTCAGAATTCCCGAACTTGGGGACAAGTTTGCTTCAAGGCACGGACAAAAGGGAGTTGTTGGGTTGATCGTGCCAGAAGAAGATATGCCGTTCACCGAATCCGGAATCGTGCCGGACATGATACTGAATCCGCACGCAATTCCATCGAGAATGACCGTCGGACATGTGCTTGAGATGATAGGCGGAAAGCTCGGCGCCCTTGAAGGAAGACGAGTGGACGGGACTATTTTCTATGGAGAGAAGGAGGAAGACCTTAGAAGCGCTCTCAAGAAATATGGCTTCACACATACGGGTAAGGAAGTAATGTACGACGGCATTAGCGGAAAGAAGTTCGTCGCAGACATCTTTGTCGGCGTGATATACTATCAGAAGCTATACCACATGGTCGCTGGAAAAATACATGCAAGAAGCAGAGGACCCGTGCAGATCCTTACAAGACAGCCTACGGAGGGCAGGGCAAGAAAAGGTGGGCTGAGGTTTGGAGAGATGGAGAGAGACGTTCTAATTGGTCATGGTGTTGCATTACTTCTCAAAGACCGCCTTCTCGACGAATCAGACAAAGTCGAGGTTTGGGTTTGCGGAAACTGTGGACATGTCGCAATGTTTGACTACAGAAAGAACACCGCCTACTGCAACGTGTGCGACGACGATACCAATGTGTTTAAGGTTAGCATGAGCTATGCGTTCAAGCTCCTTCTCGATGAGCTGAAGTCGATGATGATCGCTCCAAGGTTAAAGCTTAGCGATAAGGCTTAGGGTGAAGTTTATGTATCCGAAGAAGATTTCCGCGATAAAGTTCGAGGTTTTGTCTCCGCAGGAGATAAGAAGGATGAGCGTTGCAAAGCTCAACAACCCCGAAACATACGACGATGATGGTTTTCCGGTAGAAGGCGGATTGATGGACACAAGACTTGGGGTTATAGATCCCGGTTTGAAATGCAGAACCTGTGGAGGAAAATACGGCGAATGTCCAGGGCATTTTGGGCATATAGAGTTAGCAGCTCCTGTGATTCACGTTGGATATGCGAAGATCATCGCAAGACTCCTAAGCGGAACTTGTAGAGAATGTGGAAGAATTCTGATGAGGGACGACAAAAGAGACAAGTTCATAAGGGAAATAGAGCGACTGAAGTCGTTGGGGCAAAACTACGAAGAGGTCTTGAAGGAGGTTTTCAGACTGACCAAAGCGGCGAAGAAGTGTCCGCACTGCGGGGCCGAGCAACGAGAAATAAAGTTTGAGAAACCAACTTCATTTTACGAGGTTATCGATCCGGAGAAAAAGGAGGAGCAGAAACTAACTCCGAAGGACGTAAGAGAGAGGCTTGAGAAGATCCCAAACGAGGACTTACCAGCGTTTGGACTTGATCCAAAATCTGTTCGCCCGGAGTGGTTTGTTCTCACAGTTCTCCCTGTTCCGCCCGTAACTGTAAGACCTTCGATAATTCTCGAAACTGGACAGAGAAGCGAAGACGATCTCACACACAAGCTTGTAGACATAATCAGGATTAACCAGAGGTTCATAGAAAACCGAGACACAGGAGCACCGCAACAGATTCTCGAAGATCTCTGGGAGCTTTTGCAGTATCATATAACGACGTACTTCGACAACGAAGTCAGCGGGATACCACCAGCAAGACACAGAAGCGGAAGACCACTAAAAACGTTGGCTCAGCGTTTGAAAGGAAAAGATGGAAGATTCCGTGGCTCTTTGTCTGGAAAGAGGGTCAACTTCTCCGCAAGAACAGTCATAAGCCCGGATCCATGTATAAGCATAAGCGAAGTCGGTGTTCCCGAAGAGGTTGCGAAAGAGCTCACAGTTCCAATCTTCGTCACTCCGCATAACCTCGAGTTCGCAAGGGAATTTTTGCTCCGCAAAGAAAGCCCAAAGGCTAGCTACATCATAAGACCTGATGGTAAAAGAATAAGGGTTATCGATACAAATCGTGAAGAGCTTGCAGAAAAACTCGAGCCAGGATGGATCGTTGAAAGAGAGCTGATGGACGGTGACATCGTTCTTTTCAATCGACAGCCCTCTTTGCACAGAATGAGCATCATGGCTCACTACGTTCGAGTTTTGCCTTACAAGACGTTCCGCCTGAATCCAGCAGTCTGTCCACCATACAACGCAGACTTCGATGGCGATGAAATGAATCTACACGTCCCGCAAAGTCTTGAAGCGCAGGCGGAAGCAAAGATTCTGATGGCGGTTCAAGAGCACATTCTATCTCCGAGATTTGGTGGCCCAATCATAGGCGGAATCCACGATCACATCACGGGGCTTTACCTGCTGACGAGAGGAGAAAAGAGGTTCAGCAAAGAGGAGGCAATGGACTTCCTGCGTGCAGTGGATCTATCCGAGATTCCCGCAAAGGAAGAGTACACGGGCAAAGAGATATTTAGCTTCATTCTTCCGAAGATCTCGATAAGGTTTAAAGCGGAGATCTGCCAGGGATGTGCGGTTTGTAAGGAAGAGAGCTGCGAAAACGATGCGTTTGTTGTCATAGAAGATGGAAAGTTGTTGAGGGGGACAATCGACGAAAAGGCGGTTGGAGCCTTCAAAGGTGTGATAATCGACGAAATAATGAGGAAATTTGGTGCATCGACGACAAGAAAGTTCATCGACGACATGACAAAGCTCGCAATTCGTGTGATCACAAGACTTGGCTTTACCATAGGCATCGACGACGAAGACATTCCAAAGGAAGCGATTCAGCAGATTGAGGAAACGATTAGCGAAGCCGAGAAGAGAGTTGAAGAGTTGATAAAGGCTTACAGGGAAGGAAACCTCGAGCCAATGCCGGGGAGGAGTTTGGAAGAGACGCTGGAGCTGAGGATAATGCAGGAACTTGGCAGGGCAAGAGACAGAGCTGGAAAGATCGCCGGGAGGTATTTGGGTATGGACAACTCCGCAGTCATAATGGCCGTGAGCGGAGCAAGGGGGAGCATGCTCAACTTAACGCAAATGGCAGCCTGTGTAGGGCAACAGTCGGTCAGAGGAGAAAGGATAACACGTGGCTATGCTTACACGCATCGGACTACTAGTCACTTCAAACCGATGGATCTCTCTGCGAGGGCGAAGGGTTTTGTTAGGAGTAGCTACAAATCCGGACTCTCGCCGATCGAGTTCTTTTTCCATGCAGCTGGTGGTAGAGAAGGTCTCGTCGACACTGCGGTGAGAACTTCGCAGTCTGGTTATTTGCAAAGGAGGATGATAAACGCTTTGCAAGATTTGAAAGTCGAGTACGATGGAACTGTAAGAGAGCAGACTTCCGGTGTTATCGTGCAATTTAAATATGGAGAAGACGGCGTAGACCCGATGAAGAGCTTTAGGGGTAAGGCTGTGGACGTGAAAAGAATAGTTAGGGAGGTTGTAGGGGTGAAAGAATGAGCTACGATGCGATGCTGAAAGATTACCCGTTTCCGCAATCTGTTAAAGAAGAGATAAAGGAGGAGCTCGAGAAGCTGAAGCCGAAAAAGAACGTTGCAAAGAAGATCATCGATCTCTGCTATCAGGCTTATCTTTCGAACCTCATCGAACCAGGAGAAGCTGTGGGTATTGTAGCAGCACAATCCATTGGAGAGCCTGGAACGCAGATGACGATGAGGACTTTCCACTACGCCGGAGTTGCAGAGTTAAACGTTACTCTCGGCCTTCCAAGACTCATCGAGATTCTCGATGTTAGAAAGAACCCCTCGACACCGATGATGACGATCCGCCTTTTGCCTGAATACGCGAAAGATAGAGAAAAGGCGAGAGAAGTGGCGAACAAGATTGAGGCAACTTATCTGAAGGATTTGGCAGAGATTGAAGTCGATCTTAGAGAAATGAGCATAACTATAAAGCCAGATCGCGAGGCGATGAGGAGAAAGTATCTTACAATGGAGGAGCTGAGGGAAAAAATAGAGAAGTCGATAAAGAAGGATGCAGAGCTGATCGAAAAAGACGGCAATTTCGTCGTGAAGGTCAAGAAGGACTCATACAAGGTATTGATGGACACGTTCGAAGAGCTTAGAGAGCTCGTAGTCATGGGGATAAAGGAGATACGGAGGGTCATAATAAGGAAAGAGGGTGACGAATACGTTCTCTACACCGAGGGCTCGAGTTTGAAGAAGGTGATGAAAGTGAAGGGTGTCGACTTCACGAGGACGATAACAAACGACATATACGAGATCTACGAGGTGCTTGGCATCGAAGCAGCGAGGACCGCTATAATCAACGAAGCAATTTCAACACTCGAAGAACAAGGTTTAGAAGTGGACGTTCGCCACATAATGCTCGTCGCAGATGTTATGACTGCAGATGGAGAGCTCAGACAAATCGGTCGTCATGGAGTTGCGGGAGAAAAACAAAGCATCCTCGCAAGGGCTGCGTTCGAGATGACCGTAAACAATCTGCTCGATGCAGCCGTTAAAGGAGAAGTGGATTACCTTAAAGGGATAACCGAGAACATAATTATCGGACAGCCGATAAAGCTTGGAACTGGAGATGTTGAGCTCGTTGTGAGGTTAGGGGTGAGAAGATGAGCGACGTGGAAACGATTGTTAGAAACGCACTAAAGAGCGGAAAGTATTATTTCGGCATAAGGAGGACGATAAAAGCACTTAAAAGGGGAGAGGCAAAAGCAGTAGTGGTTTCAAGGAACTGTCCAGAGGAGTTTTTGAGTGAGATAAAGAAGTTCAACGTTCCAGTGTTCGTTTTCAATGGAACGAACATGCAACTCGGCGAATTTTGCAGAAAACCTTTCAGCATATCTTCGATGGCAATCTTAGAGAGTGTGAAGTGATGGGTATGGAAATGAAGCTCTCCTCGGAAGAGATCAGATACCTAACACTTTTTGAGAATTTGACTGGTGCAAGTGTGAAGGACTGCATCGTCTACGACGACAAGGTCATCTTCGTCGTCAAAAAGGGTGACATGGGCTTGGCGATTGGAAAAGGTGGCATAAACGTTGACAGGGCAAGGGAGCTGATAGGGAAAAAGATAGAGATAATAGAGCACTCCGACGATCCAGCGGAGTTCATATCCAACATTTTCAAGCCGATAAAGGTGAGCGTGAAGATCTTGGACAAGGGAAACTCAAAGACAGCACAGGTCATCGTTTCACCAGACCTGAAGGGGATTGTCATTGGTAAAGGTGGCAAAAACATTAATAAGGCGAAGGAATTAGCTAAGAGGCATCACAACATCGAGGACATAGTGGTAAGGTGATAGTATGGGCTACGGATTGTTCGCAGCAAGAAAAATACTCGAAGTGAAGAAGAAGTTCAGGTGGAGCCAGAAGAAATACGTTAGAAGAGTGCTTGGGTTAGCGAAGAAAGCAGATCCCTTGGAAGGAGCACCAATGGCTCGTGGCATTGTGCTCGAGAAAATAGGGATCGAAGCGAGGCAACCGAACTCTGGAATAAGAAAAGCGGTGCGAGTCCAGCTGATCAAGAACGGAAGACAGATAACTGCATTTGCTCCACGAGATGGTGCGATTAACTTCATCGACGAGCACGACGAAGTCATAGTGGAGAAGATAGGCGGGAGAATGGGAAGAAGCATGGGTGATATTCCCGGAGTGAGATACAAGGTGATCAAGGTCAACGAAACGAGCCTTAAAGAGCTCGTGAGAGGAAGAAAGGAGAAGAAGATGAGGTGAAGTATGGCTTACGGCTTAACTGAGGAAGATCTCCTCGTTTTTGGGAAATACAGCGTTAAGGATGTCGAAGTTAAAGATCCAGCCTTAAAGAGCTATATTTGTCTCAAGCCAACGTTCACACTCCACACTCATGGGAGGCATTTTGATCCGTTTGCAAAAGAAAAAGTGTTCATCGTCGAGCGATTGATCAACAAGGTGATGCGCAAGGAAAGAAACACGGGAAAGAAGATGAGCGCTTACAACATAGTTCGTGAAACCTTCGAGATAATCGAGAGAAAGACGAAGAAAAACCCGATTCAAGTCCTTGTGGATGCGATCGTAAACGCTGGACCAAGAGAAGAAGTTGTGCGACTGAAATACGGTGGAATTGCGGTTCCAAAGGCTGTTGATACTTCCAGCCTCCGCAGAGTTGATGTCGCGTTGAGGAACATCGTCGAAGGTGCAAGGAGGGCGGCGTTCAAGTCGAAGAAGAGCATCGCTTACTGTCTTGCGGACGAGATAATCGCAGCTGCAAACAACGACACAAAGAGCTATGCGGTATCGAAGAAAGAAGAGGTTGAAAGAGTGGCGAAATCTGCGAGGTGATCAGAATGACAAGAGCAAAGAAAATGGTAGAAAGGATGCATGAGCTGATGTGGGAACCAGAGAAAATTAGGAACATCGGCATCGCAGCGCACATCGATCACGGAAAAACAACGCTCAGCGATGCCTTGATTGCAGGAGCGGGAATTATAAGCGAAGAACTTGCAGGACAACAGCTTTACTTGGACTACGATGAGCAGGAAAAGGAGAGAGGGATTACGATAAACGCCGCGAACATCTCGATGGTTCACGAGTACAATGGCGAAGAATACCTGATAAACCTGATAGACACTCCCGGGCACGTTGATTTCGGTGGAGAAGTCACGAGAGCGATGCGGGCTGTCGACGGCGTGATCATCGTCGTTGATGCGGTTGAAGGAGTGATGCCTCAAACTGAGACTGTAGTTAGACAGGCTTTGAAAGAAGGTGTGAAGCCGGTTCTTTTCGTGAACAAGGTTGACAGACTGATAAAAGAACTGCAGTTGACTCCGCAACAAATGCAGGAAAGGCTCGTGAAGGTTATAAATGACGTGAACAAACTACTAAAGTCTGTAAGCCCAGATAAGTTCAACGAGTGGAGGATAGAGGTTCAGAAAGGGAATGTGGCATTTGGTTCAGCGTTGCAGAAATGGGCTGTTAGTGTTCCATCGCAGAAAGTCACGGGAATTGGTTTCAAAGAGGTTTACGAGTATCTCAAGAAAGGTGAAGTGAAAGAGCTCTCGAAGAAGAGCCCTGTGCATATCGTGATCTTGGATATGGTCGTAAAGCATCTGCCTAACCCAGTTCAGGCGCAGAAGGAGAGGATAAAGATAATCTGGAAAGGCGACCTCAACAGCGAAATTGGCAAGGCGATGGTAAACTGTGATTCTAAGGGGCCAGTTGTTTTGATGGTGACGAAGATCGTCGTAGATCCACAGGCCGGAGAAGTTGCAGTTGGAAGACTTTTCAGCGGAACTATAAGACCAGGAGTTGAACTGCACATAGTCGACAGAAAAGCAAAGAATCGTGTCCAAACAGTGGGCGTTTACATGGGTCCGAGGAGAGTTGAAGTCGAAGAGATTCCAGCGGGGAACATTGTAGCGTTGGTTGGGTTGAAAGACGCAGTTGCGGGATCGACTTGCACAGAGCTTGAGAAGATCGAACCATTCGAAAGCATAAAGCACTACAGCGAACCCGTAGTTACGATGGCAATTGAAGCAAAGAACCCAAGGGATTTGCCGAAGCTTGTGGAAGTGCTTAGAAAGCTCGCAAAAGAGGATCCAACGTTGCAAGTTACGCTAAACGAAGAAACTGGTGAACACTTGATAAGCGGAATGGGAGAGCTACACTTAGAGGTAAAGGTGGAGAAGATAAGACGAGACTACGGGCTCGAAGTAATCACTTCGCCACCGATCGTTGTTTTCAGGGAAACCGTCACAGCTACTTCGCCAGTTGTCGAAGGAAAGTCGCCGAACAAGCACAACCGCTTCTACATCGTCGTCGAACCCTTGCCAGCAGAGGTTGCGAGGTTGTTCAAGGAAGGTGAAGTCGACTTCAAGATGGACAAAAAAGAGAGGAGAAAGAAGTTGCAAGATGCCGGACTTGATGGCGAGGAAGCAGCGGGTGCGGTTGATTACTACGAGGGCAATCTTTTATGCGACGTGACAAAGGGGATCCAGTATTTGAACGAAACAATGGAGCTCATCATCGAGGGATTCAGAGAAGCGATGCGCACGGGTCCCTTAGCAAGGGAACCCTGCATGGGAATAAAGGTTAAGCTCGTAGACTGCAAACTGCATGAAGACGCGGTGCATCGAGGTCCAGCGCAAGTGATTCCAGCAGTTCGATCTGCAATCTTTGCAGCGATTTTGCAAGCGGACGCAACACTACTCGAGCCCTATCAAAACGTCTACATCATGGTTCCGCAGACGATGATGGGAAACGTTACAAGGGAAATCCAAGGGAGAAGGGGGCACATACTCGACATAAAGATCGACGGAGATACTGCAACGTTGGTGGCAAAAGCGCCAGTGAAGGAGATGTTCGGTTTCGCGGGAAGCATAAGGTCAGCAACTTCTGGTAAAGCCATTTGGAGCACCGAACATGCTGGCTTCGAAAAAGTTCCACCGAGTTTGCTCACGGACTTTGTGATCGAAGTAAGGAAGAGAAAGGGATTGAAGCTCGAAATTCCAAAGCCGGAGGAGTTCCTTGCTTAGGGATCTGAACGAGAGAGAAGAAAAAGTTCTGCGAAAAGCTTTGAAATTCTTTAATTCTTCCGATTTTTTGAAAGAGAAAAAGCTTGTTGTAAAAGGTAAAGAGGTTTTTGCGGTTTCCGAAGAGCTTTACGAGTTCTTGAAAACTGGAGTAGACTGCTACTGCGGGGTTAAGATTGGTGAAATTGGAAAAAGGTTTCGCTTGACGCTTGAAGGCTCTTTTTGGCTAATGAGGAACGAAAAGAAGAAGGTTTGGGTTAACGAAAAGGGAGAAATGCTCTTTCTCTATGGCAGAGATGTTTTTACCGAATCAGTGACCAAAGTGGGCGAATTTGAGGAGAACGAAATCGTTTTTGTCTGCAACCGCTACGGCGACATCCTTGGCATTGGGAGAGCGAGATTCGACT
>Ga0209394_1000798_pt1 | contig 21883 bp, 30 predicted proteins | sample JNZ201metaG_FD_184122 | JGI IMG/M metagenome (GOLD analysis project Ga0209394, IMG submission 184122) | Hot spring microbial communities from Jinze hot spring, China to study Microbial Dark Matter (Phase II) - JNZ 20120812A (SPAdes) (version 3) ... | reverse complement strand
ATCTAATATAAAAACTATACTAGAACCTCAACACCCAACAAAACCCCTCAAAACCACAAGATACTACAAACACCAATACCAACATAAAAAGTAACAACAAAACTTATACAACCCCTTAAGTTGCCACATCCTGAACATGATGCTCCATAGAGTTCCATCAGTTAATACAGTTACCTTAGAGTCATACGTAGCCTGATCCTCTTAAGAAAATGGTAGAAATGTAAACGTATTTACAAGATTTGTAATCTTGTATTTACAAATTCATATGTAAGAATTCCCTAATAACAACTTAAGCAGTATACATAATCCTACTCTAAAACTTACACCCATAGCGGTATCATTAACCATAATAATCTTAGCGTTTCCTATCAAATCCAAGTAAGAACCTTAAAGATCTAAACAATGACAGTATAGATATAAATCTACAACAATAAGCTTAAAATATTTGAAGTATCTAGATGAACAAAAATATGTAAGCAATAAACAATAGGAGTAAATGCAGTTTTCTCCCTAACAAAACTAACTGTGCCATCACAATAAATAAGGAAAGAACTCTAAATAAGGCTAAAGTTCACAAGACTATTCATATCTTAGAAAAGGTTATAAGCAGGTTCGTAAAAAGCTAGTACAATAGTTCAAAATATTGCTATTGCTTTGACATACCGGGGTTGTATATGGCGTTATTAGACTTGATTGGAAGAGTATGCATTAAGACAAGAGGAAGAGAAAAGAATAGGAAATGCGTTATAGTTGACGTAGTTGATGATAATTTTGTAATTATAACAGGTCCTAAGGACCTTACAGGTGTGAGAAGAAGAAGGGTAAATATTAAGCACCTTTCAATCACAGAACAAAAGATAAATATAAGTAGAGGGGCGCCTGATAGTGAAGTTCGAAGAGTACTAGCATCTCTTCAGGAATATTCAGTTAAATCTAAGCAGAATACTGCATAACATTTGATTCAGGGACAAGAATGGGTGTTCTAATTAAGGCCGATGAAAGTACTGATATGAAATATGGATGTAGGCCTGAAGAAAGACCTATTAAGGAATACATTCAAAATGGAGTTATTAACCTCGATAAACCTCCAGGACCTACAAGTCATCAAGTAGTAGCATGGGTCAAACGCATGCTATCTCTTAATAAAGCTGGACATGCTGGAACCCTTGATCCTAGAGTTTCAGGCGTATTACCAGTAGCATTAGAAAACGCTGTCAAAGCATTATATGCAATATCTAAAGCTGAAAAGGAATATATCGGTGTTTTAAAACTTCATGATGATGTTGATGAAGAAAAAATAAGAAAGACGATGTCCTATTTTATAGGAGATATATATCAAAGACCACCATTAAGATCTGCTGTAAAAAGAACTTTAAGAATTAAAAAAATATATAATTTAGAAGTATTAGAAGTTGATAATAGAAATGTTCTTTTTCATATAAAATGCGAATCTGGAACATACATAAGAATGCTATGTCATCACATAGGCATACTACTTGGAGTTGGAGGACACATGCAAGAATTAAGAAGAATATCTTCAGGACCATTTAAGGAGGATTCAAGTCTTACAACTCTTCATAAGCTTAAAGATGCCTATGATATGTGGCTTGAAAGTAAGGATGAAACTTTTTTAAGAAAGGTAATACAGCCTATGGAAAGACTTGTTGCAGATACACCTAAAATATTTGTAAGAGATTCGGCTGTTGATGCCATATGTAATGGAGCTAATCTTTACGCTCAAGGAGTTGTAAGACTTGATTCGACGATTAAGAGGGGAAGTTTAGTTGCATTAATGACGTTAAAAAATGAACTTATTGCTTTAGGTACTGCACTTAGGACCAGTTCGGAAATATTTGAGATGGATTATGGAGTAGTTGTGAAAACAATAAGAGTAATCATGAAAAGGAAAGTATATCCTAAAGTATGGTAACGTATTAAGTTAGGTCCACTTAATATTTCATTATTTGTTAACTTTAGATGTTAAGTAAAGATGTTCTTACTATATATTCATATGATTAGTAGTTATGGATTTTAGTAGGAGAATTCACTCATATTGTAAGTTTTATTAGCTTTTTCTAGTGTGATTTAGGGAAATAGTAGAGGATTCGAGTTTATGGACTTAAACATACCTACTAACTATATTCAGTAATTCCTATTAAGTCTCAGTTCAAGGTTTAAGATTGATTCTTTTAATTGTAAAATATTTAAATTTCTTTTATTGTCAATTGTCTTTATGAACTAAGCCATTAACCATAATATTCAATATCTAAATTCGCAAGGCATCTGCATGACAAAAACGGTTAACAATAAAGTTATTAGAAGAAGAATGAAACTCTGCTCTTATGGCAAGACATAAAATATTTTCAAGAGATAAACTATTACAGAATTCTATCCAGGGTAAGATAGAGACAAGTTTTCACAACCAGAAGAATATGAGTTTACGTCTATAAGGGCTGCGTCAAGAAAGGGATTAGAACATCCAAGTGACCTATCAATTTAGCGTTCAAAAATAATCCAATTAATGGAAAGAGCTTAATGAGAATAGGTTTTAAATATCTTTAAGAAATGAACGCCGGGGGTGGGATTTGAACCCACGCACCCAAAGGGCACAGGCTTTCTAGTTTATCTCCAGGCCTGCGCCTTAGTCCACTCGGCCACCCCGGCATATTAGAATATAGAATATTAGAATATAAGTTTAACAGTAAAAATTATTAATGATTATGTTTCACCTATTAATCTTGATATGGCTGGGTATGTTTCAGCTATACGTTCACGAATAAGTATTTGGTAATATTGCCATAGTATACCTACAAGTAGGAGAAGACCAATACCACTACCTATGACTTCAAATAAATCTCCAAGTGCAGCAATAATACCAACCATAAAACCACTAAGAACTGTTAATGGTTTGATGTATTCATTAAGTTTTTCTTTAATGATGGATTCGGAAGATCTAAAACCTGGTATTTGTAACCCTGATTTAATGATTTGTTCAGCTTGATCTCTGGCACTCAACCCGGAAGTTTCAACCCAGGCTATTGCAAACAATACGCATACTGTGCATAGAATTAAAGTGTATACAACCGCATGGATAATCTCTGATGGATTAGCAATTATTTGACTTAAACCTCTTGGAGGGTTAATATAGTAGGCAATACCACCAGTAGGTATAGAGGAGAGCGCTCCCATGGTGCTGTTAAATACTCCTAGAGCGTTTATAAACCAGTTTGTACCATCCGGATTTAGCGTACTTTGAAGAAATCTTGAAAAAAGCATTATATTCGCAAATAAAGCTGATGCAAGTATTACTGGAATGTTTGATACATAAAGGAATTGAAGAGGAATCTTGGCTTTAATTCCACCATACTTAGCATGGGTAATGGGAATTTCAATACGCATACCTTGCAGATATATGATAGCTACTAGTAGGATTATCATGGTAAGGAATCCAAGAAGACCGGGAATATTTCCATGTGGTCTTATAATAGCTTCAATCACTGGTCCACCGGACATGATAATACTTATAGCATTTGGTATTACTCCAAGATATTCGATATATCCATTACTCCTTCCAAGGGAAATCGGAGCGATAGTATATCTAATAATTTGCTGAGCAACACCAGCAGCTATAAAAAGACTTATACCACTACCGAGACCCCATCCTTTCTGTATAAGCTCATCCATTAACATTATCAGTATACTTGCTACTGCAAGTTGAAAAAGTACAATTAAAGATAGATTAGGGCTTAATTGACCATACATACCACTAAATGCATAAGCTGAGGCTTCAACTAGTATCATTATAAATGTAAGAAGTTTTTGTGACGACGTAAATATAGCTCTATCTCTGGGCTTACTTAGATCTAACTTTATTATTTTCGATCCTACAAGAAGCTGCATTATTAGACCTGCAGTTACTATTGGTCCTATTCCAAGTTCAAGGAGGGTACCGTGTCTAGAGGCAAATATTATGCGGTAAAAGGCAGCTGTAGGTTCTTCAGTAACTACTGAGACCCCGTAGAGTGGTACTTGCCCCATAATCAAATATATTGTTAATACAATCGCAGTCCAGATAAATTTATCTCTTAAAGAAACCCTCTTTTCAGGCTTCTGGATGACTGGCAATATATTACTTATACGTTCAAGAAGATCAAGCATTCTACTCAAACATTACACCATAGTTACTTTTTCATAATTAAAACTTCACCACCAGATTTAACTATTTTTTCTTGAGCTTTTTTAGTAGCTTCTTTAACCTTTACAATCATTGGCCTTGTTATTCGACCTGAACCTAAAAGCTTATCATAACCCAATGACTCTAAATCAATGATTACCTTATTATCAGTAAATTTTATTCCTCTATCAGATAATAGAGATTCAAGATCACCTATATTTATTACATTTTTAGCATATACTGTTGATTTAGGCTTAATAAATCCTTTCTTACCAAAATAGTTCTTTGCATATTTAACTGTATAGCTCCATTTATGTTTATGCATACCTGCATGACCAAAACCACCTCTACTACCTGATTTTCTATGTTGCCCTACACGACCCCATCCATGAGTTCTTGAGCCTCTAAGCTTTCTTGCTTTCCGCCTTCTCCTTACAACCATAAAGACACCAGAATTAGTGCTTGAATACTATAAGAAATTTAAATTTTTCGATAAAATTAACAGGCTTGCAACTTTATGTACTGTATTTAACCTCTTAAATTTATGGCAAATAGCAGAATCTGAGTACTTTTCTATGTAGGAATCCTGCTTCCTTTAATATATAAAAAAGTGAAAATTGGGATAATGAAATCTAAAATAGGATTTAATTTAAAGTTGAAAGAAGTTTGAACATGCTTGGCAGATGTGCCATAGCATTACATTGCTAATACTAATGATTACACTCATATTCCTAACATATAAAGATCCAGAATATTTAGGTTTTATATTTTATGTGGTTTGTTGTTAGGTATTATTTTTGTCTTTATACTAACAACATAGAAGTAACATATCTTAATCATAACAAATAGGAAAGCAGAAACCTAATCAATTCGCTACCAAAACTACAAGCCACCATAAACATAAAACACAAGACTTAAATATCTTGAAAATACCTCATAAGTAAATTTAAAAGAGAGCTTAAATCAGTATTGTAATAAAGTGGGAGTTATGTTCATTTTGCTATCTTCTAGTAACGGTAAAATAACTATACCAATAAGAGAACTAAATATTGACGATGGTTGCTTTTTAGTGTATAAACATGGTAAGAAGTTAATGCTGAAAAGAATAGGAGATTTAAATGATGTTGTCGTGTATGTTAGAGTTCAAGTAAACAATGTTCCAGGTATTAAAGCGAATGTTATGCTAAAGCTAGCTGAGTATAGCGAACTTAAAACAGCTAAATTTGAAGAAAAAGGAGAAGAGATAATTATTCATTTGGTAGTTAAAGTGATAGATAATAATTTTTTTAGAAAAATATCTGATGATCTTAGAGAAACGTTGCATGTCAAAAAGTGTGATATAAGTATTTTAAATCATTCTCTTGATTAAACTATTAATAGCTTCACCACGATATCCTAATTCACCACCATTTCCGTAATGCCTCTTTATTGATTTTTTATATCCTCCACTTGGTGGATGAAGCCGAAAAACAGGTTTTAATTTAGGTATTTCCTTTAATTTAATCTCATTATTTACAATAGCTTTTGCAAGCTCATCTATTGATGTATATTTTGTATATTTCCTAACATGCTCATCTGTAAGTTTTTCGTTACCAATTAAATAACACCTCTTCTTAAGTACTAATGATAAGACATCAGCTGATAATTCACCCCACGTAATGCAATTTGACGCCTTCTTTAACATTCCTTGAATTGATTGAGTACATTCTACTATAACCATATGATGGGGCTTATGTAATTTTAGTAATGAAAGGGTAGTTTTAACATCAGGATGTAAACCCGATGTCCCTCTTAACCTAATTACAGCAAATATTCTAGACATTTTTATCTCACCCAATCTTTAGGCAGTTTTAAGCCGTAAGTTTTTTTAAGGGCTTCAAATGTTGCTAGAGCAAAGTTCATCGTTGTTCTAGTTTCTCCTTTAGTATATGAGTAAATATCTTCTATCCCTACAAGATTAAGCAATGTTTTCGCTACTTCTCCGGTTACTAGACCAGTACCTTTAGGTGCAGGAAGAAGCATTATTTCAACAGATCCAGCTTTACCTATCACTTTAAAGGGTATACTATGAAGAGATTCGCAAAGACATTCCCAACTACCACATCCTCTCCTTACAGGAATTACATTAAGTTTTGCATCAAGAGTTGCCTTTTCAATTGCAAAATGTATTTGTTTGGATTTTCCAACGCCTATACCTATATATCCATCACTATTACCAACTGCAACCATGACCTTAAATCTACTAGTTTCACCAGCATCAGTTTGTCTTTGAACAAGATTTACAGCGATTATTTCACTCTTTAAATTTGGTAGTAATAGGTCAATTATTTCGACTTCTTTAATAGGTAAATTATTCTCAAAAATTTGATTAATTGATGTTATCTTACCCTCCTTAACTAGTTTTCCAGCTCTTGTTCGCGGAATCCATTCTTCAAGATTTTTAGCTAGCGACATATTTTTACCTACCATACGATTTTAATATTTTTAATTTAATTTCATCAAAATGAAGTGGAAGATCTATAGGAGATAAATTGTTTGAAATATATCTTGAAAATTGTCTTTGATATTGAATTGGATTTTCTACCTGTAATTTTTCTGCATATTTAGCAATATGAAGACCTCTAATTCTTTCCGTTGATGGAAACATCTCATCACTACATGGTATATTTAATCCGGCATCGATAGCTCCCTTTACAGCAGCAAAAATTCTCGATCCTCTTGTTACTGTATATCTGCCTATGTATAGTACAGCTTCCTTTACATTTCTCCTAATAGCCTCTAGTCCAGCTATTAAACCAACAAGATATGCTGCTGGGACATTTCCAGTATGATATTTCCAGCCGAATTTTCTAACTAGGAGTCTAGATGATGATGATGAGAGAGTTACATCACCGCCGATCTTCGGCATTATTATCTGAACAAGAATTCCATTAAGAGATGGACGGGGAGTGAACATAATCTTACCTGATTTCAATATTTCTTTTCTAAGTCTATAATCTGTCTTTCCATTTCTATGTCTCCTAAATTTTACTTTATATCTTGGGCCTCTAGCCATATTACTACCTCCTTTTTAGTCCCTTATCTTCAATATATGCTTTTATTTGAGATTTTGATTTGAAGAAACCACCTTTAACCATTTTATAGAGTGTTCTGTAATCCTTTACAGATATTATTTTTCTGTTTCTAAGTATTTTTAGAAAACTTCTCATAGCTCTGATTTTTGAAACATACTCCCTACTTTTAACATTTTTACGTGATCCTTTCCTACTTCCAAATCCCTTTCTTAATCCTTTCTTACGTTTTAATCTTAATAAGTGTGACCTAAACTTACTAACACCTTTTTCAGGTTTCCTTCTTACTAAGCCCTCATTAATGAGTTTTTTAACATCCTTCCTAGTAACAGCTTCTACTACTCTATCTATTTGCTCAGGATCAATCCAAATTCTTGATTTACCAACTCTTAGTATATCTGATGCAAGTCTTTTTACAAGTTTAACACTCATTATGAACCCACCTTGGAACTTTCAGTATTTACTGAATTAAGGATTCTAATACCTAATTCTTTAGCTTTCGATTCGATCATTGATCTTTTCCTAAATCCTACTGTGTGTGCTATTATTGCTGCTTCCCTTTTAGGATTTATTTTAAGCAATTCCTCCTCATTGTGAACAATTACGGGTCTGAATCCTGATGGATGATAGCCACGAATAATTTTAGGACCTCTATAACCTACTTTAACACGTATTGGATACCCTTTTTTACATATTCTAATTTTATTTTCATTTCCTCGTGGTCTACGCCAACCATCTGGTAATCTTTTAAGTCTCCACGAGTCCATAACGATGAATTTGGGCCTTTTACTATTTAACTTCTCTCTTAACTTAAAGTATCTCTTAACTGTTTTGCTCCACCATTTCATGAGATTTCACCTTTTGAGTAAAGATATATACCATCTTGGAATACTCTTGGATCAAGTCCTTTAATACGGGCTGTCTGACAAATATTCGCAGCGGTTTGACCTACATTTTCGATATTAATACCAGTTATTATTATTTCATCACCTGAAACAGAGACTGAAACATCACTACCAAATATTTTAGCTTTTCTAATACCTTTTTCTCCCTTAAACGACTTAATCCAAACTTCTCTTAAATCCTCCTTAACCTCTACTGTTATTGGAAAGTGTGAGTATACAATTTTTAGTATATACTTAAACCCTTTAGTTACTCCTCTAATCATGTTTTTAATATGTGCTGCAACAGTTTCTACATTAGCTTTACTAAATTTTTTATAATTAATAGCTTTAATGATAATATGTTTGTTATTGACGAATTCTATTTGAACAGGGCATTTTGAGAAATCTCTACTTATAACTCCTTTAGGGCCTTGCATGATAACCATTTTACCATCTATTTTAACACTTACGTTTTTTGGTATTTCTATTAAAACATGGTGTAGACATCTCTTAATAGGAACTTCATTAGTAGACATAGGCTAGTAGAACACCTCCAAGCTTCTTACGTTTAGCTTCGTTATGAGTCATTATTCCTTGATTTGTTGAAACAATTATAGCACCTAAATCTCTTGATGGAAGGAACCTTTTTTCAAAAATTTCATAATTATCATGCTTTACCGGAAAACGAGGCTTTATTGGGCCACAATTATTTATTCGACCTAAAAGTTGAACTCTGAACTTTCCAGTTCTTCCATCATCTATGTATTCAAATTCACCTATATAGCCTAATTTCTGCATTACTTTAAGTACCTCAGCAATAAGATGAGAAGCTGGTTTAATTATACATTCCTTTAATCCTCTATGTTCAGAGTTTTTAATCATTATGAGGGCATTAGCTAGGGGATCCAGCATCATTTATATTACCTCATGAATACTTTTTAAAACCTATTTTTTCAGCTACCTCTCTAAAACATCTACGACATATTAATAGTCCATATTTTTGTATTATTGCTTCATATGTACCACATCGTCTACACTTCCGGCTCCCTTTACCAAATTCTCTTTTTTTAGGCATTTTATACTTTCCCATATATTACTCACCTATAATTTCAACATTAAATTCTTTTCTAAAAAAATTCATAGCTTCTGTTCTACTAACTAAATGATTCCTTCCAATTTTTGATCGTTTACGTCTTCTTAATTTAACTCTATATCCAGGTCTTGATAGTAATACGCATATATTCATTCCAAAAATTCCCAGCTCAGGATCATACTTTGTACCTGGTATTTGAATATGTTCTCTGATGCCAAATGACATATTACCTCTATCATCAAACCATCCAGCCTTAATTTTATTACCAATAGCTAACAGAGCCTTAGATAAGAAATTCTTTGCTTTTTCCTTTCTTAAAGTCACAATGCATGCTATGTTTTCACCCTTTTTAATTTTAAATTCCTTTATGGTTTTTTTAGCCTTCCTCGGTGCAGGTTTTTGCCCAGTTATCATTTCAAGAACTTGCATAGCTTTATTCAGTTTTTCTCCAGAACTGCCTACCCCAATGTTAACTACAACCTTTTCTATTCTAACTTTTCTCATAAGCCCCTCCATAATTTACACCTATAGCGCTGATATTGTTAATAAGGGTTTTTCAATACCTATTGGAAATACATATTTTAATATTGTCTGGAAAACAGTACCGTCTACTTTTTGAATTGAGGCTATATTAAGGTCTCTTTTCCTTACAGATCTAATTTCAATTAACCTGCCAGTTAAACCTATATTTTTTCCGCCAATAACTATTACTAGTGGATTACTATTAAGCTTTACATAATCTACTATCTTACCATCAGGAATTGATATTTTAACAGTATCAAATCTTGATAAACTAGATAGAGAATTATTTTCAGATTTAAGTTTCACCGCACGTCCATCATGTAGAGTTAACTGAATATTGTTACCACTAACTAATGTCTTATTTTCAATTCTACAAAGCTTGTATGAAGTTTCATTTTCAGGGATCTCTATTAAACTTATGATTTTACTTTGATTAGGGATTACTCTATAGTTCTTATTTAATGGTATTAGACTTAATACATCCATGAATCCTATAGGAAAGCGATGATCTCTTCTAACTACATTATCTATTTTAACCAATCCTTGAGATATTATTCTTTTAGCTTCCTTCATTGTTAACGCATATTTTAGTAAGTCCCTAATAACTATTCCTAGAGGTATAGAAAAACGTATTGGATGAGGACCAGGTAATGGTCTCACAGTCCAAGTGTATTCCTTCCTATGTATTGGCCAGAATGCTGGCGACGCATGTCTTTTTAAATGTCTTAAAGCACCTTTCCTACCCATTATTTTTCACCTATCCCTTTAATACGATCTAAGATGAATCGACGGTATTTATCGCTTAAATCAAGCTTAACTATTTCAACTTTTGATGGATGAATAGGTCTTAAAATAGAGGACCCGTCAGCTTTAGTTATAGTAACGCCTTCAATATGTATTCTTATCCTTTTTAAATCAACTTTTACAACTTTCCCTTCATGCCCTTTAAAATCACCTCTTAATATTCTAACTACATCACCTTTCCTAATAGAGAATCTTTTAATACCATATTGTTGTCTAAGTTCATTAGAAAGCTTTGCACGTATCATTTTTTGTCTTATATGAAGAGGAGCTTTGAAGAAAAGTTTTCTCTGTCTTCTTGGTTGGCTCATAATCTACACCTAAAGAATCATTGTTGCAAGTGCTGCAAGCTTAGGAAACCTATCAGCAGCCTCTTTAGCTATAGGACCTCTTATTTCAGTACCTTTTGGATCACCTTCGGGCGTAACTATTACCGCAGCATTATCTTCAAATTGTACCCATACACCATCCATTCTTCTATATGGTTTTCTTTGACGTATAATTATTGCTCTAACTATTTGTCTTCTCATTTCTGGTGTACCTTTTCTCACAGATGCAATCACCATATCACCAACGGTAGCAGAAGGTATTCTTCTTAGCCTCACTTTAAGTCTTTCAACACCAATAACTTTTAGCTCTTTAGCACCACTATTATCAGCACATTTTAATATAGTCCCAGCCAGTATCCCTCTACTAAGTCCTGGCCTATATGATATACCAACTAAATGTTTACCACGTTTAGCCATTCTATATTACCTCCCTAAAATTCCAACAATAACATGAGCTACGGTCTTAGCAAGAGGACGGCATTCATAAATGACTACTCTATCACCTTCTTTAGCATTTATACATGGAGGATTATGTGCATGTATTTTTGACCGTCTACGTTCATATCTATTATATTTATGATCTTTAATTATGTATTCGTACATAACTGTAGCTGTTTTCTGCATCTTAGTGCTTATAACTATGCCCTTTATTATATGACCGCGAACACTTAGATTTCCATGATATGGACAATTTTTATCGTTACATTCTCTTTCTGGAGGTTTTATTTCTGGAATATTAAAATCTCTTACCATAGTGTATGCCTCTCCTCTTAATTCTTTCAGCAAGAGTACCTACAAGTCCTTCACCATTTACTTCAACAACATAACCATTATGTAGGTATAAACGTAATATCAAAGATTTCTTTAGAAACTTCTTTATGCCTTTATGTGTCGATATAGTAATTGTATTTTGTGACTCATCAATTATAGTTCCATACACGGGTTTGAATGCATGGGAAGGAGAGTATATTTTTGCCTTTACTCCTATTATCGAATTATTAAGTATATTATCCGGATTTAGCTTCAACATTTACACCTCTTCTAATTTCATTCTCAATTGTTAAAATCCTAGCTATAGCTTTCTTGATTTCTCTAATTCTGCCTGGGTTTTCAATAGCACCTGAATTTTTCTGTGTTCTAAGTCTAAGAAGCTCTGCTCTTAGTTCACTTAATTTTCTTTCTCTTTCATCAGTTTTCATTTGTCTCAACTCCTTCAACTTAAAAATAGCCACAATACTCACCCGACTTGGATTTGTGCTTTCAATGGTTTAAATATCAAATCTTCTGGAGAATATGTTGGTTGAAGTATTCTAACTTTAATTCCATAAAGACCTGGCTTTAGTAAAACATGGGTAACAGCCTCATCAATAAACATCTTATATGGCGCACCTGCCTTAATAAGTAATCCTGCACGATATTTCTCATACCGTGCACGCTCACTTGTAAGTTTTCCTCTAATAGTTATTTCAGCTCCCTTTGCGCCGGCTCTCATGATTTGGTTTAAAGCTGCAAATGCTGCTCTTCTAAAATGTATTCCTCTCTCAAGCGCTGAAGCAATCCTACCTGCCATAATCTTGGCATTTAACTCCGGAATATTGATGGGGGTTACTGCTATTTGAGGATTTTCAATCTTAAAAATAGTTTCAAGTTTTTGGGCAAGCTCACGAATTGTTGTACCATGCCTTCCAATAACAAGCCCTGGTCGCTCAACATATAGAGTAATACGTGTACCAATAGCTGTTTTCCTAATATTCACACCGGCATATCCTGCTTTTTTAACTTCTCTTGAAAAAAATTCATCAATTTCCATTTTTGTAATTCCTTTACTTATAAAATATTTTTTAATTATTACCATAGGTCATCTTTCCTCAACAATGATTTCAATGTGAGTTAGTGTATGAAAAAATGGTGTTGATCTTCCGAATGCTCTAGGAATATATTTCCTGATCTTAAAACCACGGTGAGATGCAGCATGAGTTATATATAATCTGGAAACATCAAGACCTTTATTCTCAGCATTTGCTTCAGCATTCTTTAAAACTTTTAAAATGTACTTTGCAGCTTTAACAGGATATCTTCCTGCTGGCCATTTATTAAGCTCATGTCTATGAGGAATTTTTTTAAAATATCTTTTATATGGTATAGGGCGTTTTAAGGCTATAACTTCTTCAAGCATTTTTTTTGCATCTTCCAATGATAAACCTTTAATGGATGCGCATATTTCACGAGCTGCCTTAGGACTTATAGGCAATTCACGACCACTTGCAATAGCCATTTTATCTGGATCCAATCCAGTAACTGAATATTTCCATATTGGCATTTTATCCACTATATTAGCTTAACTTAACATCTAAAGAGAAACATCTATATAAATTTTAATAGCAACAAATGGACTTTATGAACTTAAGCATGTTTATCACCTCTATTTTCGGTATTATGTTTTCTATGAATTCTTAGCTTTTATTTTCCTGTTAATCCATGTTTCGTTTAGCTATGCTATTGACTTCATAAGCATTAATGCATGCTCATTACCGCATTTATCCTTCATGCACGGTATGTAGTTATCGAATAGTCTAGTTCTATCCTATATACTGTATTATTCTCTCCATTAGATTCCTAACTTCTAAACTATACAATTCATGTTTTAATTTTAATATTCTCATGATGCTTTATAATAATGAGCTCTATCACTTAATACAGCTATATTAGAACCATAGATAGCCTTAATCTTTTAATGTTAGTGATGTAAGTATGTTGCAGCATCGCAAACCCATATGTAGAATCCTTCTCAGTAATGGCTCGAATGCAACATAAACAATCTTCCTCATAGATCCCACATTAATAATAGTATCATCAACCATAACGATCCTAACATCCCTCCTATCAAAATCAATAGAAGATTAAGATAAACCACGATAATATAGATGCATAACTCCTACAACAATAAAAATTAAAATATCTGAAGCCATCCTAGAAGAACGAAAATATATGTAAGCAACATAACAACTAGAGTAAATGGAGTTCTCTCCCTAACAAACCTAACAATTTTAGACATACTAACACCATAAATAGGGGAGGGAACTCACAAATAAATCTAAAGTTAACAAAGCCTATTCTACGGCTCTGTGAACATTAAATATGAGAGATATAGGTAATTGATGGCTTAAGTTCACAGGCGTATCCTACTCTTACTAACCCTAAAGGTTTTATTTAACATAATCTTATCCTATACTGATATGACTTTAAGCTTCACAAACATAAGTATCATAAAAATACTTAATAACCAAAACTTTTGGATAAATTACAAAATTAATCTTTTAAAGATTCGCTTTTATAGTAAAGACTAATAAGGCTATTTAAAACAATTAGTTTACTCTTTGGACTCATCTGAAAACTCTTTAAATACTGCTAAGATTTAATTAGGTTAATAAGTTAACTACCAAATTAATTATGAAGTTTTCAGACAGACTCTTTAATAGAATATTGTTGCTGACTTATTGATAGCGTATGTTCTTTTGTCCTATACTCTTCTCAATTCCTAACTAAGTTTGAAATCATCAACTCTTAAAGTAAATATGCTAACAGCCTTATACTAAAGAGAGTAGGTTAAATTATTACTATTTACATGTAGAGATACTTGTAAATCTCCCATTTTGTAATTTCGTCTGGTTTTGGGTTAGAGTTTTGCTTTATATATTCTTTCCATTCCTCCATTTTAAGCTCATAGTATTTTTCAGCAACATCCTTTCCAAATGCTTTAATACATATGTCGTCACTATACCATTCTTCAAGAGCTTCTTTTAGTGATGAGGGTAGAGTCTTAATACCTAGTTCTCTTCTTTTCTCATCACTTAAGTGATAAATGCATTCATTAATTGGATCTCCTGGATCTATTTTCTTCTTAATACCATCCATTCCAGCCTCGAATATGGCTGTATACATTAGATATGGATTACATAATGGGTCTGGACAGCGATACTCTATTCTAATTTCACTTGGTTTTTTCAAATGTTTTTCCGGTACCCTTATTAAAGCTGATCTGTTCCTTTTACCCCATGATATGTATACTGGTGCCTCAAATCCAGGTATAAGCCTCTTATAACTATTAACTGTTGATGCTACTATAGCTGATAATGCACGTGAATGCTCAAGTAGTCCTCCAATAAAGTATCTACATATTTGTGAAATACCGGCATAGTTATCATTGGTGTCTGCAAATATGTTCTCCCCATTGTTTACGGATTTAAGTGATAAATGTATATGTAGTCCATTTCCTGGTTTTTCAATCCATGGTTTAGGCATAAATGTAGCCACCCAATTATATTTTTTTAAAGCTATAGTTTTAGCTATCATTTTATACCATAGAATTCTATCAGCATTCTCCGTAACTGATGAAAATTTAAGTACAATCTCATTCTGGGAATGACCTACTTCGTGATGATGTTTCTCAACATTGAAACCCATAGTTATAAGTGTTGCCGATAAATCCATTCTATACTGTTCAGTTAAATCTCTTCCAGGAGATACGTCGAGGTATCTATGATTATCATGTATATGATTCTCAACTGGGAATATCGTTTCACCATTAGTTTTAACAAGATAAAACTCAGGTTCAGCTCCAGCTAATGGCTGTAATCCTTGACTTTTAAATTTCTCCTCCATTCTAATACATATTTGTCTACCATCATATTTAAAAGGAAACCCTTCAGGTACATATATGTTACATATAATTCCTCCAACTTTATAATTATAAAAATAGTCTGGAAATCTTACAAGTGTACTTAGATCTGGCTTCATGATCATATCGCTTTCCCATATTTCAGCAAACCCTGGAATTGATGATGCATCAAATCCTACCCCATCAACAATAACTTCAGAGACAACTCTAGCAGGTATTGTTTTTCCTCTGAGCATTCCAATTAAGTCTAAAAAGCATAGTATAATAAACTCCGAATCACTTATTAGACTAAGCTTTTCCATAATTTATTAGTAGAATTAAAAATTTTTAAATTTTCCACTCAATTTTATGTTCAATTGTTTTGGTTTTAAAGATGTCTTGTATAAAAATGTTTATTAATCTGTTTTTAAATCTATTTTGATCTCTGGGGGTCACCATGTTAAGTGAGCTTGATATTAAAATATTGAAGGAGCTAAGTATTGATGGAAGATTATCATTAAGAAAGCTTGCAGAAAAGTTAAGAGTTCCAATTGCAACCGTAGCTAAACATGTAAAAAAGCTTGAAAATGAGGGGGTAATTAAAGGTTATACTTTACGTTTAGATTTTGATAAGCTAGGCTATGAGCTTACAGCAGTTATAGAAGTTACCGTATCTGGTGGTAAGCTTTTAGATGTTGAGAAAGCTATAGCTAAAAATCCATGTGTTCAAGCTGTTTATGATGTTACTGGTGGAGTTGATGTATATGTTATTGCTAGGTTTAAAAATAGAAGTGAGTTAAGCTCATTTGTTAAGGGTCTATTATCAACACCATATATCGAGAGGACAAACACCCATATTGTCTTAACAACAATTAAAGAGGATTTTACAGCTCCAATTTTCCGTAGTTCAGCAAATCTACATTAGAAACTTAAAGAATATGTTTATGGTTTCTCTAATCTCTCCCTCATTTAATAATCCTAGGGGAGTTGATGTTTCAAGTATTCTTCTCGGTATTCTTACATTCTTATAGTTAAATCCTTCTCTAACCTTAAACATATACTTGTTCTTAAGTGTTTCAATGCCTACTCTAACTAAATTTTCCTCTGTTAACTCAAATTTTGGACTGAATCCAGAAGCTTTTAATGACTCTAAAACAGTACTTGATTTATAAATTCCTCTTGCAAATAGGCACACTACTAAGCTTGAAAGTATTTGCCTCCATGCCTCCTCTTTAAATAATGCTTCAGCTATTTCATATGGTGTTTGTCTTCCCCCTGCTTTAATATTCTTTTCATCTAAACTGTATCCTGCACTATCTAGATGACTATGTCGTGAGCCGGTTAAATATGTTATATATGTAGCTAGGCCCGTATGATATCCTGGCATTTCATTTCCACCGAATGATAATGCGAAATCTAGCCCTCCATATTTTGATGCTGCATATTCAACTCCTCTAGCTAATGAAGCATAGAATTCGTTAGGTTGAGCTACTATTCTCCTTACAGCTTCTATGTATGCATTATAATCCCCCCATTTAAGCTTAATATTCATTGTCTCCCTATCTGTTAATAATCCCTTCTCATAGGCTTCAGTCGCCCAAGCTAATACAACACCTACACTTATTGCATCTAACCCTTGAACTTCTACTTCATCCATTAGTTTAAGCCATCCTATTGTATTGGTTACTCCGAGCATTGATCCTAATGCATATAGAGGTTCATAATCATATGATACCATAGTTGTTTTATAGAAGTACGGCTCCCTCTCATATGGTTCTCTTAAAGATGCTAAATGTATACATGCTACTGGACAGTGTATACATGCTACTCTACGTCCTAAATAGTTTTCCGCTAATGCTTCTCCAGATATGTTTATAGCTTCTCTTAAGCTTGCTTGTTTAAGATTTAATGATGGTAAAGCTCTAAGCTCGTTTAGTGGTGTTATGTTATAGGCTGTTCCAAGATCATGATATTTCTTCATGAGCGGAGACTTAACAGCTGAATCAAATATTTTATCATAAACTTCTCTATAAACTCTTGAATCTGGAACCTTTATTGAATGTTTACCAGATATTATTAGTGCCTTAAGCTTTTTACTACCAAATACAGCTCCAAGTCCAAGTCTGCCAAAGTGACGGTAAGTTTCAGTTATGACACATGCATAAGATACTAGTTGTTCACCGGCTCTACCAATTCTCATAATTGTTCTAAATCCTGCTCCAGGTTCTAGTTCTCTTATTATTCTACCTACTGTATAGCTGCTTCTCATTCCCCATATTCCTGACGCATCACGGAAATATACCTTATCACCGTGAACTGCAAGATATATTGGGGTTTCACTAGATCCTCTAATAACAATAGCTCCATATCCAGCCATTCTAATAGCAACAGCGCTTCTACCACCTGCATGACTTTCACCAAGATTACCTGTTAGAGGAGACTTAAACATAGCAACAGTTTTAGATGCTAGTGGGAAAACACCTGTTAACGGTCCAACAGCAAATATTATTGGGTTCTCAGATCCTAAGGGATTAGCATTTCTAGGGCATTCCTCAAGGAGGAGTTTAACTGCTACACTTACTCCACCAATATAGTTCTCGAAAAGATCAAGTCTATCTTCTACATGGAAGCTTCTTTTCGTCAAATCAATATATAAAACTTTACTTAATTCCTTCATTTAAACCACTTTCTCCAATTTAAGTACTTCATGTGGACAGTATTTAGCACAGTATCCGCAATGGACACATATATTAGGCTTATTTACTTCACTATTCCAAAATATTGCTTTAACAGGACAAGCATCAACACATCGGCCACATCCAATACATTTATATTGATTTAATATAACTCCTCCTCCCTTTCTTATTATTAAAGCATTTACTATACAAACCTTTGCACATGGAGGATCTGGACAAGCCCTACATACAATAACAGTAAATCCTCTTTCAACACCGCCAATAGATCTTACAGCAATTGCAGATTTAGCAAGGCCCCCTTCACCAAAACGTCTTGAACATGCAAACATACATAATTCACAGCCAACACATCGCTCAACATCAATAACTGCTAACCTATAAGTCATATTAAACCGTATTAATATTTTGGATACTTATAAACTTAAGTATGCTATGAATAACCTTGTGAACCTTTAGATATAAAATACCATGATCCTCACATCATCAAGATATCATGTTAAACATTAGAAGCATTAGTAGAATATTGATAGCTACATCTTTTCTTGATATATTTATTCTAAAAGTAAGGTAAAACTCAAGCTTAATAAAGAAATTATCTTCAAACTATTTAAGCTTTCTCTACATAGTTTGAGGTATGAAGGTCCGAAGATTTCTGATAAGGAGTAGATTTTAATTAAGTTTTTCTCTTCTTCCAGTGTGGATTGATAAGAGAAATATTAAACAGTATCCTATATGTTTGATTACTGGTTGTAGATGGATGATATGTCTATTCGCTATGGCTATTATAAGACTACTTGAAGAAACTTAAGCGCTAGTAAGAGGAAATAATGTTTAAAGCTTCATCATCTATGAGGGTACTCATAAACATAGTATACATAATAATCCATTCAAGATATAGAGTATAGAGAAGTATAAAGTTAAGCTATTTCTAGTAGACCTTATATATAATTAGCATAGGCGAAAATTATTTAATTTTTATACTCTACGAATAATTACAAATTTTACTTTAAGAAACTAATCCTATAGACATTGATGGAAATGATTAATTTTAATCAATACTAATTATGTATAAGGTCTAGTGGAATTTTTTCTCCATTCTTATTGAAAACGGAAACATCATTAATATCTCTATATGGATATGCTAAAATCATCATTATCATTCCATACATATGGTTTAAATCCTCAATCGATGGTCTTAAAACACCGGATGGATGTGAATGCACAGTACCTATGATTGTAGAATCTATTGGTAACATATACGGATTAAATGATGCAAAGTTTTCACCTTGTACTGTAAATGGAGCTACTAAAACCTCCTCGATATATATTTTCCCTCTATTAACTTTTCCTCTTAATAACAATATTATTTCATGTGGATATCTATCTCTTGCATAAGCTAGTAGAGATTCAAGAAGTCCTACACTAATATAAACAACCATGAGTAATCACTACACTAGTTATCACGGATTATTATATAAAGTGTACGTTTTTAATATAAGGCTGTTAATATATTTACTTTTGAGAATTGATGATTTTAAGCTTGATTAGAAATTGATAAGAACATAGAGTAAATAACGCTATTGTTTAGGGTTTAAAACTGAATTTATGAAATCCCTTATACAGTCAGCTATTGACTTTCTCCATATCTTTACATCTTGATTAATACTTATAGTTTCAAGCCTTCTTATTCTAAATGTTACAGGTGGATGTGGGTCCCATCTAAGCCAAGCCATAAGTATACCTCTTTTATCTCTCTCCATAAGAATTCGTCTAGTACCTATTCTTCTCAATGCTGATGCAAGTGACTTAGGATTACCGGTCATGTATGCAGCATCAGTATCTGCTCGTGTCTCAATAAACTTAGCTATGAAAAAAAGAGCTGTTAAAGAAAAGAAAAGGTAAAACCAGCCTAGAATTGTTAGGAAGATAGGGACTGAAAATATTAGGTATATTCTTGAAATATATTCAATCGAAGACAAAATGAAAAAAAGTATTTGATCCTTTCTTCTCAAATGACTAAACTCATGTGCAAGCACAGCTTCCATCTCATCCTCAGTTAATGTAGCTATGGCTCCAGTTGTAACCATTAGGGTTGACATTCTAAATGAGGTACCGGACATTCCAGCATTAGGTATGGCAATATTTAAAACCCCAATTCTCTTAGGCATTCTTAAACCACATTTATCAGCAGTTTTTTTAACAATTGAATATACATCAATTTTTCTAAGAGCTGTATTTTGTGGAGTTGCTTCAAAACCATATTTCAGTAAAACATCCCTAACAGTTTCAAAATCTATATCTTTCTTTAAAGCTAATGTTCTATTAAAAATATCCTTCTTTATCTCGGTTCTCTTTACATAGCATTTCTTAAGGAAGTCTTGATAATCACTTAAGGGAACTCTACATTCAACAAGATAAGTATATCTATTTAGTTCATCGATTCTCCAATTACAGAATGCAAATACAATTCTATCTGATAGCAGTAGAAGAACCGCTTGAAACAACATTATATTAATTAAAAAACGAGTTAAATCCGGTGATAAAAACCATATAGTACTCGTTACAACTATTGAAAGAGCAAATACAAACACAAGATTATTAAAGAAAAGTCTTGAAAATATGTCTTTATATGACTCTCTAGTTCTTATATGTGTTAACTCCATATTTGACGTAAATGTAAAATAGAGTTTACCATAACCTCCTGTCTCCTTTAGCAAATACAAAACTTCTTCAAGCTCCTTAAGTAGAATATCCTGCTCTTTAACGCTAAAGGATGAAGGAACAGTAATTGAAACCGTAGGTTTTCCACCTATAGTTATTGAGCATTCAGCCCACATTCCTGTTAAACTATCTCTAAGTCTAAAAATTATGGAGGGATTAACGGGATCAGGCTTTCTAACAACGAAATCTATAAACTGCTTTTTGGATTCTAAATACACATTATTCACTATGTATTCGAGCTGGTCTATATATTCAGCTCCAATTTCAATATCTAAAGTTCTCGAAACAATTCTAGTAGAACTCATCATGTTATAAACCTAACTTTTCCTTTCAAATAGGTAAAGTTTTATAAGTGCGTAAATAAATGGAGTTAGAAGCACTGTAAATGAAATGTAACCTTTAATCTCACTTAAGTATGGAAGCCTCCATGAAGACAAATAGTATCCAGAAAGTGTAACTATAGCTGACACCATGAGAGAAATAAACACCAACTTCCACTCTCTATAACTTATCATAACGGAAACATAACTACTAACTTATAAACTTTAAAATTTTAAGATTAAGATAGGCTAGAACTGTTAACATCCTCTAATAATTAAATATTCAGACACATAACCTAATATATTCAATCTTTAGTAGAATGCTATTACTGACTTAATTGATAATATATACTGTTTGCTTTATGTTCTCATCAACTCCTAAAGCAAATTATATCATTAGCCTTATGCTAAAGAGATAGCTATAAAATTAATAACGCTCTTTAATAAGTTCTATGTAGCTACCATCAGTGAGGACGATAAATTAATAAAAATCCTAGTGTCAACGGCTTTGTTAACTTAAGCATGTTTTATCACATCTATTTTTGGTATTATGTTTTCTATGAATTCTTAGCTTTTATTTCCTGTTAATCCATGTTTCGTTTAGCTATGCTACTG